>Ga0055477_10000184_pt1 | contig 15592 bp, 11 predicted proteins | sample Muzzi_PWA_D2_FD_57683 | JGI IMG/M metagenome (GOLD analysis project Ga0055477, IMG submission 57683) | Wetland microbial communities from San Francisco Bay, California, USA, that impact long-term carbon sequestration - Muzzi_PWA_D2 | ecosystem: Environmental > Aquatic > Marine > Wetlands ... | reverse complement strand
CCATCGGCAATCAGACTACCAAAATTGAGTACCAGCAAACGTTTACTTAGAGCAAAAATGGTATCCATATCGTGGCTAATAAGAATAAAGGCTTTACCCTGAGCATTGACGGTGCTGATATACTCGTAAATTTTTTCCATCAACTTGGGGTGTACCCCGGCAAAAGGCTCATCTAAAATGATGACATTGGGATTAAGCATGAGTAAACGGCCCAGTTCTAGCAGCTTTTGTTGACCGCCGGATAAGCTGCGGGCATAGTCATGAGCCAGGTGTTCAAATGTTAGAAATTCTAAAACTTCCCAAGCCCTTTTTTCTACTTCTTTACGGTTAGCTGTGGTGTGTAGGGCCATACCAGGTACCATCATATTCTCCAATACGGTCATCCGCCGGAAGGAACGGGTAACTTGAAAGGTGCGCCCTAGCCCGGCCCGGGCAATTTGGTAAGGCTTGTTCCCATCAATGCGCTGCCCGTTGAGATAGATGGTGCCGCTAGAAGGAGCCAATGCGCCATCGAGCAAATTGGTTACTGTGGTTTTACCGGCCCCATTGGGGCCAATCATCCCAATTAATTCTGGCCCGTGGACTTCAAACGAAACGTTGTTAACCGCTCGTAATCCACCAAAATCTTTAGTAAGGTTTTTTACTTGCAAATGAATTTCGCTCATGAACCTGCCTCCGCTTCTGTCATTACTCCGGCAGCGTCCCGTTTAGCCACAGTTTCGGCCAGGTGACCGGCTCGTGAGATACGCTGGAGGATGGGATAAAGGAGTCCATTTTGGTAAAATCGCAAGGTCAACATCAAGGCCAAGCCAAAGATTACCAGTCGCCAGTCGCTCATATCAATTTGATCGGGCAACAACGAGCCAAAAATATCATAATAAGCGTTGGAAATACCGGTTGTAATAGGCCCTGCCACCACCATAGAAATGCCCAGGCTCACAATAGCTGAACTAACGCTGAGCATCGTCTTCTGCTTGTTTTTCAACACAGTACCCGACCGTTTCGCTGCATATATACCCAATTGATATAAGATAAGACCAAAAATCAGGGTTAAGGCTACCGTCATAATCGAAGTCGTAGCAAAGTTTGTTTTTAAATATTCCAACGTTACAAAGATTACTATTCCACCAATAGCCGAAGCAACCAGGCTTTCAATACCCCCCAGCACAGACATAGTAATCACCAGGCTCATCCACAAGATAATCATATCATTGGGGGAGATAATGGTAATATAGTGAGCGCGTACCCCCCCCACCAGGCCCACAACCATACTGGTGATGACAAAAACCAATACTTTGTAGCGAACAACATTAACCCCCATCGCTGCCGCTGCTTCTTCATCTTCGCGGATGGCTCTTAAAAAGAGGCCAAAGCGAGTGCTGGCCAGCCAAGACATAAAAGCAACCAAAATCAACATCAAGGCAAACATGATAAAATAAGGCGGGATTTTATTGACGCTATCAAAGGAGATAAAGCCAAGGTCAAGCCCATTGGGAAGAAGGGGGGCCATTTGTAGGCCGTTTCCACCCCCGGTGTAGTATATTTCGGCGTTGGTGACGAAGCGCAAAATTTCGGCGAAAGCGATGGTAAAGAGGGCCAGGTAGGTACTGCGCAAGCGTAAAACCAATAGCCCTACAATTAAACCAAATATACCGGCCATAATTGTACCGGCTATGATTCCGGTCAGAGGGCCTGTACCCCAAAACTTCCCCATCATGCCGGTGGTATACCCTGCCAACCCGACAAAAGCCATATGAGCAAAAGAGAATTGTCCGGCATAGCCCATTAGCAGCGCCCAGCTTGAGGCTAATACAGCGTAGTAAAAACTTATAATTAAAATATGTAATGTGTAATTATTGACCAGACCAGGCGGTAAAAATGGGAATATATCATAAGCAAAAGGAAGTAACGCCAAAATAATAAGGCACAGCAGGCCCACAATTTGGAGGATGGTTTTTCCTTTTATCATAGCTCTCTCCCAAACAATCCGGTGGGTTTAAGCAACAGTACAATGGCAAAGATGATTAGTCCAAAGACCGGCTGGTAAGCCAACGCCCGTGCACTATCGGGAAAGCAACCCACACCTACAGCCTCGACCACACCTATAATCAGACCACCTACCATAGCCCCAACTAACGAGCCCATCCCACCCAAGACTATAACCACAAATGAACGGGCCGAGGCTATTGCGCCTACATTGGGCGCCCAGGTAAAGACCTGAATCAAAGCCGCACCGGCTATTCCAGCCAGCATGGCTCCCAGGCCAAAAGCCAGGGTATTCATATTCAAGGGGTTAATTCCTACCACAGCCGCCGCCTGCTTATCTTGGCTTACAGAGCGTAAAGCTTTGCCGGGCCATGTGTAGGTTAAAAACCAATATAAAATAGCCAAAACCATTAAACCAATGACAAAGCCAATAACCCGGGTTGGGGGCATTCCTGTTACGTCTTGAATCCACTTTTCCATACCAACAGGTAGGATGGCTGAAGCTTTGCGAGGATTAGTGCCCAGGGTAGCCTGGACGGAATACTCTAGAAAGAAGGCTAGACCAAAGGTGAGCAAAATAGCGTACTCGCCGGGACGTTCCACTTTGCCCTGGTGCATTGGTCTGAGCAAGGTGCGTTCAAAAATTATTCCGATCAAAAATGTGACCAGACCAGTTGCGAGAAGCCCCACAACCGGGTTTAAGCCAGCCCCAAATTTGGCGTCAACCACATAAAAGAGAACATAGCCCCCAATCATATAAAATTGCCCATGAGCAAAACTCACAATCCCCAAAATAGAGAAAATCAGGGTCAGGCCCAGGGCTATTAAGCCGTAAAGGACACCAATCAATATACCATTACTCACCTGGCGAAAAAGATAACTCTCTCTCCCTGGGGCAACACACAAGTTAGCCGGGTGGTAAATGGCAAATGACCAGTATAAGAGGATGAAAGTTAAGATAGCGGGAATTATGTTCCAACGCCAGTTTAATTGGGGTGTTTTATACCACAAAATTGCCGGAAGGATAGGGCCAGTCCCTGCTCCGGCAATAGCTCCATACAGGGTGGCTGACGAGGCATCCAGGTCTTTTTTACGATACACACGAGGTGTCACCACACCCCCAACCACAGCCCAAAAAACAACCCATAAAAAAATTATAGCGGCTGGGCCAGTATTAAATTCTTGTAATAGTGGGCTTGCATGCATAAAGCGCCTCTTTCCCCTTGCTCATTTTGTAATATAGTCTCAGTTCGATAATCAATCGTAGGTTGGGTTGAACGGGGACAAAGAGCCGTTGGCGATAGACGATTGTTGGGTTTCGCCCAACCGCAGGTAGGGCTAAATAAGGTTAGTGAAACCCAACATTTAGCATTACCGTAACCTAAATTTCGGCTCAACCCAACCTACATATGAAATTCCGAACTCAGGCTAATATAGTATTTGAATACCTTAACCAAAAAGCATCAGGCAACCTCAACCTGCAAGGTCAAGGCTGCCTGAAACTATTAGTGGTAATTATTGACCGGGGAAGACCTGATCGCCGGTTTTATACGTTTCGGGGAAAACAACCGCTAAATCAGCGGCGCTCTCGCCCTCTTCCTGAAACTGAACTATCGTAACAGCCGGGTTCATAAATTGGTGCCATGCACTGGCCGGTACGCCATCAGGAACAGGATTACTATTGCCATACTCAAAGGTAATGTTACCCAGAGCGCCGTTATAGTCAATGGCTTCCAAGGCGGCAATGATAGCATCCGGGTCGGTAGAACCAGCGTCGTTGATGGCCTGGGCCACCATTTTCAGCGAGTCATAGGCTTCCATCGCGTAAGATTCTGGTCGCGCTCGCCCGATTTTGGCAACATATTTTTCGGCAAAGGCTTGGGTATTTTCGGTCCAAAGCGCGGTGGGCAAGCCAATGGCGTGATAGAGGCACAACCGGCCACTAGGAACCGCAGCCCAGAAAGAATCACTATCAGAGGCGGCCTGATTACAGACCACAACCACATCTTCTGGACCAAGGCCAGCTTCAGCGGCTTGCTGCTCAAAGTTAAAACCGGTTTCGCCGGTTAGCAGTACTAAAATAACGTCGGGTGTGCGACCGGCTTTCATGCGTTCGATGACCGGCGCAAAATCCAGGGTGCCAATATCGGCAAAGAAGGTTTCAGACTCAATGCCAAGTTCATTAAACTTCTCGGTGGTAATTTCAGCCGCGGGAATACCATAGCCGGTATTTTCCGTCATAATTTGGACATAACTGGGATTGAGGGTAGCAATATAGTCAACGTCAACACCAGCCACATCAGAAGAGCGCGGCGCAATACGGAATACTTCCTCGTAGCCAGCGCCGGTAATATCATCATTCCAGGTTTCGGCGAATACAACGGGAATATGGTTATCGTGGGCTACTTCTTTCGCCGCCAAACCTACGGCGCTATGGTAAGCGCCAGCCACGGCTACTACATTTTCTTGGTTAATCAAACGTTCCATCGCGGTCGCGCCACGCTCTGGCAAGCCTTCGGTATCGAGCAGAATCATCTCAACTTGCTGGCCCAAAACACCACCCTCGGCATTTATTTCTTCCAGGGCAATTTCTAGCGCCGCTTTCATCGCTGTGCCGCCTGTTACCGAACCGGGTGCGGATAAGGGCACAATAGCGCCAATCTTTATTGTACCGGACCCAAAGCTCTCAGCAGTGCTGGCAAAGTAAGCCTCCGCTTCGTCTGGGGTGGGGATGTAAATTTTCTGGCCTACCTCAATCACATTAGAATCGGTGATTTTAGCATAGCTATCATCTTCGGCATTCATTTGGTTGGTATAATTGGTGATAGCCGGATAGGCTAACACGTCGCCCAAGAATTTATCGGCCAATTTACTCAACCAGTCATCGGCCTGAACAGTGTAATCCTCGCCCTGATGCAACGGAGCCGCCGTAGATGCAGTCGGCACTACTAAAATTAAAGCAACCATCAATAGAATAAAATACTTTTTCATAATTTTCGTCCTCCTTGAATTTGTTTAGAAATTTGAATTATAGAAAAGTTTGATTGAGTAAAGATATTCTTGTGTCCCTCCTTTCGATTATATGATGCGCAACGTGAGGATTTTATATCCTATGATTATGTGGCTTCACGTTTTACGCTATACCCCAATGCTTGTGAAATTTGTTGAGCTACTGTTACAACTTCTGGGCCGAGTTCATCAATCATTGTTTCGTAAGATACTCGGTGAGACGGCACTGAAATATTGACCGTAGCCACAACTTGACCATCATTTTGGCGAACAGGCGCAGCTACTGCCCGTAACTCCGGAATCATCTCCCCATTACTATCCGAAAAGCCTCGGCGCCGAACGAGAGCCAGATTCTCTTTTAAAGCCTCCGGGGTGGTGATAGTATTTTCAGTACGACGCTCCCAGCTAATGGCAGCCAAGGCAGCTTCTAGCTCTTCTTCGGGCAAAAACGCCAACGACGATTTTCCGGTGGAGGTGCAATAGGCTGGCAAGCGAGCCCCAATGGGACGGTAAACATTAAGCATGTGCTTGCTACCAACTCTATCAATATAAACCACCTCATGGTTGTCCAAAACAGCCAGGTTAACCGTTTCTTCAACTTTATCGACTAATCGCCGTAAGAAAGGCGCAGCCACTTCTCTCACTTCCAACCCGCTGAGAACCACAAAGCCCAATCTTAATACTTCGAGAGCAGGTCGATATAATTTGGTTTTCTCATCACGTTGGAGATAGCCTAAGGTCTCTAAAGTAGTTAGTAAGCGATAGGTGGTAGTTTTATTTAATTGGAGGTGTTGGGAAATATCTGTCAAACTAAGGGTTGGGTGTTGTTCCGAAAATGAGGATAGAACGGAAAGACCACGGGCTAAGCTTTCTACATAGTAAGCTGGGGTGGGAGATGAAGTAGTCTTTTGAATCAATGAAACACCTTTCTAACGCCCTTGTCTCAATTTCACTGATAGAAATTCGGTTTCTTTAGACGAAACTCCATTATAGGCATGCAAATTAATATGTCAAATAGGCGAGTTTATGTAAGAAGCATGCCAACTCATTGACGTGCCTATCTGTTCGTGTTAAAATCAAGCTCGCATTTAAACTTTAGAGATTAGAATTTAGAAATTAGAAAAATCATGCATTGGGTAGTGGATGGCTATTTTCTAATTTTTCGATTTCTAATTCTGGTATATTCAGGTTAAGAATTTCCAGCTTTAGTATTCCAATCTCCAATTTCCAAACAAAACTTTATAAACGAGGTGTTTCATGGCACAGATAAGCAGCCCTTTTGCTAAACCAGACCCCAATCTTCCTATTCGAGAGGGAGCGCCCCAAATCAAGCGACCAACAAAGGAAGAAATAGAGGCTTTCCCCGCCGAAGCACAAGAGTTGATGGAGAGTACCTGGGCTACCCAAAAGGAATTGATCGAAGCCAACGACTATAATTTAGGCTGGCTGGAAGGTCGACACATACTGCTGGGTGGCGCGACAGGTCAAGGCTTGGGTGGTCGCTTGGCCGCAGCAGTCCTGAGCGTAGGAACAGCCGCCAGTGTGACTATTCTTGCCCGTGACCTGAAGCGATCACTTAACTTTGAAACGGGTAACGTGATGCAAGCGCAAGCCGAAGCCGATGGTCTGGGGCATCGCTTTCACTGGCTCAATGATGGTATGGCCTTAGAGGGCAAACCGCTAGAGAATCTTTTGGAGGCTCTAAAAGAAGCCGGGGCTGACCGGGTGGTTTATTTTAATACAACCGCCTCGGCTATATCGGGGATGCTGCCCAACATGCCACCCGTTTTCGTCAAGGATGTCGATGAAGAGGGCTTGTTTCAATGGCAGCTTACCCCTCTGGATGAGAAGGCCATCGAAATCACAAAATTTGTCATGGGCGATTTGGCCGTTCAGTTCCCCAAGATATTAGAGGACAATGGCATCGCGGTAGAGGCCTCTGTTTTTGCCGATTGGCGGGGTAGCCTGGATAGAATTGGCCGTGACCCCAGCCAACGTGAATATGGCCGCCAAGGGGCATATTCAACCAGCCTTTATTTGCCCAAAGACATTCTACAAGCAGCCACCCGCGAAGCTTACGGCACGGGCGATATCCTGATCGATATCTTTTACCCAATGATGCGAACCCGTGCTCTACCCCTGATTCCGGGGGGCATGACAATGGCGAATGTCATCAGCTCGCTGATGGAAAAAGAGGACATTCGGCCGGTTGATATTCCTGAACTGGCGTTACAAGCGTTGGGCCGTGTAGGCAACGCTTTGGAGGGTGGCGATACCAATCCCTTCCCCCATCTGGATGCTCACGAGGCTCACTTAGATGAGTGGTTCTACGAGGTGGTACAGCGTCTGAACAATGATGAGGACAGCGATTTTTATTACAAGCGCTGGATGTGAGTACTTTTCTGGCTCCCACGCTCTGCGTTACGGCCATTAAGTTAAGGAGCAGTAGACGGATTCTCTCCCCCCTAAATCCCCCCGTAGGGGGGACTTTAATCGTTCTCCCCCGGTGGGGGGAGTTAGAGGGGGGCGAAATCTACACAAAAAATCGCTAACTTAATGGCCGTAACGCTCTGCAGGGGAATGAGAAATCTCCCAATCCCCAATCTCTAATCTCCAATATCAACCACCCAGATACCATCAAGGGCTTTATCTTTCTCCGCAACTAAGGCGATTTTTCGGCCATCGGGCGATACTTGCCAATCATTATTGGCAATGGTCAGCTCTAAAGTTGTTCCATCAGTAGGGAATAGAGGGCGAGTTTCCCCAGAATTCACATCATACTCATAGAAAACCAGACCATCGGCTTCGGGGTCGAATGGAATACAAACAAGATGCTGCTCATCTCGCCAGCGAAACGCGCCAAAGAAGGGTAAGGGGTCAGGCTCCACATCCAGATTTTCCAAATCCAGCACCCACAGCCCATTATTACGACTATCGGCATGGAAACGAACCAGATAGGCCATATAGCGTTTATCCGGGCTAAAGATAGCCCCTCGGGTGCGGGGAAGCTGAACCAACTTGGTCAGTGTCCCATCCTCTACAGAGAGAGATGAGAGCAGAATATCATTTTGGGGTCGTATACGTCTGGCAACCAACAATTCGGTATCGGATAACCAGGCCGCCGGTCCGCCACGTTCTAATGTGGTGAGTATCGCGGCATTGCTGCCATCAATATCAGACAGCCAGACTTCGGCCTGGCGTGACCGAAACGATTCCTCCCTATCATAATTGGTCCAGAGCAAGCGCCCATCCGGGGTAAAGGAAACGCTATTCTCTCCGGTGTCAACCTCCCACTGCTGGCCATCGGCTAAACGCTCAACAACAACCAATCCCTCGGCCCGGTTCGGAAAAGCCACCAAACTCTTGTCGAAGCTATAAACTCCCAATCGCTCCGTAACCAAATGGAAGGAAGCGGCGGGCTGGGTAATATCAATCCCCCAAATCCCCACCGGGTTGGAAGTTGTCGGCTGGTCGACAAAGCGGATTTCTGTCGAGTCATCGTTCCAGTAGATATTGGCACAACAATTTCCTGCGGTGATTTGGCGCATATTGGGCGGCAAAGCAGTCGCCGGTGTCTCTAGGGCAAGGGGGTTGGGAGCCTCAGTCTCGGTTGGGGTCGGACTCAAACTGACGGGGGCAACCCCATTTGGCGATAGGTTCCAGTCCAGCGGCCAGGTTCGGGCGAAGTCATTGACAATTGGGCCGCCTGTTCTAGCTTGCGGTTGGTCGTATAATTGTTGCCATTTACGAGGTTCATCTAAATCGTGCATAAAACCGCTGCCCCAACCACCATATAGGGCCAGCCGATTCCAATCGATATCAATCAGTGTGGCCGGATTGAATTTTTGAACATGGTTTAAATCTCGAAACTCCAGATGCACATGGGGCGATGAATTACAATCGCCTCTAGGCTCTCCGACCAGGGCCACGACCTCACCCTGTTTTACGATTTGGCCGGGTCGCAGCGAGGGCGCTTCCAATAGGTGGCCGTACATTGAGGCATAACCCAAATCGGGATGGTCTATCATCAAATTGTGGGGGGGTGAGCCAAAGGGGCCATCAATGGCAAAGACGACGCCATCGGCCACCGCGACAAGCTCTGTGCCACAAGGGGCGGCCAAATCCACCCCAAAATGGATACCCCCCGAAGCGCCATAGGTTCTATGCCGCTGGAAGTAAGCGCCAACGGTATTGCCATAGGGCTGGGCCAGCAGCCAGGTATAAGGGCCGGGCGGCTCGGCGAAGGGAGGTTGGAAGGGCAATTCATCTTCAGCAGGCACGGTGGTCTGATCGGTTGAGGGTTCTTGAGCCGTAGCCGGTTGTTGAATGCCAAGCGTAAGAACAGTAGCAATAACTACGACTATAGGAAGAAGGGGTAATCTTGGGGGGAGTTTCATCATTATCCTCACTGATAATAGCAATAAGGCTTACACACTCGAACTGTTTGAATCTAACCACAGAGGCACGGAGTTCACTGAGTTTTTAATATCTTTCTCTGTGATCTCCGTGTCTCCGTGGTGAGAATGTTTCAACGGTGTAACTTCTAAGCAATACCAACATTGAATTCAGACGCTAAATTTTAAACACTTGAACGGTTTTTTCAAATTCAGATGGTTGTTTTTTGAACTGGAATTTACTGTGCCCTTAGTTTGACAGAAAAGGGAGAACTCTGTACAAATATTAACAGTGGAGGCGAACAAAAATGACCAATAGCACTATTCACCCCGATACCGTGCTGGGCTATGTTCATCTAACAGTGTCCGATATGGGGCAGTCGCTGGACTTTTACCAACAATCGCTTGGAATGACAATCCATCGACGCGAGGGCAATACAGCCTATCTCGGCGCAGGCCAGGCCGATTTATTAATGCTGACTGAAAATCGAGAGGCGCGGCAGGTACGCGGCACAACCGGCCTGTATCACTTTGCCATTCTAGTTCCCTCACGGGTTGAATTGGCCCAGTCACTCAAGCGAATTGCCGAGATGAGGACTCCGGTTGAAGGGTTCGCCGACCACCTGGTGAGTGAGGCCATTTATCTGCCCGATCCCGACGGCAACGGCATTGAAATCTATCGTGACCGGCCTCGCGCTGAGTGGCAATATTCCGGCAACCAGCTAAAAATGGCAACCGACCCCCTTGATATCGATGGGGTTATGGCCGAACTGCAAGGGAATAACGGGGAATGGTCAGGGATGCACTCGGATACCGTAATTGGTCATATCCATTTACATGTCGCCAACATTGCCCAGGCCGAAGCATTTTATAACGGTGTCCTCGGCTTTGATTTAGTGTTACGCTACGGTCCCAGCGCGTCATTTCTCTCTGCGGGTGGCTATCACCACCATATTGGAGTCAATACTTGGTCAGGCCAAACACTCCCTCCACCTAATGCGGTTGGTTTGCGCTGGTATGTAATTTACCTACCAAACGATGATGAACTAAACAAAGTTGCCGACCATATTCGAAATGCCGGGTTGAATTTAGAAGAGCAACAAGAGGGGTTATTTTTACAAGACCCGGTACAAAACGGCATTATCTTGACGACTCATTAAAGATACACCTCAACCCGGCAAGACCGGCCCGCCGCCCGGATGAATAAACATGTCGTTCACCTCGGCGGCTACGGCGGGAGCCGGTTTAGCGGCTTGCAACGCATCAAACAGAGGCAACTCACCCGTTTGCAGGGCATGCTCAGCATAAAGAAACATCGCTGCCGACCAGGCTTGTTCGGCAAAGCCCATCGGATGACCGGTCTTGCCATGCAACCACTCATTGAACCCAGCGTCAGTACCAATACTCTCGGAGTTGGCCTTAGCCAGCAAGACAAGCAGGCGTTCAGCTTCTTTATGCCAGTTGTGACATACCAGTGCGGCAATGTGAAAGCCACCTATCATCGGCCATATTCCGCCATTGTGGTACTGGTGAGGCAGGTTCAAATTGCGGCTACGATAGTAATCTCGCCAATGACTCTCGTTGGGGTAAATGGGGGGATAGATAGCTTTGGTGGGATAAGGCTCGGCCATACCAACCTGATGCATATGGCGCAGAATATGCTCGGTACGATGACCATCGGCCACCCCGGTCAGGATAGCCAGGAGATTGCCCAGACTATCACACCAATCACCATACTCTCGAAAGGCGACCCAGGGCAAATAAAATGGCCGACTGGATATGGTGCCGATGTTGTGATAGAGCATAAACCACTCCAAGCGAATGGCCTTGAGCTTTTCCAGATGTTCGGCAAAATGTTCCGGAACCCAACAACGGTCAATCCATAGTAACAAATTAATCCGCTCGTGGATAGCGGCTGCATCGACTTCAGGGTGATGGCATCTGGTTTCTGCAGGCAATTGTTTGGCTAATTCTTGGTGAGCCAGCACCGTAGCATAATATAGAACATTATCATAGAGGGTGTTATAACGCACGGCCAGCAAATCAATCCAATTACCCGCTTCGGGGATTTCCAACAGACCACATTCATTCATGTCTTGATATTCCAGCCAGGTCAGGGCACGATCAATACTCGACCAGTGTTCGAGCAAGAACTCAACGTCGCCAGTCACATGGAAATGGAGATAATGTCCCAGAATATACCACAAATTGCCATCCACGGCTCCGGCATTTTCGGTGCTGACATAGCCGGTATCGGGATTGACATTAAGCTGAATCAGCCCGCGTGGGGATTGGTGGGTACTCATCGTTTCGAGGGCGGATCGACCAGTTGCCAGTAAATCGGGGTCACCGGTGGCAACCGCCCCCAAGAAGGTGATGATACTATCCCGTGTCCAGATTTGGGGATACCCGGCAGCCAGACTTGAGGCTCGAAATCCGGCCGGGGTAGCACAATGATGAAGGATATCCAGGGCACGTTGGTGAGTTTTTGTTAGCAATGACGACTTTTTCATAAATTGTCTCTCTATTAATATAAAGGGGACAAGGAGCGAAGTCAAGCGTGTGATTCAGACCTTATAGCCAATTGTATACCAAGGATAGACATGATAAAATTGGGTCATACTTAATGGCAAGTAGTGGTGTCACATATTATGCAACGATTTTCAGTACGTATTAGTGGGGGGCTTTTGTTGATTTTGCAGGCGGGCCTGCTGCACATCATTTGGCCGCGCCAGGCAGTACCCCTCGAAATTTATCTGGTATTTAACATTTTGAGCGTTCTGGCCGTACTGGCGGCGATTGGCTTTTTTTTCCTGCTTCATACTGGCTGGCTGTCAGGTATGTTGACGCAAGGTCTATCGCTGTTGGTATCTCTCATAATCTATACAATGGGAAGAGAGATATTATTGGCCCAATTAACGATGCTTTACAGTATCTTTATGGTCTTATACCTTAATTCATTCAACATTCGTGGTGCTTTCCGCACAGGGTTAAATCACCCGGATGCCCCTGAAGAGAATCCATGAGACAGACTAGCGATCTAGAACTTCTGCGGCGCTTCGAACCGGTCATCCATTACACCCGTGGCGAGGAATTCTTCCCGATAGACATTACCCACTACGTGGAAACCTGTAACCTCTGGGTCAAACGGTCGGGGTTCGCCGAGCCGGAATGTCTGGTTTCGATAGGACAACTTACCCTGGATAAACTGGCCGAACCCTGGCTCGACACCTCTGAGTCGGTCTTCTTCTTGAAGTTTGCCGACCCCTTAACCGCAGCCGAGTTAGCCACCTACAAGTTACAGGCCAGCTTAAGCCGGTCCAAATTTCGGGGGGTAAGAGAGGCTTCGCGCCAGGTACAGAGTGTGACCGATACCTTTAACGTCTTGAGTAAGGACGGTTCTGATGAGGCGAGACGATTGAAGTTGACCGTGCCGCCTGACCCTTCAAATGTCTTCCATGCGGGGGGAGGACGTTTGGCCCGGGTGGGCTACCTTTCACGCTTCGCCCACGCACTTTATCAGTTCTCGTTACTGGCGCGAGGTCGAGTACCCGGCGATGCGGCCGCAGCAGCCGCTATTACCTACCAGAATATTTTGACGGAAGAAGAGGAATATCGGTATTGTGGCCGGGTTGTCCGGCAGAATGGCTGGATAGTGTTGCAGTATTGGTTCCTTTATGCCTTCAACAACTGGCGCTCCGGTTTTTATGGGGTGAACGATCACGAGGCCGACTGGGAGATGATCTGTATCTACCTATCCGAAGCGCCTAATGATAACATTGTACCAGAGTGGGTGGCTTATGCCTCGCACGACTTTTCCGGCGATGATTTACGTCGCCGCTGGGATGATCTTGAACTGGAAAAGATTGGGGAACATCCGGTCATTTATGCCGGGGCCGGTTCACATGCCAGCTACTATACCGCCGGTGAATATTTGGTTGAATTGGAAATCCCATTTTTGACCCCGTTGGCGCGCCTCACCGACCAACTCCAAAAGTTCTGGCGCGAAAAGCTGCGGCAATTCTCTGATGAGGGGTTACAGCCCAAGGGAAAGACAGGGTTCAGCATCTTTCACCTGCCCTTTGTTGATTATGCTCGGGGTGATGGCCTATCTATTGGGTCAGAGCAGGACAAAACATGGGCTACGCCTTATATAATCAGCGAGCCACCATCGTGGATATCCCAATATCGGGGATTGTGGGGAATATACACGCAGGATCTCTTGGCAAGTGAAGATGCCCCAGCCGGACCCATGTATAATCGCAATGGCACGGTTCGGCGGGCATGGTATGACCCATTAGGCTGGGCGGGCCTGGATAAAATCCCAACAACATTTCAGGCTCTGGAGCGGGTTCGTGAGCAGCATGCAGCCCTGACGAAACGTCAGATCGAGCTAACTCAAATGATAGAAGAGAAAAGTCACCAACTGACCGGGCTTGGCATGGAAGCTGCTGCCGTACGAAATCATCCCCATCTAAAAAAGGTATATGAGGCGCGGCAAGAAGAGATCAAGATTCTGGCGGAGGAGATTGACCAACTACGGGCCGAGTTTGCCGAGAATGGAGCTATGCTGGAAGCTTTTGATCTCCATGCCCGGCAAATTGAGCGAGGCGAACGTGGTCTGGCTAGAGCGCACATTCGACGAGCATCCACGCCCATCCCAGAAAGCGAACTCAAGGTAGGGCGACTGATGGAAACGTGGGCGGCCATTAGTATTGGCTTGATTCTTATCAGCCTGGTTGGGGTCATGTTTTTTGCCCCACAAAATTATATTATGGGCCTCATTGCCATTGTTACATTATTCATCATCATCGAATCGACCTTCCGGCGGCGATTGACCCAATTAGTGACTCGCACCACAATCACCCTGGCTATGGTGGCCGCCTTGGTTTTAATCGCAGATTTTTTTCCACAGCTTGCCATCATCTGCGCTCTGGTTGCCGGGGGCTATATGATGTGGCAAAATCTACGAGAATTATGGGGGTAAGGCCTCAATCCCCCAAACTTGTGCCGACACGATGGGCGCTTTGTATCCAAGGATGATCGGGAGGAACAATCTTTCGTTTGCCAACAACCTCCTCTAGGGGAACCGGCTCGGCCCCCTCCCCACGGGCAGCCACCATTACGCCATAATACCCCTGGCTGATAAAGTCGACGCAGGCTGTCCCCAGCCGGGTAGCCAGCAAACGGTCAACTGCCGAGGGTGTTCCACCCCGTTGGACATGTCCCAAAATAGTCACCCGCGACTCCAGACCGGTTAGGTGCTCAAGCTGATTCGATAGACGCAGGGTATTACCAACATGCTGGCCTTCCAATTCGCGCAATTTGGCTTTTAGCTTTTTTTTGGTCGCTTTGTCTTCGGCTTCACTCAACTTCTTGGCAGCTTTATCAAGAACAGCCGCAGCTTGTTTCGACATCGCTCCTTCGGCTACGGCAACGATACTAAAACTCTTCCCTTCACGCTGCCGCCAGCGAATTGCCTCGGCCACCTTTTCAACATCATAAGGTATCTCAGGAATTAGAATGACATCTGCCCCACCTGCAATACCAGCGCCTAAGGCCAGCCAGCCTGTATTATGCCCCATAATTTCCACCACAATAATCCGGTGATGACTATGCGCAGTACTATGCAGGCGGTCAATCGCCTCTGTCGCAATACCCAGCGCGGTATCAAAGCCAAAAGTAACATCGGTCATGACCACATCATTATCAATGGTCTTAGGTAGGGTGATTACATTCAAGCCTTTTTGCACCAGCTGATAAGCATTCTTTTGTGTACCACCACCCCCCAAACAAACCAGTACATCTAAATGGTGCTTCTGGTAATTATCGAGCATTACATCGGTCATATCCATCCTTTTGCCACCGATCGGCATCCGATTGGGCTTATCGCGGCTGGTACCCAAGACAGTACCTCCAACCGTCAGAATACCCGATAACACCGCCCCATCCAAACGCATCGTTCTATTTTCCATCAAGCCCCGAAAACCATCTCGAAAGCCAATGACCTGCATACCAAAGGCTTCGGCTGCTTTGCCAATACCGCGAATCGCCGCATTCAGGCCGGGGCTATCACCACCGGCGGTCAATATACCAATATATTTCGTCATGTCACTATACCTCCCTCAAGATATTTAGTAACCTAACTCAAGTTGTGACTCGTTCTATTTTCAAGAGGAGTCGAGGCTTTAGCCGGACTCAGG
>Ga0055477_10000178_pt1 | contig 15857 bp, 15 predicted proteins | sample Muzzi_PWA_D2_FD_57683 | JGI IMG/M metagenome (GOLD analysis project Ga0055477, IMG submission 57683) | Wetland microbial communities from San Francisco Bay, California, USA, that impact long-term carbon sequestration - Muzzi_PWA_D2 | ecosystem: Environmental > Aquatic > Marine > Wetlands ... | reverse complement strand
TTCGAACCCCCGACTCTCGGCTTCGAAGGCCGATGCTCTATCCAGCTGAGCTACGAGCGCTTTCCATGTTTCCCAGTTCTATCTCGAGTGGCGGCCGGCAAACATTCCTGCTGTCGTCATGCCATCCCTTATAGAACATTCTTCAACTTCCGGCAATCTTGGCAATTTGATCACCGTTAAAAATCCGCTACCCTACCGCTCCAGCCAAGCGGCGCCCAAATTTTTCGGATTGCTCAGCACCCGCCACATCCTTTCCAGGATCTCGTCGATCTCCGCCGTCGTGGTCGAGAGCGGCAGCCACAGATAGACGATGTTGCCCAATGGCCGCAGGATCAAACTCTCCTGCAGGCCGGCCAGATAGAGGTGCCAGCCGATTCGGGCCTTGGGTGGGAAGGGTTCCCTGCTCTGCCGGTCTTTCACCAATTCCAGAACCCCGATCATTCCCAGGGTCCGGATATCGCCGACCCAGGCCAACTCCCGAAAGCGATTCAGGCCGCTACGCAACTTCTCGATTTTAGCCGGCAGGGTGGCCATGGTCTGCTCCTCGGTGAAGACCTGCAGCGACCCCAGGGCGGCAGCGCAACCCAGGGGGTTGCCGGAAAAAGTGTGGCCGTGAAAGAAAGTGCGGTTCTCCGAGTAGGGCCCGTGGAAGGCGCTGTAGACTTCCTCGCTGGTCAGGGTGGCGGCCAGGGGCAGGTAGCCTCCGGTCAGCCCCTTGGAAAGACAGAGGAAATCGGGGCTCACCCCGGCCTGCTCGCAAGCGAACATGGTGCCGGTCCGGCCGAAACCGGTGGCCACCTCGTCCAGGATCAGGTGGACCCCGTAGCGGCCGGTCAGTTCGGCGACCTTCCGCAGGTAGGCGGGCGGGTAGATGATCATGCCGCCGGCCGCCTGGATCAGCGGCTCGATGATCAGGGCGGCGATCCGCTCACCCTGGCGTTCCAGGAGCTCGGCCAGCGGCTCCAAACACTGCTGCCGGCAATTTTCCCGATCCTGCTCCAGAGCACAGCGGTAACAATCGGGCGAGGGCAGCCGGTGCGAGGGGAACCTCAAGCCGGCGAAGGCCCGGTGGAACTCGGGCACCCCGCCCAGGCTCATGGTGCCGATGGTATCGCCGTGGTAGCCCCGCTCGACTCCGACCAACTCGGTGCGCCGGGACTGGCCGCTTTGCTGCCAGTACTGCAGCGACATCTTGACCGCGATCTCGCAGGCGCAGGAGCCGTTGTCGGAGTAAAAGACCCGGGTCAGGTTCGGCGGGGTCAGCCGCATCAGCTCCTCGGCCAACCGGATGGCCGGTTCGTGGCTGACCCCTGCCAGCAGCACCTGCTGCAACCGGTCTATTTGGCCCTTGAGGCGGTTTTTGATGATCGGATGACCATGACCATGGACAATGCACCACCAGGAGGAAATGGTGTCGAAATACCACCTTCCCTGGCGATCGTAGAGTTTGATCCCCTCGGCCCGATCGATCAGCAGGAAATCCCGCTGCCGATAATCGTGCATCTGGGTGTAAGGATGCCAGAGGCAGCGGCGATCTATGTCCTGCAAGGATTCTGGCATGATTATCCCGAAGTGTCCTCTGTAGTTCGAACCAGTTCCAGGATCTCCGGCCGCTGCCGGTAACGACCGGCGTAATCAAGGCCGTAGCCCACCAGGAAGCCCCGCGCGACCCGGAAGCCAAGGTAATCGATTTCCACTTCGACTTCCCGCCTTTCCCGTTTGTCGAGAAGGGCACAAACCTTGAGGGAAGCAGGCCGACGTTCGAGCAGATGCCGCCGCAAGCAGGCCAGGGTCCGGCCGGAGTCGACGATATCCTCGACCAGCAGCACTTCCCGGTTACCGATCTCGCTGTCCAAATCCTTTACCAGAGAGATCTCTCCGGAGGAACTGGTGGCATGGCCATAGCTCGATACCCGGATGAAATCCACACTCAGATCCAGATCGAGAACCCGGACCAGGTCGGCGGTAAAGATGAAGGCTCCGGTGAGCACCCCGACCACCAGCAGTTCGCGCCCAGCGTAGTCGGCGCTGATCCGGCGCCCCAGTTCTCCCACCCGCGTCTCTATCTGCCGACTGGTAAAAACGATTTTTTCAGCTGACATGGACCGACCTTTTGAACGGCAGTGGCGGAGAGACCGGCGAAAGAGCCCCAATTATAGCGGCACCGCCGGAGGGCGTCAATTGAAGTTCCCCACAGCTAGCTGCGGGGAATCTCCGTATGCAAGGAAGTTACTCATTAGATTCGTTCGTTAACCTTGCGGCAGATAAGCGACCGGAGGGAGACTCCGAGCCGCGAGGAATGCACTCGCTGCCCATGTTCGAAAGGGGTTACTTGCCCAGGCAGAAGCGGGAGAAGATGGTGTCCAGAAGGTCTTCGGTGGTGGACTCCCCGACGATCTCTCCCAGTTGGTCCAGGGCGGCCTGGGCCTCGATCGCCACCAGGTCGGGCGGCAGTCCGTCGGCCAGGGCACCGGCCAGACGGCCGGCGCTGTCGAGTGCCACCTGCAGGGCCTGACGCTGCCGGACATTGGGAACGCAACCATGTCCCGCCGGCTCCCCGCCCTGATCGCCGGTTGCCTTAGCGAAGATCGCCTCTTCCAGCCCCTCCAGCCCCGCTCCGGTTTTGGCCGAAACCGCCACCGCCGGCAGGTTGGGAAAGTGCTCCCGGAATTCCTGCAGTTGCAGTGCCGGACGGAGATCACTCTTATTGACCACCAGCACCCCGGGGCGCGCCCCCAGGCTTCGGCCCAGGGCCAGGTCTTCCGGGGTCGGCACCTGAGTGCCATCCACCACCAGCAGAACCAGATCGGCCTCTTCCAGCATTTTCCGGGCCCGGCGGATGCCGAGTTCTTCCACGGCCTCGGCATTCTCGCGAATCCCGGCCGTATCGACGATCCGCACCGGCATCCCCTTGATATTGAGAAAATCTTCGATGGTGTCCCGGGTAGTGCCGGGGATTTCGGTGACTATGGCCCGTTCTTCGCGCAACAGGCAGTTGAGCAGGCTCGATTTGCCGACGTTGGGCCGCCCCATGATCACCACCGCCAGGCCGTCCCGGAAGAGGCGGCCGTGTTCGGCGGCGCGCAGCAGTTCCTCCAGGGGAAGGCTGACCTTTTCTCTGATATCCCGGCCTAGAATGGCAGGATCGATGATCTCCACCTCTTCATCGGGAAAATCGATGGCCACCTCAAGAATCGCCCGCACGTCCAGGAGAGCATCCCGGATGCCGGTGAGTCGTTGCTGCAGACTGCCCTGCAGCAACGAGAGGGCAATCTGCAGCCCCTCTCTGGTCTGGGCCTGCAGCAGGTCGATCACCGCCTCGGCCCGGGTCAGGTCGATACGGCCGTTCAGGAAGGCCCGCTTGGTGAATTCGCCGGGTTCGGCCGCCTGCGCGCCGGCCGCCAGAACCAGGGCCAGGATCTGCTGCAGGATCAGATAGCTGCTGTGGCTTTGAATTTCCGCCACGTCTTCGCGGGTATAGGAGTTGGGGGCGGCCATGAACACGGCCATGACTTCATCCACGGCTAGGCCGCTGACCGGATCTACGATCCAGCCGTAAGTCAGACGGTGACTCTGCAATTCATCGTGGCGCTGCGGCCGAAAAAGCCGCCTTAGTATATCCCGGGCCCCGGAACCGCTGACCCGGATGACTCCGATGCCGCCGGCTCCGGGGGGAGTGGCAATGGCGGCGATGGTGCAGGCTTCGCGATCGGCTTGCTGCTGGGCTCCAACCATGACGGGAGATTGACGGTTCAACCGTTCTTGCTTTTTTTGCCCCGGCCCGGCACGTAAATGAGGATCTTCTTGAACTGGCCCTCGCCGACGCTGCGGCTGCGGATAGTCGGATCGTCCTGCAGCTTCATGTGAACGATACGCCGCTCGGCCGGGTTCAGGGCTGGAATGCTCCTGGTCCGGCCGTTCTCCCGGACCTCCTCGGCCAACCGCAGTGCCATTTCTTCCAGGTCTTCCCGGCGCATTTCACGGTAAGTCCCGGCGTCCAGCGCGAACATGACCTTACCCTCGACCCTCCGGCTGACGATCTTGCGCATCAGGTACTGTAGACTGTCCAGAGTCTGGCCTTCGGGCCCGATGATCTCTTCCTCGTTGCCGCCGGAAAGTTTGGCGATGACTTTGTTTCCCTCATTGGTCACCTCCACCTGCGCGTCCAGACCCATCAGGTGGAGAATCTTTTCCAGGTCAGCCTTGATGGAGGCCAGGATCTCGCCATTGATTTCCGCCGGAGGCCTTTCTGGGCCACGCCGCGGCGCGCCCCCGGATTTCTTTCGTTCAGCCCTTCTCGGACCTGATGATTTGGCCCGGGCTTCCCCGCGTACTGCGGTTTTTCCCTGGTGCCGCTCATGTTTCATAGTCACGGCAACGACTGCCTGCTTTTTGCCGAATACACCGAAAACACCTGCGGAGCCGGGGGCGACTACTTCGATTTTCAGTTCTTCCTGGCTGACCTGGAGGTCTTGGCAGGCTTTCCGGATGGCCTCGGTGACATCCTTACCTGTGTATTCGATTATTTCCGACATATCGTTTCTCCTCCGCACCGGCCGAGCCGGGCCGATCCAGCCTGCGAATTTAGTCCTGAGCCCGATTGATGAAGTGTTGCTGGGCCATCTGCAGCAGGTTGTTGACAAAGAAATACAGCACCAGACCCGAAGCGAAATTAATGAACAGGAAAGTAAAGATCACCGGCATGAACATCATCATCTTGGCCATCTCGGGATTGGCCGCAGTGGTCGGGGTCATTTTCTGCTGCAGGAACATGGAGCCGCCCATCAGAATGGTCAACAGCGGCAGGCCGCCCAGGTAGGGGATCTGAAAGCCGACGTTCAAACGCTCCGGGGCTGAAAGATCGGTGATCCACAGCATAAAGGGGGCGTGGCGCAACTCGATGGCCTGCATCAGGACCCGGTAAAGAGCGAAGAAGACCGGAATCTGCAGAACCATCGGCAGACAACCACCCAGGGGATTGATTTTGTAGGTCTGGTAGAGCCGCATCTGCTCCTGGGCCATGCGCTCCTTATCGTCCTTGTACTTTTCCCGGAGCTGGGCCAGCTTGGGTTGAATCTTCTGCATGCCCTTCATGGACTTCATGCCCTTATGCGAAATGGGCCAGAAGAACAGCTTGATCAGGACCGTGACCAGGATAATAGCCACCCCGTAATTACCGACCAGCCCGTAAAGCAGGTTGAGCAGCACCAGGACCGGCTTGGCGACAAAACCGAACCAGCCGAAATTGATGGCCCGGTTGAATTCGTGGTCGGCGGCGTTAAGTTCGGCCATTTTCTTGGGACCGAAATATATTGTGTATTTATAATGCCGGGTGGAGCCGGGGGCGATGACTTCGGCCGGGCCGGTGAGCACGTTGCTGATCCCGCCCCCCTCTTCCGCGGCTACCCGGACCGAGACCGGACTTCCGGATTCGTTGGCGGCCGGAGACACCGCCATCATGAAATAGGTGTCTTCTATGGCGCTCCAGGCAATGTCGCCCTGAAAGGTTTTCGGGCCCTCTTTCTCAAGATCCTTGACCTTGACTTCGTTCAGTTTGTCGCCCAGCAGGATGGCCGGGCCATTGAAGAGGAAGCGGGTGTTCTTGCCTTCCGGCGAGAAAGGATGATTGACCAGGCTTAGATAAGGCGAGCCCTGCAGGGCGGAGTCCGAGGTATTGGCAACCTCGATGGACAGGTCCAGCAGATAATGCTCGGCATTGAAAGTCAGCTTTCTGGTCACCACCAGGCCAGCCGGCAACTTCCCGGTCATGTTCAAGGTCACGGAACCGGAGCTGTCGCGACTAGGTTCCCCGGCCTCATACAACGGCAGGGTGGTAACCCGGGCCGGATCGGTGCCCCAGGAGAAAAAGAGCGGCAGATCGCGACCGGCTCCTTCCTGGATCAATTCTTTGTCTGGGGAATCCGGCTTATTGCTCTCCCGGTAGTTCTTCAGGCGGAAACTGGTAATCAACCCGCCCGCTTCCGAAACCTTGGCCACGTAATGGTCGTTTTCCACCTTGATTTCCCGGGCCGGCCGGGCAGGCGAAGGCGCCGGCTGATTGGCGGCCGCAGCCACGCTAACCGGCTCGGCCGGAGGTGGGCTGGCCGCCTTTACCGCTTCCCCGGAGGGCGCAACTTCGGCCGCTGGCGTTACCGGCGCAGGGGGCTGAGGCTGGTGCGAGACAAAAAGGTACTGATAGCCGAACAGGATGAACATCGACAGGATGATGGCCACAAAAACGTTTCTAGTATCCATGGGAACTGCTCCCTTCCGGTGTCGGCCGGCGATTTTTGCTTGAATGATGGATATGGGCCGGAGTGCGGGGCATGTGTAAGGTTACTCGGCGGTCAGTTTTTTACCGGGTCATAACCACCCCGGTGAAACGGGTGACAGCGCAGGAGCCGTCGAGTGGCCAGAAAGGTACCGCGCAACGGGCCATGCAACTCGATGGCATCGATGGCGTACTGGGAACAGGTGGGAGTAAACCGGCAGCTGGGAGGAATCAGCGGCGAGATTAACATTTGATAAAGACGGATCAGCGCGATCAATGGCCTTCTGAAGATCATCTCCGGTCCTCGTGCGCTGACGGATATTGAGCAATATTCATAATTTTTGACGCCGGCTCGAACCGGCGCAGATCTCCATTCTGAATGACTGACGGATATAACTGGAATCAGGGGGGAAGAGGTGTCCTGGAACCGGGGGCGCGGTTCAATCACGTCAAGGTTCCGTCGTCTTACCCGACGCCCGACGCAACATCAGGGCGACGAGTTCTTGTATTGCTGCCGGACTGTCCGGTGTAAAACCGCTCCTTACGGCGAAGACGATATCGGCCGAAGGAGAGAGAAAATTACGATTAAGACGAAAAAACTCCCTGATAATCCGTTTGATCCTGTTCCTATGTACCGCCGATTTAACGCCATGAATGCTGATCCCCAACCGGTTGTCGCCACAGCCGTTGGGGAGATGAATGATGGTAAGCTGCGGCCCCCTGATCCTTCTACCCTTCTCGTAGACCTTTCGGTATTCCCATGGTGCCCTGAGCAAGCTTGCTTTGGGGAGGGCCAGCGGTTTCATGCGATGGGAAGCAAGGCAGAGAGCCGGACCATCGGCCGGATACTGCCTGGGGCAAGCAGTTCCACTCCTCAGACTGCCAGACGTTGACGGCCTCTGGCCCGGCGCCGATTGATGATGGCCCGGCCGGCCTTGGTTTTCATTCTGGCCCTAAATCCGTGGGTTCGGTGACGCTTGATATTGCTGGGCTGAAAAGTTCTCTTGCTCATTTTGTTCCCTTTAATGTTGATGAACTTGCAAAAAGTTCCAGGATGGCGAGGCCATCAGTGTTGCTAATGCCTGGTGAACCGCGATCCCGCGACTGGTTGGCTCAATTCGTCCGGATCGTCGGCAGCCTTGGCCGGAGGTGGGAATAATCGATAATCCCGGCCACCAAAACTCGCTAAGATAACGGGTTGGCTTGTCGATGTCAAACAAAAACCTGGGTTGACGGAACAAGGCGGAGGGAGAGGTCAATCGTCCCGGGAAGAGGGCTCCGCCCGATCTTGATCGAGGCCGAAAATCTGCCGGACGACGGCCAGCTTCTGGCTGCGGTCTATATTATGACGGTCTTCGCTTTTCAGGTAGAGAATAGGGTCGTGAAGCAACTTGCCGACAATGGCGCCGGCCATCTTCTCGATGGAGACCCTGGCCTTGTCCGGCAAATCGTTTTTGAGATTATTAAGGGTCCGGGTTATTTCCGCCTGACAGATCTGCTCGGCCTTGCTACGCAGTTCGACAATGGTGGGGCTGACCTCCATGCCCGCAAGCCACTGGGAAAACTTCATGGTTTCCTCGGCGACAATGCTTTCGCCCCGGGCCGCTTCCTTGTCGCGCTCGGCTTTGTTGACATCGACCACTTGCTGCAGGTCGTCGATGTCATAGAGGTAGACGTTGTCAAGGTTGTTCAGTTCCGGGTCCAGGTCGCGCGGCACGGCGATGTCGATCAGGAAGAGGGGCCGGTTATGGCGCTGCTTCATCACCGGTTTCACGTCATCTTTGCGCAGCACCAGTCCCGGTGCCCCGGTGGAACTGATCAGGATATCAATGTGCTCCAGTTGGGGGATGAGTTCGTCCAGTCCGGCGGCTTTGCCGTTGAATTGCCGGGCCAGCTTGACCGCCCGCTCGAAGGTCCGGTTGACCACCACCACCTGGCTGACCCCTTGGTTGATCAGGTGCTCGGCCGCCAGTTCGGCCATCTCGCCGGCCCCGATCAGCATCACCACCTTGCCCTGCAGGTCGCCGAAGATCTTCTTGGCCATCTCCACGGCGGCATAGCTGATGGAGACGGCGCTGCTGCCGATGCTGGTCTCGGTTCGGATCCTTTTGGCTACTGAAAAGGACTTGTGCAGGAAGCGGTTGAGAATCGCGCCGGTGGCGTTGGCTTCGGAGGCGATCTTATAGGCCTGCTTGAGCTGTCCCAGGATCTGGGGCTCGCCGACGATCATTGAGTCGAGACTGGCCCCGACCCGGAAGAGGTGGGTAACGGCCTCATCCCCCTGGTGGAGGTAGCTGTATTTTTTAGCCTCCTCTTCGCTCAAGCCGCTTTTCCCGAAGAGAAAGCGGCGCAGGGCCCCGGCGGATTCCGCCGGCTGGGAAGAGACCGTGATGATCTCCACCCGATTGCAGGTGGAGAGGATGCAGCACTCGCTGCAGCCGGTATCCGCCAGGAGTTCCTGGAGCGGCAACTGGTCGTCGCCGGAGAAGGCCAGCTGCTCGCGGATCTCCACCGGTGCGGTCTTATGATTGACCCCAAGGATGAGAATGTTGTTAGCCTGCATAAGAATGAATCCCGCCCAACATAAAATTGACGCCCCAGAAGGTGAAAAGGACCACCAGGAAACCCACGATCGCCATGATCGCCGCCTTGCGCCGCCTCCAGCCGGCGGTAAAGCGCTGGTGCAGTATGGCTGCGTAGAGGAACCAAGTGATCAACGACCAGGTCTCTTTGGGGTCCCATTGCCAGTAAGCCCCGAAGGCCTGCTTGGCCCAGAGCGATCCGGTGATGATGCCCAAGGTCAAAAGAGTAAAGCCGGTAGTCAGGCAATGGTTGTTCAAATTGTCCAAAGCCTCCAGGGAGGGCAACCTGGTATAGAAAAGCCCGAACTTCTTGCCCTTGATCTCCCGCTCCTGCAGCAGGTACATGATCCCGCCGCAGAAGGCCAGGGCCAGGAAGCTGTTGGCCAGCACGGCGATGCTGGCGTGCACCGGCAGCCACAGGCTCTGCATTACCGGAGAGAGGGCGGTAGCCTGCTGGGAGGAAAAGGAGGACACTACCATCAGGATCATGATGATGGGGCTGACGAAAACCCCGAAATTTTTCACCTTATAGCGCCAGCGGAAGGAGAGATAACTCCAGCAGATCGCCAGAGCGAAAAAGGAAACCGCCTCGTGGTTGCTGGTGATCGGCGTATAGCCGACAACCAGGAAACGGACCACGGTGTAGGCCAGATGACTGATCGCGGCCAGGACCATGCCGTTACGGGCCAGAGTCCTGATCCGCTTGTTCTGGTTGACGAAGAAAACCAGATAGGAAACGGTAACGAACAGGTAGAGATAAAAAGTCAGCTGAAAGAGTAAGGTCATGATCCGGATTCCCGCCTGGGTTTTAGGTTTGGCTCAGGAAATTTTCGTCGCCGGGGTCAAACTGTTCCCATCCGGAAACGGTCTTTTTGTCCGCTGGCAGCGTTGCCTGGTTGGTGAAAATGCTCACGTATTGACTGTACGCTCCCCATTTCGTCCCCTTCGCACCTTGCCCTCGAATAAAATCCTAGTTAGTCGGAAGGAAAGCAATCTAGCAATTTAGCATTTTTTCTATCTTCTTCAAGCTCTCCGTCTCCAGGCCATCTTCCAGCACCATGGAAAAATGCTCCCGCAGACTTGGCCAGTCGCCTTTTTTCACCCAGGTCGGCAACTCAGGGTGGAGCAGGGCGGCGAAAATCTCCCGGTTCCGTCGGTGATCCAGGCCCCGGGCCAGGATCAGGGGTCGCAGAAACCCCATGATTTCTACCACAGTCGCGTATTCGTCGCCATAGGCTTCTGCCAGTTCCCTGCTGATTAATCGGGCCAGGGCCGGGCTCTTGCCGGCGGTGGAGACGGCCAGAACCAAATCGCCCCGGCTGAGCAGGGCCGGCAGGATGAAGTTGCAGCGGAGCGGGACATCGGCCACGTTGACCAGTTGATTGGCAGCCGAAGCCTCGGCGAAAACCTCGGCCTGGACCTTTTCGTTGTCGGTGGCGGCGATTACCAGAAAGGCCCCGGCCAGATCGCCGGGGTCATAAGGTTTCGCCAGCCAGCGCAGTCGGCCTTCGACATATAATTTCTGCAGCCCGGGTGTCAATTCCGGACTGATTACCTCGACCAAACCGCCGCACTCAAGCAGGGTGGAGATCTTCCTGGCCGCCACTTCACCACCGCCGATCACCATGCACTTGCGGCCGCCGATCGCCAGGTTGACGGGATAATATTTCATGATCTCTGACTCCAGGTTCGCGGTTCCACTTGCTTGGCCGGGCGGAAGCCTCTTATTATCATATTCACCAGTCCCAGACAAGATGTACACCGTCGCGCCGCCATTTGCTTTGACACTGAACCGGTTCCGGCTATATTGCAGGCAGACCGTGATCTCCCTTGCCATTAACGATTACGGGACTTACCAGGAGAGAACCATGAACAGCGGAAAGTTTTCTGTGACCACCAATCGTCAGCTGGAATTTATCGACATCACCGAACGGTTGGCCGGCGCGCTGCGCGAGTCAGGCCGGGAAGAGGGGTTGTGCTGCGTTTACAATCCCCATACCACCGCCGGCCTCACCATCAACGAGGGGGCTGATCCGGCGGTCCAGGCCGATATCATCGGTGTGCTCAAGCAGGTGATCCCGCTGGATTACCCTTACAAACACCTGGAAGGTAATTCGCCGGCCCATATCATGGCCTCGCTGATGGGCAGCTCGGTGACGGTGCTGGTCGAAGACGGCAGGCTGCGATTGGGGACCTGGCAGAAGATATTCTTCTGCGAATTCGATGGCCCCCGTTCGCGGCAGGTGTTCTGGAGATTGCTCTAAGGACCGGCCTGGGAGTATAAATATGCCATGATTTACGACCGCAATTCCCAAATGGACCGCGCCTCCGAAATAGCCTTCGGACTCGATCGCGCCACCGACGAGCGCTCCCTGGCTATTTTCCTGGCCCGTTTCACCCGCCCGGAACTACTGGAGGTACTGATTCCCCGTCTCAGCGAGCCCGAACTCCTGAGCCTGCTCGACCAGTTGAGCGGTCTGCTGAAGAAATACCTGCAGGAAGGCGAATATCACCGCCTATTCTTACGGGACCGCTGAACGCGATCAGGATTACCAAAAAGGAGATTGACGTGGGAGAGAAAATTATCAGAGATCTGCGCGATTTCCTGACCATTCTGCGACGGGAGTCGGAACTTATAGAGGTGAATGCCGAGGTCGATCCCTATCTGGAAATCGCCGAAATCCACCGGCGGGTCATCAGGATGAACGGACCGGCCCTGCTCTTCACCAAGGTCAAGGGCAGCCGCTTCCCGGTGGTCACCAACCTCTTCGGCTCTAAGCGCAGGATGGAACTGGCTTTCGGCCGGCGGCCCCTTGATTTCGTCGCCAATCTGGTCCGGGCCGCGGAAAATCTTACCCCCTCGCTCAAAACCCTCTGGCGCTCAAGGGGCCTCGTCCGCCAGATGACCAGGGTCGGCACCAAGGTGCATCGTGAAGGCCCGATCTTGGAAGAATGCCAGGCGCCGCCCCGGCTCACCGAACTGCCGCTCCTGACCTCCTGGGAAACCGACGGCGGCCCCTTTGTCACCCTGCCCTTGGTCTATACCGAACATCCGGATGGCCTCGGCCACAATCTCGGCATGTACCGCATCCAACGTTACGATGACACCACCACCGGCGTACACTGGCAAATCCACAAGGGCGGCGGATTTCACTACCATGAGGCCGAAAAACGCGACCAGCCACTGCCGGTTTCTCTCTTCATCGGCGGTCCGCCCGCCTTGATGCTGGCGGCCATCGCCCCTTTGCCTGAAAACATCCCGGAACTGCTCCTGGCCTCGCTGCTGCAGGGTGAGAAGTTCCCCCTGGTCAAGGATCCCCGGGGTGGGCACCTACTGCCGGCCCTGGCCGAATTCGTCGCCAAGGGCGTGGTCCAGCCCCATCTCCGCCGGCCGGAGGGTCCTTTCGGTGATCATTACGGCTACAACTCCCTGCAGCATGACTATCCGGTCTTCCAAGTCGACCGGCTCTACCACCGCCGGGACGCCATCTACCCGGCCACCGTGGTCGGCCGGCCCCGCCAGGAGGATTTCTATATCGGCGATTTTCTGCAGGAACTGCTCTCCCCCCTCTTTCCCCTGGTGATGGGCGGAGTGCGGCAGCTCAAGACCTTCGGTGAAACCGGCTTCCATTGTCTGGCCGCCGCCCGAGTGGCCGACCGTTACCCCCGCGAGGCCTTTGGAACTGGGTTGCGCATCCTGGGCGAAGGGCAGCTTTCCCTGACCAAGTTTTTGATTCTGACCGACGGCGACCTGGACGTCGCCGACTTCCCGACGCTCTGGAAGCATATACTGAGCCGGGTGAACTGGCAGACCGATCTCTTCGTCTTCGCCAATGTCTCCCAGGATACCCTGGACTACACCGGTCCTTCGGTAAACAAGGGCTCCAAAGCCATGCTCATGGGCCTCGGCCGTGAGCCCGTGCGTACCCTGGCGGAAAAATTCTCCGGGAACCTGCCGCCCGGCTGCAGCCACCCCGCCCCCTTCCTGTCCGGCACCCTGGTGATCCAGGGCACTACATATCAACAAGACCCGGGACTCCCGCAGCGACTGGCCGCCGACCAGGAACTTGGCGATTGGCAGGTTATCGTCCTGGTTGATAATACCCGGGCCGCCACCGCCTCTCTGCAGGAGTTTCTCTGGACCCTCTTCACCAGGTTCGAACCGGCAGCCGATATCCACGGAGCCGCCTGCTCGATGATCAGGTTTCACATGGGACTCACGGCGCCGGTGGTCTTCGACTGCCGAATGAAGCCCTGGTACACCGAAGTATTGGAAGTTGACGAAGGCACCCGGCTCCGGGTGGATGCTAAAATGTCCGAGATCCTGCCGGCCAACTGGTTGAAAAGGGGTTAATCAGCGAAAATGGCGGCGGAACGTCTGCAGAAGGTCCTGGCGGCGGCCGGGGTCTGTTCCCGGCGCCAGGCCGAAAAACTGATCACCGCTGGTCGGGTGGCAGTCGATGGGGAAGTGATCACAGCCCTGGGCAGCAAGGTCGACCCCGACCATCAGCGGATCACCGTTGACGGTCGCCCCCTGGCCAGTCCGGAGCTGGTTTATTTCCTGCTCAACAAACCCCGGGGGTACGTGACAACCATGAAGGACCCCCAGGGCCGACCCCTGGTCACCGCCCTGCTCAAGGGTGTCAAGGAAAGAATCTTTCCGGTGGGTCGCCTGGATATCGATACCGAGGGGGCGCTGCTCCTGACCAACGATGGCGAACTGGCCCAGAAGGTCTTGCATCCCAGCAATGAAATCAACCGCACTTACGTCGCCCGGGTCAGCGGTTCTCCGACTCCGGAAAATCTACACAGCTTGCACCGGGGCATTGTTCTCGAGGGCCGCAAGACCTGGCCGGCCCAACTCAAGGTCCTGGACGCCACAGACAGCTCGACCAGAATCGAGATCACCATCCACGAGGGCCGCAAACGCCAGGTGCGGAAGATGTTCGCCGCCATCGGCCACCCGGTTCTGGAGTTGACCAGAACCGCCTATGGCAAGCTGGCACTGGGAAATCTGGCCATCGGCAATTACCGGCGGCTGAACGCCGCCGACCTGCGAAAACTCCTCTCCTAAAAAAGTCTTTACATTCGATTAGTTACGAGATATCTATAATTGTTATCAAGGAGATATATAATTTTTTCAGATAGTTAGCGATTGAGCATTCTTTGGGTAAGGAGAAAAGGGAAGGAGAAATGAACAAATCGCAAGTGATCGAAGCCCTGGCGCAGGAGATCAATATCCCGCTCAGGGAAGCAAGCCCCATAACCGATACCATACTTGATACGATGGTGGAGGCCCTGGCCGCCGGGGACAGCATTGAAATTCGCGGCTTCGGCAGCTTCGTGGTCAAGGAGTACGACTCGTATACCGGGCGTAATCCAAAAACCGGCGACAGCATCAAGGTGCCCCCTAAAAAACTGCCATTTTTCAAGGTGGGGAAGGACTTGAAAGAGAAAGTCAATAGGACGTGATGTAACTTTTCGTCCTGATTTTCCCTTCCGGTCAAGCTTCCTGATCGACGATCTCCCCTATCAGATCATAGTGGTGCGCCTCGGTGATGCGTACGTCAACTATGTCTCCAGCCTCACAGGTTCCGGAGGTAATGTAAACTACTCCGTCAATTTCAGGGGCCTGGAAGCGGGTCCGCCCTTCGAGCAATAGGTCACTTTCACAGCTCAACCCTTCCACCAGCACCGGTTGAATCGACCCCACTAGATGCCGGTTTACGTTTAGAGAGATCCTCGCCTGCAGCTCCATCAACCGGTCGCGGCGAGCTCCTTTTTCCTCTTCGGAGCAATGGTCCGGGAGACTGGCCGCCTTGCATTCTTCTTCGTTGGAATAACAAAAAATCCCGACATTGTTTAGTTGTTGCGCCGCCATGAAATCGGCCAGCTCGGCAACATCAGCCTCGGTCTCACCTGGAAAACCAACCATAAACGTGGTCCGGATGGCAGCACTGGGCACCAGGTTGCGGATCCGCGCCAGCAGTTCTTCAACACTTTTCCTCTGGTAGGGGCGGTTCATTGCCTTAAGGATCCGGTCGCTGACATGCTGGAGGGGAATATCGAAATAGGGCAGCAAGCGAGGCTGATCGGCCACCAGCTGCAATACTTCGTCGTTGAGGCGCATGGGGTAGAGATAAAGCATGCGCACCCAGGGGATGGTGGTTTCGTTTAACAGCGCCCGAAGCAGCTGCGGCAACCGCTCCTGCCCAGGCCCCAGATCAAGACCGTAGGCGGTCAGATCCTGGGCCACCAGGGTCAGTTCTCTGATGCCGCCAGCCGCCAGAAGTTGCGCTTCCCTGATCAGATCTTCAAGTTTCCGGCTGCGCAGGGGACCACGCAGACTCGGAATCAGGCAGTAGGAGCAGCGATTGGAACAACCTTCGGTGATCTTCAGGTAGGAACGAAAAGAGGGGGTGGAAATAAGCCGCGCGGTTTGGAAATCCATCAGATATGCCGGTGTTTCCGAGCCGCAGACCAGTGAAGCCTCGCTGCCCAGGGTCGCCAGCTTTTCCGCCACGCCGGCGATCTCGTCCACCCCGAGGAAGAGATCGACCTCGGGCAACTCAAGTTGCAGCCTCTCGCCATAACGCTGCACCATACAACCCGCCACCACCAGTTTGCAGCCTGCTTTCTTCTTTTTAACCGCAGCCAGGGCCAAAATGGCGTCAATACCTTCTTCTACAGCCGAAGTTATGAAGCCACAAGTGTTGACCAGAAGGATATCGGCCTCCTCCGGACTGGCAACTCCCCTATAGCCGGCCCCCCTCAAGGTGCCACTGATCACCTCAGAATCGACCAGATTCTTGGGGCACCCCAGGCTCTGGATGAATACTTTTTTGCCCATCTCACCTACCGGTTTAATTGTCTCAGCCAGGAAAACAACTCATCAAGGACCATTCGACTCTTCCGCTTGAACTCCCGGCCCTGAAATCCTGGCCGCCACTCGGCCCCCCAGAGTTCATCGGAAACGAGCATGAGCGCGGCCAACTCAATACCCC
>Ga0055477_10000176_pt1 | contig 15872 bp, 9 predicted proteins | sample Muzzi_PWA_D2_FD_57683 | JGI IMG/M metagenome (GOLD analysis project Ga0055477, IMG submission 57683) | Wetland microbial communities from San Francisco Bay, California, USA, that impact long-term carbon sequestration - Muzzi_PWA_D2 | ecosystem: Environmental > Aquatic > Marine > Wetlands ... | reverse complement strand
ACGGGAGTTTGGTAATGGCGAAGGTCAGAGTATACGCATTGGCTAAAGAAGCCGGGATGGAAAGTAAGGAGATGGCGGAGAAGCTCATGGAAATGGGTTACGACGTGAAGTCTCACAGTTCCACGCTGGAGGAGGATGTGGCTGACGAGGTACGGCAGAAGCTGGGCCTGGTCGAAACCACCACCGAGCGTAAGAGAATTCAGGCCGAGGATGGGCGTCCGACCATCATCAGACGGCGGACCAAACAGGTTATCCCGGACGCGGTTGAGAAAGAAGAGTCTGCCCCGGAGGAAGAAAGCAAAACGGAAGAGACAGCCGAAGCGGCTCCGGTTCAGGCTGCGAGTCCGGCCTCGAAAGAAGAGGTTGGCCCGGTGGTCGAGACCGTCCCTGCCACAGAACCGGAAAAACCGGCCGAGGTCGAAAAAGCGGTCGAAGAATTCGCCGGCACCGAGACCCAGGCCGAAGAGGCGAGAGAAGAACCGAACGCTGAAACAAAAGCTGAAAAGACAGATGAGGGGACGGCAGAAGAGGAGGAAATTGCTCCGGCAGTGCGGACGGTCGCCCCGAAAAAACGCACCGGCCTGGCCAAGGTAATAAAAAAGGCCGCCATCGTCATTCCCAGAGAAGAGCCGGTGGTCCGGCCCAAGAAGAGCGAGAAGAAAGGTCGCCCCGCGGTGGCCGCCGAAAACAAGGCGGTTCGGGGAGGAGCTCCGGCGATCGGCAGCGCGGATGAGCGCGGCGGTGAAGGCAAGGGCAAGAAAGGTAAACGGTATGTCAAGTTCAGTCCCGATCTCGCGGCCCGGGAAAGGGTTAAGAAGGGCGGCAAGGCCAAGGGTCACGTGGAAGTCGATATGGAAGACGTTGATGCCTTTGGCGGTCGGATGTCCTCCAACCTGCGGTTGGGGCGGGCCCGACATGGCGGTGGCAAGAAATCCAAGCATCAGGGGATGGAGCCGGCGGCCGAGACCAAGGCCATCAAGAAGCGGATTAAAATCTTCGAATCGATCTCCATCGGCGATCTGGCTCACCGGATGGGAGTCAAGGTCAGCGAGATAATTGCCAATTTGATCAAGCTCGGGGTGATGGCCACGGTCAACCAAGCCCTGGATGTGGAAACCGCCACCCTGGTCGCCAGTGATTTCGGCTACGAGGTAGAACAGGGCATCACCGAGGAGCAGGCTGTGATCAATCTTGAGGAAACCTATACCGGGGGTGAGGAGTTGCCCCGGCCGCCGGTGGTTACGGTCATGGGTCATGTCGATCACGGCAAGACTTCCATCCTTGACGCAATCCGCAAGACCGATGTCGCGGCGGGCGAAGCCGGCGGCATTACCCAGCATATCGGGGCCCATTTCGTGCGCTCCACCAAGGGCGATGTGGTCTTTCTCGATACTCCCGGCCATGAGGCCTTCACCGAGATGCGTTCACGCGGCGCCAAGGTGACCGATATCGTGGTTCTGGTGGTGGCTGCCGACGACGGGGTCATGGATCAGACCCGCGAGGCCATCAATCATGCCCGGGCCGCCGGGGTACCCATCGTGGTGGCCATCAACAAGATCGACAAACCGGATGCCAATCCCGAGCGGGTCAAGGCCGAATTGGCCGAATACGATCTGACTCCGGAAGAGTGGGGCGGCCAGACCATTTACTGTGAAACCTCGGCCAAGCAAAATCTCGGCATCGAGGAACTGCTGGAACAGATTCTCTTGCAGGCCGAAGTCCAGGAACTGAAAGCCGATCCCCAACGCAAAGCCAAGGGCTGGGTGGTGGAGGCCAAACTTCACAAGGGTTTGGGCGCGGTGGCCACCATTCTCGTCCAGCACGGCACCCTGCGGGTTGGCGACGCCTTCGTAGTCGGCGACAATTACGGCCGGGTCCGTTCCATGCACGACGACAAGGGCGTGGGCATCGAAGAGGCCGGACCCTCCATGCCGGTGGAGGTTCACGGTTTAAGCGGAGTGCCTCGCGCCGGCGATGAGTTTGTGGTGGTGCCGGATGAAAAAATGGCCAAGAACATTGCCAACCAGCGCCAGATGAAACAGCGAGAGGCCGCCCTGGCCACTGGCACCAAGATATCCCTGGATAACCTCTTCGAGCATCTTCAGGGCAGCGAGGCCAAGGAACTTCGGGTGATACTGCGGGCCGACGTCCAGGGCACCCTGGAGGCTTTCAGCTCAGCCATCGAAAAACTCGGTACCGATGCCGTCAAGGTCAAGGTCATACACCAGGGAAGCGGAGCCATCATCGAATCAGATGTATTACTGGCCTCGGCCTCCGAGGCCACGATCTTCGGGTTCAATGTCCGTCCTTCCGCCAAGGCCAAGGAACTGGCGCGGAACGAGAACGTCGAAATCCGGCTCTATGATGTCATCTATCATGCCCTTGAAGATATCCGCAAGGCCATGGTCGGGCTTCTTGAGCCGACTTTCGAAGAAGAAGTCATCGGTTCGGCCGAGATCCGGGATATCTTTCATCATCCCAAGGCGGGAACTATCGCCGGCTGTTACGTGACCGAAGGCAAGATCGAACGGAACGCCCGGATCCGGGTGGTTCGAGACAGTGTGGTGATTTACAGCGGCAAGATTTCCTCTCTGCGTCGTTTTAAGGATGACGTCAAGGAAGTGGCATCCGGTTTCGAGTGCGGTATCAGCGTCGAGAACTTCAACGATTTGAAGGTCGGCGATATTCTCGAGGTCTTTGTCATGAAAGAGGTGGCCGGAGAGCTTTAATCATGACCGCTCGCAAAACCAAGTCCAGATTCGCCCTGCCGGAGTTGGGGCAGAAGGTCGGCCGCCGGCCGGCCCGGGTTGCCGACAGTATCAAGGAAGAAATTGCCACTCTGCTGCTGCGCAAGATCAAGGATCCGCGGATCGGCCTGGCTACCATCACCTCGGTTACGGTGACCCCGGATCTGCGTTTGGCCCGGGTGTTTTTCAGCTGTGCCCGGCCCGAGTCCGAAGAGGTTGCGGCGGGATTGAACAGTTCCAAGGGTTTTATCCGCAGGCATTTGGCCCGGGAACTGGGTTTGCGCTATGTGCCGGAGCTTGATTTCCGCTATGATCAGAGCGTGGAACGCCAACTGGAAATGGAAAGGATCCTGAAGGAGATCGCCGCCGAAGATGAGCAACCCCCCCAGTGAAATATTGGCCATACTGGCCGGGGCCGAAAAGGTGTTGCTGGCCACGCACATTTATCCGGACGGTGACGCTCTTGGCTCGCAGCTGGCCCTGGGAAAAGTGCTCGAATCTATGGGCAAAGAGGTCTTCCTTTACAGCGAAGAACCGGTTAGCCATCTCTACGATTTTTTGCCCGGTTGCGACAAGCTGGTCACTTCGCTGCCGGCCTCGGCCGGTTTCAGCTGCGCGATTTCGGTGGATTGTGCCGATCCCCTGCGGCTGGGCAGTGGTCGGGAGCAACTCCTGGCCCATAAGCCTTTTATCATGATCGACCATCACCTTGGCCATCAACCTTTCGGCGAACTGCAGTGGGTTGATCCCGGGCGTTCGGCCACCGGTGAGATGATCTACGATCTGGCCGTGGCGCTGGGGGCGAAGATTACCCCTGAGGCTGCTTTCTGTCTGTACACAGCCCTGGTCTCAGATACCGGTTCTTTCATGTACCCGTCGACCAGCGCCCATACCCTTGAAGTGGCAAGCGCCCTGGTCACCCTCGGGGTAAAGCCGGCCGAGGTGGCCGGACGGTTGTTTGACAATTACACGGTCAACCGACTGCGTCTCCTGCGGTTGGTCCTGGATTCCCTGGAGCTTTTCAGCCGGGAGCGGATCGCCGTAATTCTGGCCACCTGTGAGATGTTTACCCGGACCGGCACAGTGGCGGCCGATACCGAGAATTTCATCAATTACCCGCGTTCCCTGGCGTCGGTCAAAGTGGCCGCCTTCATCAAGGAAAACCGCGACAACGTGATTTCCGTCAGCCTGCGCTCCAAAGGCAAGGATTGTGACGTCGCCAAGGTGGCCGGGGAATTCGGTGGCGGTGGGCATCGCAATGCCGCAGGCTTCAAGCTCCGAAGCGGTGATGTGGAGACGCTCAAAACGGAACTGCTGGCCAGGCTGGAGATCCTGATCGGAGCTTGCTGAAGGCCGCGGTGTCGGGAAAGACAGTAGATGATGGTAGATTTGCAGGTGGAAATAGGCGAGCTGGAGGATCAGGACGAAGTCGGTATCTATCCGCTCGACAAACCGGTAGGGCCAACCTCATTCCGTCTGGTCCAGCTGGTCCGGCGGGCACTGGGCATTAAAAAAACCGGGCATGCAGGCACCCTGGATCCATTTGCTTCCGGGTTGCTTCTTATCTGTGTCGGGCGCCCGGCCACTCGCATCATCGATCAATTGATGGGCGGCGAGAAGGTTTATGAAGGAACCCTCGCCTTGGGCGTCGAAACCGACACCCTGGACCGGGAAGGCAAGGTGGTGGCCACCCACCCGGTGCCGCCTCTCGACATTGATCAGGTAAATCAATGTCTGGCCGGTTTTGTCGGCGAACAACTGCAAATGCCACCGCTTTACTCGGCCTTGAAGCACAAGGGCAAGCCGCTTTACCGTTACGCCCGACAGGGGGTGGAGATTCCCCGCGAGCCCCGGCCGGTGGTGATCCATGCCTTGGAGTTACTGGGATTGGAGAAGGAATTCTTGAAAATCCGGGTGCGTTGCGGTAAAGGCACCTATATCAGGTCGTTGGCCGCCGATATCGGCCGAGCCCTGGGTTGCGGAGCTCACCTGGATACCCTGCGGAGGGTGCGGAGCGGCGGTTTTTCGGTGGAGAGAGCCGTCGATGGCGAACTCCTGATCGGTGAGCCGGTTCGAGCCCGGGAATTGCTGTTGGCCGGCCGCTTGGGCGTGGTCGAGGGGCTGGCCCTGAATTGCGAGTGTCAGTAGGGATCGATGGTCTATCCAGACTATGATTACCTGAATTTATAATCCAGATTTGGAGGAGTACAAAGTGAGCATCAACGCGGAACAGAAGAAAGCGATCATGGAAAAATTCGGCAAGCACGCCAAAGATACCGGTTCTCCAGAGGTGCAGATTGCCCTGTTGAGCAACCGGATAACCTATCTGACCGAGCATTTCCAGAGCCACAAGAAGGACCATCATTCCCGACGCGGCCTGTTGAAGCTGGTAGGCCAGCGCCGGAGCCTGCTCAACTATCTGAAGAGCAAGGACATTGAGCGTTATCGTACCGTGATCCAGGAACTCGGGATCAGGAAGTAAGGCCGGTCGCCGGCCGCCCTTATGGAAGGGTGGCGCGACAGGCGCGGCCGGTGCCCCTCGACTGCACAGCCGGGGGACGTCGACCGACCATGCCGGACCGGAGCGCATAGGGCTGTTCCGGGATGCGGCTGAATGCTAAGGAGAATACATGCAGAAGAAAGTAGAAGTAGAAGTTGGCGGGCGCACTCTGTCCCTTGAGACAGGCAAGTTGGCCAAACAGGCCGGAGGCGCGGTCCTGGTGACCTACGGCGGGACCGTGGTCCTGGTTACCGCCACCGCCGCCCCGACCGCCAACCCGAATGTTGATTTTCTGCCCCTGACCGTTGAGTATCAGGAGCGCTTTTATGCGGTGGGTCGGATCCCCGGCAGCTTTTTCAGGCGGGAAATAGGCCGGCCGACCGAGAAGGAAACCCTGACTTGCCGGTTTATCGATCGCCCGTTGCGGCCACTGTTCGCCAAAGGCTACCAGAATGAAACCCAGGTGATCTGCACCGTCCTTTCCGCCGATAAGCAGAATGACCCTGACATGCTGGCCATGGTCGGGGCCTCCTGCGCCCTGGGTATCTCCAACGTGCCTTTTTTAGGCCCCATTGCCGGGGTCAGGGTCGGATATGTTGACGGAGAGTATGTTCTCAACCCCACTCAGGACCAGTTGGGCAATTCCCGTTTGGACCTGATTGTGGCCGGAACCAAAGAGGCCGTGGTGATGGTCGAAGGGGGTACCGACAGTCTTTCCGAAGCGGAAGTTCTGGCCGGGATTTTCTTCGGGCACGAAAACCTGCAGCCGATTCTCGAGATCCAGGAAGAGATGCGGGAGGCGGTCGGCAAAACCAAGATGACGGTGGAGCCCAAAACGGTCAATGAAGAACTGCAGAAAAGGGTGGCGGATGTTGCCGCCGGCGATATGCAGCAGGTCATTACCACCCGGGATAAGATGGAGCGGGGCACGGCTCAGAAAGAGCTCCAGAACCGGGTAGTAGAGGCTTTGGATGCTGAATTTCCCGACTCCGAGGATGAAATCAAGGCATTGTTCAAGGAACTGAACAAGCGGATGATGCGGGATCGGATCGTCCAGGAGAATGCCCGGATCGACGGGCGCCAGATGGACGAGATCCGGCCGATCGCCTGTGAAGTCGCGACCCTGCCGATGGTCCATGGTTCAGCCCTGTTTACCAGGGGAGAGACCCAGGCCATCGTTACCGCGACCCTGGGCAGCGGTGAAGACGAACAGCGGGTCGAATCACTCTACGGCATGGATTTCAATCCCTTCATGCTCCATTACAACTTCCCGCCTTACTGTGTGGGAGAGGTAAGGTTCTTGCGGGGTCCCAGCCGCCGGGATATCGGGCACGGCGCCCTGGCCACCAGGGCCATCAAGGCGGTGCTGCCGGATCGGGAAGAGTTCCCCTACACCTTGCGGGTGGTTTCCGAGGTTACCGAATCCAACGGTTCATCTTCCATGGCTACCGTCTGTGGCGGCAGCATGGCCCTGATGGACGCCGGGGTGCCCATCAAGAAACCGGTGGCCGGTATTGCCATGGGCCTGATCAAAGAGGGAGAGAAAGTCATTGTCCTTTCCGATATCCTGGGCGATGAGGACCATCTCGGCGACATGGATTTCAAAGTGACCGGCACTGACGAGGGCATTACCGCCCTGCAGATGGATATCAAGATCGCCGGCGTTTCCAAGGAGATCATGGGCCGCGCCCTCGAGCAGGCCAAAGCCGGCCGGCTTCACATTCTCGGCAAAATGAGCGAAGGTATCGCCGAACCGCGGGCGGAACTGCCCGAGCATGCGCCGAAGATCTTCAGTCTGCAGATCAACCCCGACAAGATTCGCGATCTGATCGGCCCAGGCGGTAAGGTGATCAAGGGCCTCAGCGCCGAATTCGGCGTCAAGATCGATGTCGAAGATTCCGGCAAGGTTAGTATTTTTGCCCCGGATGGCCGGGTGGGTGCGGAAGTGACCGAAAAAATCAAGGCCATCACCGAAGAGGCCGAAGTCGGCAAGGTCTATGAAGGCACGGTCCAGAAGATCGTCGATTTCGGCGCCTTTGTCGAAATTCTGCCCGGCCTGGACGGGTTGGTTCACATCTCGGAGTTGGACACCAAGCGGGTGGAGAATGTTTCCGACGTGGTCAAGGAAGGCGACAAGATCAAGGTCAAGGTTCTGAACATTGATCAGCGCGGCAAGATCCGTCTGAGCCGCAAGGCCCTGATGGATTAATGGCCGTTTCCTTTGTCTAAAAGGTCGGCATCACCACCAGCCATGTTCCAGAAGACCGTTCTCGATAACGGGACCCGGCTCCTTACCGAGCGGGTCCCGTCACGGCTGGTTTCGGTAGGTATCTGGGTCGAAGTCGGCTCCCGGGACGAGGACGAGAGTAACAACGGCAGCGCCCATTTTGCCGAGCACATGCTGTTCAAGGGCACGGCCGGACGCACCGCCCAGCAGATTGCCCGAGAGCTGGACGTCCTGGGCGGGATGTCCAATGCCTTCACTTCCACTGAACACACCTGTTATTACGCCACAGTTCTAGATAATCGGCTGGCCGGGGCAATCGACCTGCTGGCCGATATCTTTTTCAACTCTCTCTTCAGTCAAGCGGAAATCGAGCTCGAGCGCCAGGTTATCCTCCAGGAAATCGCCATGGTGGAGGATACCCCGGATGACCGGGTCCACGAGTTGTTCTCGGCTCTTTACTGGCAGGGGCATCCCTTGGGCAACACGGTTCTGGGACGGCCGGAGGTGGTGCTGGGCATGGATAGTGACCGGTTGCGTGCCTACGTCGCCCGCCATTACCTGCCTCCACGTCTGGTGGTAGCGGCTGCCGGCAATGTCGACCACGCCGAATTCGTCAAACTCTGGCGTCCCTGGCTGGATGGCCTGGCCGAATCCAGTCCGGGCGTTCGGCGTCGGCCGCCGGCAACCACCAACGCCGCCGGACTAACCGTGCTTACCCGTCCCCTGGAGCAGGCACATCTGGTTCTAGGATGTCCCGGCTTGCCCACCGCGGCTGCCGAACGTTACGAACTGTTGCTGCTGAACACTATTCTGGGCGGTAACATGAGTTCCCGACTATTCCAGGAAGTGCGGGAAAAGCGGGGTCTGGTATATTCTATCTATTCTTATCTGGCAGCACATTCTGACAGTGGCTACGCAGGAATATATCTGGGAGTTGATCCGGAATCCCTGCCGCAGGCCCTCGAGCTGGTGCGTCGGGAATTGCATCGTCTGCGGCGGGTCCCGGTTTCCAGCCAGGAACTGGTCGACGCCATCGACTATTTGCGGGCGGGAATGTATCTGGCCGACGAGAATATGGAGGCGCGGATGACCCGTCTGGCCCGGAACGAATACAGTTTCGGCCGCCACTATACGATCGAGGAAGTGGTGGCCGGTCTGGAGCAGGTCGATCCCGGCGGGATCCAGGATTTGGGTCAGCGCTTTTTTGCCGATCAGTCTCTATGCCTGGCGGCCATCGGACCGTTGTCACAAATGGAATTGAGCGGGGAATTCAATCATGTCCTTGACTGAATCCGGCCTGATGCCGGCGGTGGTGGAAGTTAGGTTTCTACGGTTGCGTCCTGAAGAGGAAGATAAAATCGCTCTGCCGTTTTATCATTCCGACTTGGCGGCCGGCATGGATATCCGTGCGGCACTTCGGCAGCCTCTGGCGATAGAACCGGGACGGATCGTCATGGTACCCACCGGTTTCGCGGTGGCGATTCCTCCCGGTTTTGAAATTCAGGTGCGTCCCCGCAGCGGCCTGGCCATCAAGCACGGGATCACCGTGGTCAACGCCCCCGGCACCATCGACGCCGATTACCGCGGTGAGATCATGGTCGGCCTGATTAACCTGGGCTCCGAGATTTTCACGATCAAGCGTCATGATCGCATTGCCCAACTGGTCCTGGCCCGGGTCGATCGGGCACAGCCGGTGGAGATAGCCGAACTCGACGAGACCGGACGCCAGGAAGGCGGTTTCGGCCACACCGGGGTCTGATCTGTCGGCATGCGATTCTGTGTTTTGGGCAGCGGCAGTAAAGGCAACGCCACCTACGTCGAGGCGGCCGGGACCCGGATCCTGATCGACGCCGGTTTTTCCGGGGTGGAAATTGAACGGCGCCTGACCGCCATCGGGGTGGAGATCGAGTCTCTGTCAGGCCTCCTGGTCAGTCACGAACATTCCGATCATATCAGCAGTGTCAGGATTTTGGCCCGGCGTTATAGTCTGCCGGTGCTGGTAAGCCGGGCGACGATGACGGCTGCGGCTAAAGAGCTGGGCCGGATCGAGCAATGGCTGGAAATCGCCCCGGGGCGCCAGGTAACCTTCCGGGACCTGGATATACATCCCTTCGCCCTATCGCACGATGCCGCTGAACCATTGGGCTTCGTTGTCCGCCAGGGTGATCTGGCCTTCGGCTATTGCACCGACACCGGAATCGTCTCAAGGCTCATGCAGCATCGCCTGAGCGGCTGCCACGGCCTGGTGCTGGAATGCAATCACGACCTGGAAATGTTGAAGAACGGCGGCTATCCTCCCTCTCTGCAGCAGCGGATCCGCTCCCAGGAAGGGCATTTGACCAATCACGACGCAGCCCGCTTCCTGGTCGACCTGATCCATGACGGCCTGGAGCATGTAGTCCTGGCCCATATCAGCGCAACCAACAATACCCCCGAACTGGCCCTGTCCACGGTGACCGAACGCTTGCGGGAGTATGCCGAAGAATCTGGAGATCCTTGCCGGGTCGCGGTTTCCCTGGCCCACCAGGATCGGGTCGGAGAGATTGTTTGCCTGGGCCGCTTCCCAGACGGCACTGGTATTCGGGAAGACTGAAGTGTGAAATTACCGTTCCTCCTTCGCCTCCCTGATAAAATGCTGCAACACCTCCAAGTAATTATCCAAACCGATTTTTGATCTATCTGGTTTTCCATCCTTATTCAGCGGTGGACCTCTCTTCAGATACTCTTGAGCGTTTTTGCCTATCTTGTATTAGGATAATTATTTATTGACATTGCCTGACATATATAGTCATTTTCAGATCTTCTCCATTGTCAGGTTTCCGGTAACCAAAACCGGATTCTGATTCTGCGAGTTCGTTTCAATCAAATACGGTTCACTCATTACTTTTTACGGTGTAAGCATGAAAGGGGGGCTTACAGATGAAAAAAGTTGGGCTTTATTTTGTCGTTTTCTTTTCCATATTCGCAGTCAATATCCCGCAAAACAGCTTGGCTCAATCTCCAGCGACCACCGCCGGGTTAAATTTCCTGTTATCAAGCCAGAACGCCGACGGTTCATGGGGAAGCGATTCATCCCACACCGGGCTGGTCACCACCACCGCCGTGGTTCTCCAAACCTTGACGGCAATGGGTGAGAATAATTCCGCTGCCTTTCAAGCCGGGGCCGACTGGCTTGCTTTGCAATCACTTGACACCACAGACAATCTTTCCCGAAGAATTCTTTCAGGGGCTTCCTTGCCCGCCGATCTTGACCAGTTAATTTACATCCTGGATGGGATGCGCAAGGCCTGGGGTGGTGTGGCGGGTTATGATGTCAATATTCTGGACTCGGCCTTGGCCCTTCAGGCCCTGAAGCGGGTCAACAGTTCGGATGGCGCCATCGGCTATGGCCTGAATTTTCTGCTTGCCAGCCAGAATTCCGATGGTGGTTGGGGCTTTGCCGAGAATTCGGCAAGCGGTGCATATGTGACTGCTGTGGTTGGGGCCACCCTCCTGCAATATTCCCAAATTTACAAGCTGGACGGAGAAATAGCCAAAGCCTCGGGGTACCTTTTGGCACATCGTCATGCAGACGGTGGTTTTGGACACAATGAGTCGACTGTATCCGAAACCGCGCTGGTACAACTCGTTCTTCTTGGGACCACCACCGACAACACGGTACTCGGAGGTGTCGCCGAATTTGTCGGTTCGACCCAGGATGCCGATGGTTCCTGGAACGGTGATTCTTTCGATACTGCCCTGGCCTTGTTGGCCTTGTCCGCTTCCGGCGACAGTCAGACTGTGCCGGTGCCGCCCGATAGAGGGATTGTCACCGGTCGGATTATCGACAAGCACAGCAACGAGCCCCTTGCCGGAGTAACAGTATATTCCGACGGCGATATCACGTTGGCCGTGGGCAGTGATAGTCTGGGGAATTTCAGCCTGGCCAATCTCATACTTGGAACCAGGATGATTTCCTTTGACCTGGTCGGCTATGAAAGTGCCACCATGGCTACCAACCTTGTCGCCGGGCAGGTTGGGAATATTGGTACCGTCGCCTTGTCCCCCAAGACAACGGCTAGCATGATCAAAGGAAGGGTGACGGACGGAATGACGGGATCTCTGTTGGCAGGCGTGCAGATAACTTATGCTGGTGGACAAAACGGGGTTGTGATGACTGATCAGGCGGGATCTTATGTCATCGGTGATCTTGCCACCGGAGATATCTCGCTTTCCTTTGAACTCACGGGATATCAAACCCTGAAGGTTGCCGGCCAGGTGGTAGCCGGCAAGATCTTGACGTTCAATCCGGCTTTGCAGCTGATGCCGAACCAGTCCCTCGGCAGAGTTATGGGCAGAATGGTCGATTCCGCATCCGGGCTTCCGGTGGCTGGGGCCGTTATAACCATGGTGGCAAATCAGGCGATTACAGCCGGGTCGGATATCGACGGTAATTTCTCCCTGGACAATATCGATTCCGGCCAGCAACAATTCAGAATTTCTCAGCCTTCGTACAGCGATCTCCTCCTGGCCGTCGTTGTCCAGCCCGGAGTTAACAATATTGGTGACATAGCTCTTTCGGCCCAAGTGGTCGGCGGGGTGATAAAGGGCAAAGCAGTAGATTCGAACGGCATCCCGGTGGCCGGGGTCACTATCACGTCCACGGCAGGGGGGGGCGTATACTCCGTCACCAGCGACGTGAACGGCCTCTTCGAGTTATCCGGTTTGCCAAGCGGGCCGGTGTCGATCCTGGCCGAAAAGCTGGGCTATCAACCGGTCTCGGGTGATAGTTCGGTGGAGAATGGTGGGGTGGCCTTTTTCAACCCGGTCATGGTCGCCGACATCGGGGAATTTGTCGGCAGGATTCTAGATGCCTCCACCAAGCTGCCCATCGAAGGGGCCAGTATCTCGGCCGCCGGCCTGCCCCCGGTTTCTTCCGGAGCCGATGGTGACTTCCTGATCGCTGGCATCCCTGCCGGCACGGCCGATATGGCGATATCCGCTCCGGATTACGAAGGCCAGAATCATCAGGTCTTAGTGGCGGCTGGTGTGACCACGACCATCCAGAATATTTACCTGCGCAAGATCGACAGTTCTTCGACCATCGAAGGAACCTTGCTTGACGGTGACTCGGGCCTGCCGGTTACCGGCGCCGAAGTCCTTATCGTTGAAAGCGGGGCGAGCATTAATGCCGATCAGGACGGAAGATTCACCACCACAGGAATTGACCTGCTCGAATTCACCGTTGCGGTGTCCGCGCCTGGATACGACAGTCAGTATTTTACCTTTAGTTCTGCCTCGTATGGTTCCTTCAAGGTCGATTTCAAATTGTCGGCTAGCATGACTAACTCCCTCGAGATCGTCTCATTGGCAACCGACGCCTCAATTTATCCTGCCGATACCAGTGTCGCTATCGAGGTCGGTATCGCGAACCTGGGAGCCGAGCAGGCTCAAGCCTCTGTCCAGGCTGAAATCATCGATGAGAACGGAGAGATAACAGACAAGGTCTCGCCCCTGGAACCATTGGTTGATCTGGTGGCAGGCGAGTCCGTAACGAAAACATTCTCCTGGAATACCGGGCAATTCGCTCCTGGCAACTATCTTCTTACTGTCAAGCTTCTTTTGCCCGATGACGATGCTTCCACCATGTACACCGCGCGTCTTTTGGTGGAGAAAGCCACTTCGCTAACGATAACCGCGTCCTCGGCTCTTTATGGAGCGTTGGCTCTTGATCCGCCTGTAGCCCAGTCGGACATGCAACGTCCGGTTTCGATCGAAGCCGCGGTCAGGAATAGCGGTAACGTTCCCTTGCTTACCTCGTTGGTTTTACAGGCCTCGCTCAATGGTACGGTGGTTTACGAGTCCGAAAAGGACATCGACTTGCAGGTCAACCAAGTAACCTCACTGGATTTTGGTAGTTTCGTCCCCGCGGAAGGCGGAACCTACGAGATTATCCTCGCGCCAGCGGATACCTCCATAGGCTCGGATATCAGGACCTCGTTGTTTGTCGGCACCCATGCCTCCGGCCTCTTCACGGTCGAACCGGCAACGGTTTATCCTGGGCAAACCATGGTGAAGGGCAAAATCCACCTGACCGGTTTGGGAATCGTTGATGGAGGTTCTCAAAACCCCCAGGTGCCGATTATCGAAGCGGCTATCCAGAAAGGGGTGGATTGGGAGCAGCAGTCCGTTGTCAGTTGGCAGAACACAAACAAATGTAACGGTTGTCACATTCAAAGCCAGGCACTGAGAGGTCTTGAAGGATTAAAGAATATAGTCTCGGTCGATAATGAAGTAATTCAGTTACTCAAAAATACCTTTGTTGCCTGGCAGAAAAGTGATGGATCGATAGGTGGAGATACCGCACGGAATGCCTCGCTTACGATGACAACTTTGGGATTTTGGGGAATAGCGGCTACTGACTCCGAAGACTTGACGTCTTTCATAGTCAAAATTGCCGACTATATGTTGAAGCATCAGCAATCAAATGGAAGATGGGTAAGTGATTACTCCCACCCTCAAGCGTGGTGGCAACAAGACGCTTCTTTTACTTCTTTGGCTATGATAGGCCTAGCCAAAGCCTATTCGCTGACAAACGATCAAAGATACTTGAATGCAATATCGAAAGCTGCACAATGGTTGTTGCCGGTGAGTAGAGTTTCCCGTAGTTGGGAAATGGTCCGGGCGCATCAACTTATTGGGTTAAATGCAGTCAGACCTTACATTACCGATGAAGTTTTGAGTTCCCAGCTCTCTGCATCCATAACGTCGATAACCAATTTATTACAAGCAGATCAACGTGCTGACGGCGGATGGGGGCGCTATCAAACTTATGGCAGTGACTCTTTTGTCACAGCCCAAGTTCTGTATGCCATCTTGCATGCCGGAGTTTCCGCATCCGAGACAGGTAGCCAAAAAGCGATAGCCTTTCTATTAAATACTCAGGCGGCAAACGGTTCCTGGATCAGCCAGAATAAAGTCATCAATAGTCAGCTGGCGGCGACAACATGGGTCATGATCGCCATGCCCATTGCTTTTGAAAAGACTCGGGGCATCGCTGCCAGGGTCGATCTGCAAACCGGGGTCAATACGACTTTGTCATCCGCACAGCCAATGCCGTTCAGTCATGGCGACCACGAATTCGCCTGGGGTTTGAATGGCGTCGAGGAAACCGGCAAAGACATCGTTTTCGACTTGGTCATGAGTGGTCTAGATCTTGGCGAAACCAGGTCGATAGCCGAAACCGCCACGCTTTCCTTTAAAGACACCATTACGAACGAAGAGATCATTATTCCCATCGATATCCCCTTGGTAACCGTCGCACCGCCGATAGCCCTTGATGTGGGGACCGACAAGCCCGTTTACGGGGCCGATGACGATGTGCGAATCTCCCTCAATATCGGCAATATGAGCAATACTTTCCGCCGGGTTGACCTGGGGGTGGCAGTTCAGGATAGGGCCAGCCATGATGTGTACGGTTTCCCCTCGGTTACTGTTAACGAGCTTGATCCGGCAATGATGGCTGGCTGGCATTACCGGATACCGTTAACGGTTCAGGGTGGTGAAGGCACCATAGACTCCGTGTTCAAGGTCACGGTCGATTTCACCCAGGTGTTCGGGGCGCTAGGCCTTGCCCCGGGACTTCTCGACAACAACTCATTGAGGATAGTCGAGAAAGATCGGGCAACCAATGCCGCCATCGAAAGGCCCTTGGACGTGCGGTTCGGAGAAAACAACCAAACGGAAATTTCGGTCTTCATGGGTGGTGACGTCGATACCTCGGCAGACAGGCTCTTTTATCTCTATTTCGATACCGTCGATAATGGTCCGAAAGCAACGGGCAATTACGGTGGTGGTTTGCCAACCACTGGTAAACTCGTCGCATACACCGATTGGAACGGTACTATTTATGTCGTGAAAGCGCAGGAAGATGGCACCTTCAGTACACCGCGGAAGATATGCGACCTAACTTCCGCCAACGATGAGACGAAAAGTGTCGTTTTGGACGATTTTGATAACGATGGTTTCGTGGATATCATCACGGCTTCCGCCTACGACAGAAATGTCTATTTATTACGAAATACAGGGGATGGTACAGACACCTTCGCCCCCAAAACTTCTATAGGAGTGCTTGATACTTCAACCAACGTTTTTGAGATCGAATCGGGTGATTTCAATGGCGACGGCAATCAGGATTTTCTTATTAACAACAACAACGGCAACCATTACCTCTATATGTTCAAGGGGCATGGCGATGGAACGTTTGATAAATCGGTGGCGGCTACATCCCCCTCCTCACGTTTTGCGGCAAAATTTGCTACCGACTTCGACAATGACGGGATACTTGACTTGTTCGTAACCGAATATAACGGTGGGATTTATTACTACAAGGGAATCGGCGACGGGACCTTTGAAAGTC
>Ga0055477_10000173_pt1 | contig 15891 bp, 19 predicted proteins | sample Muzzi_PWA_D2_FD_57683 | JGI IMG/M metagenome (GOLD analysis project Ga0055477, IMG submission 57683) | Wetland microbial communities from San Francisco Bay, California, USA, that impact long-term carbon sequestration - Muzzi_PWA_D2 | ecosystem: Environmental > Aquatic > Marine > Wetlands ... | reverse complement strand
ATGAGGGCCAAGGGCTTAAATACTCGCGACTAAACCAGCTGACGGAGGGGGATCCCGGCCTCGGCCATCAAGGCGTTGGTGAGATTGTCGGCGTAACCTTCACGGTAATACACCTCCGAGATCCTGGCGTTGATCAACATCTTGCTGCAGATGGCGCAGGGCATATTGGTACAGTACAACGTGGCGCCGACGACACTGGTGCCGTGCTTGGCGGCCTGGATAATGGCGTTCTGCTCGGCATGCAGCCCCCGGCATAGCTCATGCCGTTCGCCGGAAGGGATCCCCTGCTGCTCCCGCAGGCATCCCACTTCAAGACAATGGCTGATGCCGGTCGGCGCCCCGTTGTAACCGGTGGCGATAATATGCTTGTCCCGGACCAGAATGGCGCCGACATAACGCCGGGTACAGGTGGCCCGCTGCGCCACCAGTTCGGTAATCGACATGAAGTATTCATGCCAGGAAGGCCGTGCGTCGGTCATCTTCAGATCATCGTCCTTTGCAATTCCGGGTAGATGGGAAAACGCTGACAGAGTGCCTTGACCTCGGCCCGGATAGCGGCCAAGGCCTGGTCATCTTGCCGGCAGGTCACCGAACGGTCAATCCAGTCGGCCACCTGCTTCATTTCCGCTTCCTTGAGGCCGCGAGTGGTAACCGCCGGCGTGCCGATCCGGATGCCGCTGGTGACAAATCTAGGCTGAGTGTCAAAGGGGATGGCGTTCTTGTTGGCGGTCAAGCCGGCTTTTTCCAGCGCCTCTTCCGCTTCCTTACCGGTAATCTTCTTGCTGCTTAAATCCACCAACAGGAGATGATTGTCGGTACCACCGGAGACCAGCCGGAAACCGGCTTGAGATAAATGTTCACCCAGAACCCGGGCATTGATTACCACCTGCTGCTGGTAGGAATGAAACTCCGGAGTCAGTACTTCCTTGAAGCTGACGGCCTTGGCGGCAATGACATGCACCAGGGGACCACCCTGAATGCCGGGGAAGATCTTGCTGTTTAATGCCTTGCCGTACTCCTCACGGGCCAGAATCAGGCCGCCCCGCGGACCACGCATGGTCTTGTGGGTGGTGGTGGTGACAAAATCGGCATACGGCACCGGCGAAGGATGCACACCGGCGGCCACCAGCCCGGCAATGTGCGCCATATCGACCATGAAGAGCGCGTCGATCTGGTCGGCAATCCGGCGGAAACCGGCAAAATCTATATGTCTGGGGTAGGCGCTGGCTCCGGCCACGATCATCTTGGGGCGATGCTCATGGGCCAACCTTTCCACCTCGGCCATGTCGATTCTTTCGCTTTGCCGGTCGACCCCGTAGGAAACGAAATTATAAAGCTGCCCGGAAAAATTGACGGCGCTGCCGTGAGTCAGGTGGCCGCCGTGGGCCAGATCCATGCCCAACACCTTGTCACCAGGCTGCAGTACCGAGAAATAGACGGCCATGTTGGCCTGACTTCCGGAATGGGCCTGCACATTGGCATACTCGGCCCCGAAAATCTCCAGGGCACGGGAGATGGCCAGGGACTCGATCTCGTCAGCGAATTCGCAGCCGCCGTAATAGCGCTTGTGAGGATAGCCTTCGGCATACTTGTTGGTGAAAATAGAACCCTGCGCCTCTAGGACCGCTTCGCTGACAATGTTCTCGGAAGCGATGAGTTCCAGTTGAAAGGCCTGGCGCTCCAACTCCCGGCGAATGGTCTGATAAACTACGGGGTCCACGGATTTAAGATGCGACACTGGTTTTTACCTGACGTAAAAATGAAACTTACCGGGCGCGATTGTCTGCCCTACCCCGGGTCTTAATTAACAAGAACAGTCTGAAAACATGGCCACCCGTTCCAGATGGCGGCCACCGGCGAATTCGGTGGTCATCCAGGTGCGGAGAATCTCCAGGGCCAACCCTGGTCCCACTACTCTGGCACCCAGACAAAGAACGTTGGCATCGTTGTGTTCCCTGCTCATTCTGGCCGTAAACAATTCATGACAGAGAGCCGCCCGAACCTTGCGGGAGCGGTTGGCCGCCATGGACATGCCGATGCCGGTGCCGCAGATCAGGATTCCGCGCTCGGCCAGTCCTTTCTCGACATCGTTAACCACTGCCCCGGCATATTCAGGATAATTGACCGACTGCTCGGAAAAGACCCCGTGATCGATGACTTCATGGCCCATTTCGCTGAGCAGATCAATCATCGAGGCCTTTAAGGCAAAACCGCCATGATCGCAGCCAATCGACACCTTCAAATCCGCCTCCGCTGATTAATGGTGAACCTTATCACCGTTACTTACCCTCGAAACGCTTCATGACCAGCACCGCGTTGGTACCGCCGAAGCCGAAGGAGTTGGAGACAGCTGCCCGGATTTGCCTTTCCCGGGCCTGGTTAGGCACATAGTCCAGATCGCATTCGGGCTCGGGATGTTCCAGATTGATGGTCGGCGGGATCACACCGTGATACACGGTGAGAGCCGTAAAGACCGACTCGATGCCACCGGCACCGCCCAACATATGCCCGGTCATGGACTTGGTCGAACTAATGGCCAACCGGTCGGCATAATTACCGAAAACCTTCTTGATAGCCCGGGTTTCCACCACGTCGTTTAAAGGAGTGGAAGTGCCATGGGCGTTAATATAATCGATATCCTCGGGGTTCAATCCGGCATCGTTCAAGGCCATCTGCATGCTGCGGGCCGCGCCGGCGCCATCCTCCGGCGGAGCAGCCATATGGTAGGCATCGCCACTCAAGCCGTAGCCCACCACTTCGGCATAAATCCGCGCTCCCCTTTTAACGGCCCGATCCAGCTCTTCCAAGACCAGCATGCCGCCACCTTCGGCGATAATGAAGCCGTCCCGATCCCGGTCGAATGGCCGTGAGGCTGCCCGAGGATCATCGTTTCTTTTCGACAGGGCTTTCATGGCATTGAACCCGGCCACGGCCATCGGACAAACCGTTGACTCGCTGCCGCCGGTAATGGCCACGTCGCAATCGCCCCGACTGATCGTCCGGAAAGCTTCTCCCACCGCATGGGTGCCGGCCGCGCAGGCAGTGGTAACCGACAGGTTGGGACCCTTGGCCCCCAGGATGATGGATACCTGGCCGGCGCTCATGTTGGAGATCACCATGGGTATAAAGAACGGGGTAATCCTTTTAGGTCCCCTTTCCAGCAGCACCTGGTGATAGTGTTCGATGGTGGGCAGGCCGCCGATGCCGTTGCCGGTGAAAACCCCGATCCTGTCACTGTTGGCTTCGTTGATTTCCAGACCTGCATCGTCGCGAGCCATAATCGCAGAGGCCACCGCATACTGGACGAAGAGCTCCAGGTGCTTGGCCACTTTCGGGTCGATAAAACCTTCCACTTCGAAATCACGTACTTCCGCCGCTATCTTTACCGCGTATTCGGTGGTATCGAATTTAGTGATCAAATCGACGCCGCTTTTGCCGGCACAAAGTCGATCCCAGGTTTTCTGGACCCCGGTCCCCAGGGGGGTGACCAAACCGGTTCCAGTCACAACAACTCTTCTGTTCACCTGTTACTCCTTAGCAAGGGCGACAGTTAAGCAACATGCTTGTTAAAACCAATCAAGACGCTGGTTCAGCCAGCGACTTTCTGAACGTGATCGATGGCATCCTTGACGGTGGTAATCTTCTCGGCCACCTCGTCGGCGATCTCGATATCGAAGGCTTCCTCCATGGCCATGATCAGTTCCACCAGATCCAGGGAGTCGGCTCCGAGATCATCGACAAAAGAGGCGCCGGGCACCACTTTTTCCTTATCGACACTCAACTGCTCGGCAATAATATCAATGAGTTTTGCTTCGACGGACATAGTTTTTCTCCTTTGTTAATCTACGGTATATGACAACACTATCTCTAACCCATAAACATGCCGCCGTTCACATGCAGGAACTGGCCGGTCACGTAACGAGCTTCATCTCTTACCAGATAAGCTACGGCAGACGCCACATCTTCGGCGCTGCCCATGCACCCGAGCGGAATTTCCGCCAGAATTTTTTCCTTGATCTCGGCGGGTAGCTCACTGGTCATATCTGTATCGATATAGCCCGGAGCCACTCCGTTGACGGTTATCGAGCGCGAAGCCAGTTCCCGGGCCACCGACCTGGTCAATCCGACCAGGCCCGCCTTGGCCGCGGCGTAATTAACCTGTCCGGCATTGCCCAGGAAACCGATCACCGAAGAGATATTGACAATCCGCCCCCAACGCCGTTTCATCATTGTCCGGCTCGCCGCCTTGATACAGGTAAAGGCGCCTTTGAGATTGGTGTCGAGGACCTGGTCCCAGCTCTCTTCCTTCATCTTCATGAGCAGCCCGTCCCTGGTGATCCCGGCGTTGTTGACCAGGATATCGATACTGCCGCATTGCTCGACAATGGTCTCGATGGCCGACTGAACCTGGCCGGTATCAGCCACATCAAACTTGCTTAAAATGGCCTTCCCACCAGCTGCTTCGATCAGGCCTGCCGTCTCTTCAGCCGCCGCCGGATTACTGACAAAATTCACCACCACCTGGGCTCCAAGGCCGGCCAGGCGCAGGCAAATCGCTCGTCCTATACCCCGGCTGCCGCCGGTGACCAAAGCCACTTTGCCGGACAAGGGAGAAGTCATCAGTTTCCTGCCTTGCCGCTACGCTGCTCTTTCAGACGATCAATCAAGGCCGGCAGTACTTCGAACAGATTGCCGACAATACCATAGGTGGCCACCCCGAAAATCGGCGCGTTCTCGTCACGATTAATAGCTATGATGGCATCGGCGGACTGCATGCCGACCAGATGCTGAATCGCACCGGAAATACCGCAAGCCACATAGACCTTTGGACATACCGTCTTGCCGGTCTGTCCCACCTGATGAGGATAGCCGATCCAGCCGCTGTCCACCGCCGCCCTGGAGGCAGCCACCGCCCCGCCCAGCACTTCGGCCAATTCGCGGACCAGCCCAAAACCTTTTTCACTTTCCAGACCGCGGCCGCCAGCCACCAGGATATCGGCCTCGGTAATATTGACCTGCTCATCCTTACTCCGAACACTTTCCAACACCTTAACCCTTGACTCAAGCAGAGCAGGATCGAGCTTTACTTCGACGATCTCACCCTGGCGCTGGTCGTCATACTGGCAGGGTTTCATCACCAGAGGCCTTACTGTGGCCATCTGCGGCCGGGTATGCGGACATTCGATGGTGGCCATGATGTTGCCGCCGAAAGCCGGTCTGGTTTGCAACAGAACGCCATCGTCGGAGCGAATAGCCAGATCGGTACAGTCTGCGGTAAGACCGGTGGCCAACATGGTAGCCACCCGCGGGATGAATGATCGGCCGATGGCGGTTGCCCCGGCCAACAGGATCTCCGGCTTGTGTTCCCGGGCCAGGGTTGCCAGGACATTACCATAGGCATCATCGGTAAAATCGGCCAGAGCCGGTTCGTCAACCACATAGACGCGATCCGCCCCGTAGGCGATCAATTCTCTGGCCTGTCTATCCAGACCGCTACCGAGCAGGACGGCAGCCAATGGCGCCGAACGTAGATCGGCCAACCGCCGTCCGACACCCAGCAACTCAAAGGACACCGGAGCGATCCGACCATTGCGGAACTCGGCGAATACCCATACCCCGGACCATTCAGCCAGGTCGCCGCCATCTTCCTTGGCGGTACGCTCAATGGTCAGGGCTTCGACCTCGCAAACCTCGACGCAACTGCCGCACAGGGTGCAGTTGTCACCAACCACCGCGTGCCCGTCTTCGACCTTGATGGCGCCAAAGGTACAGGTGCTTTCGCATATCCCACAGCCGATACAGGCGTCTATATCGATCTTAAGCATTGAAAAATACCATCTCCGAAGCCGGCCGGGAGCCCAGCCTTGTTTGTCAATCTAAAGCAGGGATTCCAATTTTTCCAGGAGCTGTTCGACCTGCTCGGAAACCGTCCCGGTTAGCATGCAACGTTCCGCCCTGAACTCGGGTGAAAAAACCCGAACCACCTGGGTGGTCGACCCCTGCAGTCCCAGGCTGGCCGGATCGGCCTCCAGGTCTGCTGCGGTAAGAACCCGGGCTTTCATCGACTTGGCTTTCATCTTGCCTTTCAGCGACGGTACCCGGGGCTCGTTGATTTCCTTGACCACGGTAAGCAAACCCGGCAACTTCATCTCAACCACATCGTAACCGTCATCCATTAAGCGCTCAAGACGAATCTTGCCCTCGGCACAGCCGAGGATTTTCTTGGCATAGGCGACATAAGGGAGATCGAGACGCTGGGCCAGACCGGGACCAACCTGGGCAGTGTCGCCATCAATGGCCTGCTTGCCGCAAATGATCAGGTCGACTCCACCAAGTTTGTCGATGGCCCGGCCCAAGGTGTAGGTAGTGGCCCAGGTGTCGGCCCCGGCGAAAGCCCGATCGGATACCAGCACCGCTTCATCCGCACCGCAGGCCACGGCTTCGCGCAGCGTTTCCTCGGCCTGCGGCGGACCCATGCTCAGGGCGACGACCGTTCCGCCGAACTGCTCCTTCAGCTGCACGGCAGCCTCCAAAGCATGGCGATCATAGGGGTTCATTATGCTCTGCACCCCTTCCCGAGCCATGGTGTTGGTCTTGGGATCCAGGCGCACGTCCTTGGCATCTGGAACCTGTTTCACGCAGACGACAATTTTCATCAGTTTCTCGAATATTCCTTGTTCAGGGCCTGGCCGATCACGTTACGCTGGATCTGGTTGGTGCCCTCGTAAATCTGCAGAATCTTGGCGTCTCGCATCATCTTCTCCACCGGGTATTCCCGCATGTAGCCATAACCTGCCAAGACCTGGACCGCATCTGTGGAAACCTTCATGGCCATATCGGTGGCCATCACCTTGCACATGGAGGAGTACTTGGCCATATCCTTAGGTTCGGTGTTGATATACCTGGCTGTGGCGTAAACCAGGGAGCGGGAGGCCTCCAGTTGAATGGCCATATCCGCCAGGATGTGCTGCACCGCCTGGAAGGAAATGACCGGTTTGCCGAACTGTACCCGCTGCTTGGCGTAATTGACCGCTTCATCGAGAGCGGCCTGCCCCAGGCCGACCCCGAGCGAGGCAATACCTGGTCGGGAAAGATCGAGGGTCTTCATCACCGTGAAGAAGCCGGTTCCCTGCCGACCGATCAGTCGCTCCTTGGGAATCCGGCAATCCTTGAAAATCAGCTCCCGGGTGGAAGAAGCCCTGATTCCCAGTTTCTTCTCCTTGGCCCCATAGGAGAAGCCCGGATCGGTGTCCTCTACTACGAACATGCTGGCTCCACGAGGGCCCTTGCTGCGATCGGTAATGGCGATCACCGAGTAGATCTGGGCATCGCCACCGTTGGTGATCCATTGCTTGGTGCCATTCAAAACCCACTCGTCACCATCGAGCACGGCAGTGGTCTGGATGCCGGAGGCATCGCTGCCGGCATTGGCCTCGGTCAGGCCGAAGGCGGCCCACTTTTCACCTCTGGCAATGACGGGCATGTACTTCCGCTTCAATTCGTCACTGCCGGAGATCAGGATTGGGTAGGCGCCGAGGGCGCTGGCTGCGAAACTGGTAGCTATGCCAACGCAGCCCCGACCAAATTGCTCCAGGGCCAGGACCATTTCGAAACATCCACCACCGAACCCGCCGTACTCTTCGGGAATATAGAGGCCGAACAGGTCGGCCTTGGCAATGGCTTTCAAGATCTCTGCGGGAAATTCTTCCTTTTCGTCAAGCTCAGCCCGCTGAGGGATGATCATCTCTTCGGTGATCTGTCGCGCCACATCGACAATCATCTGCTGCTCTTCGGTTAGGAAATAATCCACGATTCACTCCCTTAAGATCAATTATAATTAAACCATTAAATCATAGAGTTACCAGCAATATGCTGAGAAATTCCTGGTCGGATGGTAGAAAAGCCTTACCAGCGGAGGATTACCGAACCCCAAGTGAAGCCCCCTCCGAAAGCGCACATGAGAACCAAGTCGCCTTCACGCAAACGCCCTTCCCGATTGGCTTCGTCCAAAGCAATGGGAACGGTTGCCGCCGATGTATTACCATATTTATGAATATTTATATAGATTTTTTCCTGCGGAATACCGATCCTTTCCCCAAGACACTGGAGGATCCGGATGTTGGCCTGATGGGGGATGACCAGATCGATATCTGAGCCGGATAAGCCGGTTGCCGAAAGGGCTTTGGCGATGGAGTCCTCCATGGCCCTGACGGCATTTTTGAAAACCTCGCGACCCACCATTTTTATATATGAGCCTTGGTGCGGACGGGTGTGACCCAAAAGCGAGGCGTCGAATGGACCGGAGTCATCGGAAGACAAGTTGATGTATGGATTCTGGCTCGGGGCCGGACCCATACTCAATAGATCCCACAAACGCCCATCGGAGAAAAGTTTGCTGGCCATGATCCCCCGACCGTTCTCGGCCGCGCCCACTACCGCCGCACCGGCTCCGTCTCCGAAAAGCACGCAGGTGTTGCGGTCCTGCCAGTTGATCCTGGCCGACAGGTTTTCGGCCCCGATCACCAGAACCTTCAGGTCGGGATTGGCCTGAATCTGCTTGTCGGCCAGATCCAGCCCGTAAATAAAACCGGAACAGGCGGCCGACAAATCGAAAGCGAAAGCGTTCACCGCCCCGATTTCTTTTTGCACCAGACAGGCACTGGAAGGCATGGTCATTTCGGAACTGATGGTCCCGACCACGATCATACCGATCTCTTCCGCTTCCACTCCGGCCTGGGCCATAGCCCGGCGGGCCGCCTCAGCTGCCAGCATGGAAGTCTCTTCGCCGGGGCCGGCGATATAGCGGCATCTGATCCCGGTTCTGGTGGTGATCCACTCATCGGTGGTATCCACCAGCTTTTCCAGATCGAAGTTGGTTACCCGGTTAGTGGGCAGAAAGGACCCGGTGCCCAGAATGGTCCCCCTGGCCATCAGCCCGCTCCCGACAGAGAGTCGTCGTCGCCCGCAACCTCTTCGGCCGGGAGGGTTTCATCGTCCGGGAGCAACTCCAAGATTCTGTCGTTCACCTTGTTCTGGACCAGCTCCCCAGCTACGAAGATGGCATTCTTGATGGCCTTCGCATTGGAACGGCCGTGGCAGACGATGCCGGTACCATTCAAGCCCAGCAGCGGCGCCCCGCCGTAATCGGCGTAATCGATTCTTTTTTTGAAGCTTATAAAGGCGCTCCGGGCAAACAGGTACCCGATCTTGGCCCAAAGACTCTTGTTGATTTCAATCCTGAGCAGACCGGTCAACGCTTCAGCCAGGCCCTCGCTGATCTTCAGGCAGACATTGCCGACAAAGCCGTCACAGACAATGACATCGACATCGCCTTTAAAGGTGTCGCCGCCTTCGATATTGCCGATATAATTCAGGGAACTGCGCCTAAAGAGATCGTCGGTTTTCTTGACCAGGGAATTTCCTTTACCCTGTTCTTCTCCGATGCTGAGCACTCCGACTCGCGGTCGATCTATGCCCAGAATTACCGTAGAGAACGAGGCGGCCATTACCCCGAACTGGAAAAGATGCTTGGGCCGGCAATCGACATTGGCGCCGACATCCATCATTACCACGGGTTTTTTCAGGGTGGGAAAAACACTGGCGATGCCGGGCCGGGAAATACCGGGCAAACGACCGAGAGAACGCACCGCGGCGGCCATGGTGGCACCTGAGTTACCGGCACTGACCACAGCGGCTACCTTGCGGAGCTTCAAATGTTCAAAGGCTACCACGATCGAGGAATCACGCTTTCGGCGAACGGCCTCGATGGGTGATTCAGCCATCCCCACCACTTCAGTGGTGGGAACAATAGACAACCTTCGGGCTCCGGGACCGGAATAAGCACTTACCAGGGGGGCCAGGATTTTCTCATCGCCGAAGAGCGTGACCTCCAAGTCGGATTCGGTCACTGCCTGCCAGGCGCCGGCCACCATCTCGGCCGCCCCCAGGTCACTCCCCATGGCATCAAGCGCTATCCGCACCTACGCACCCTATTCCAGTTCGTCCTCTTGCAGCTTGACTACACTCCGACCTTTATATGAACCGCAACCGGAACAAAGCCGGTGTGGTAGTTTGGGCTCGCCACAGTCGGAACAGGTTGAGATAGTCGGAGCGGCCAGGGCGTCATGGGCACGTCTGGTTCTGGTGCGGGAGTGAGAGTGTCTTCTTTTCGGTAAAGCCATTTTTTCCTCCATATACCGGTCCCCTGATGGAGCCGGTCCGTTATGAGCAATGACGAAACAGCGGGATACACCCGACAAACTAATTTTTATCTTTTGTCAACCGCCCCAAGGCGGCAAATGGCGAATGCTCCGATATTTCCGCACATCCGCAACCTTCCAGGTTGAGATTAGCGCCACAGTGTTCGCACAACCCCAGACAATCCGGGCGACATAGTATCTTCTGTGGTAAAGCCAGAATCATCTGCTGGTGAAGAAGATCGGCCAGATCAACGACCGGGTGATCCACCAGAACAACCTCGATTTCACTCTGATCGGCAACATGATCGTCGATTTCGACTTCCCGCCCGTCGTCGGTCTCGGCCAGTTCCAAAACCAGACTAAAATCGATCCTCTGCGGTCGGATAAATTCTTCCAGGCATCGATCGCATACCCGGAGCAGGGCTACATCGATGCTCCCCCGGAGCAGGACCATCTCCCCGTTACGTTCGAGGAAAACCTCGACCCTGAGGTCACCGCTTCTGGTCAATTCCCGAGCGGGAAACCAGGAAACATCATCGACCTTGAGCGCCAGCCCTTCTTCGGGAATCTCGGCAAACTGGATCTGTAACAAGGGACTCCGCCATTAAAGCTTTAAACACTACATTTAAACCGCGGAATTATACGTTATTGTCGTGGGTTGTCAAGCGATTTCCAATGTGCCAACTCCCCGTTATACCGTCCTGGAGAAATTCCCACGGAGGCAAGAATGCGCCAAGCGAAATCAGACTCGCCGGCAGACCGCCCAAGCCCAGAAAACCAGAGATTGCAACGCAGCCAGATCCAGACTCCAGCGCCGGTAATCCAAGGCCAGAGATCCGTCGGCAAAGGTTTTGAGAAGAAACCCCATGGGCAAGGCCAAAAAGAGGTAATAAACAATTACTACGGCTAATAAAATTAGAAAAAACGATAGGAAGGCGGCTTGTACACGACCAATTCCACCCGCCATCCGGGCCTGCAGGCGACATAGTAAATCTGAAAAAAAATATAATACGGCACCCAGTATAGCCGTGAATGGCAAACTCCCCGGCACGAGCCAGAAGAGCCCCGGGTTCCAAATGGCAAAAACGAGGTTAAACCCAAGGACCGAAGCCAGACAGAGCGTCACCAGTCCCAATTGTTTTGAACCCTTCAGGTTAAGGCGGCAAAAACGCTCGCCATAAGAGCTGATATCCGATTGGTCTGGGTTTTTCCGACTTCTAGGTAAAGCACGTCTATGCATTTTAGCTTCTCTATACCAGCCAAGCTATTACCCACGAACTGTCGGTGGAAAGCAGCGAAAACCGGCCGGGAGGAAGACCTTCACAACAGGGTAGAGAGCCGATCGTAGGCTCGGCGCTGACGTAGGCTCAAGATATGGATGATTCGTTTCAACAACTTGGTTCCCAGAGCGGGATGATCCCGAAGCATGCGTTCCAGATTGTCACAGGAGAGCAGCAACAACTCGGCCTTTTGCATCACTACTACGGTCGCGGTCCGCAATCCCCGGTCCACCGCGGAAATTTCGCCCACCATGGCGCCGCGGTCCAGAATAGCCACCAATGTGAAACGACCGGGAAAATTGGTTTCTTTCTTGACGGCCAGCTTCCCTTCCAGGACAAAGCCCATGAAATCACCCGGCTCTCCGTCGTTCATCAGTACCTCTCCAGGTTCACAGACCCTGTACTCCAGGTATCGACAGAACTGGGACACCTCTTCCGGGGAAAGGAATTTCAACACCCGATGCAGGGTGGCTACGCCAATATCGCAGACTTTGGAAATATTGCCGGCCATGAATCTACCTCTTCGCCTCTTCCCGGCTGGCGATTTTCTCCTGCATCCTTTTGATCAAGCCGGCATATTTTTCCTTGTTGATGATCCGATCGAACTCGGTGCGATAGTTGCGGATCAGACTGACACCCTCGATCAGGACATCGTAGACGAACCATTCACCCTGCTTATTCAACAGCTTGTAGTTGATCGGGATCTCCTGGTTGTTTTTTATCACTTTGGTATAGACCAGAGCCTTGGTCCGCTGGTCACTATCGAAGATCTCCTTCTCGTATCGCACTTCCTCGTTGGAATAGGCTTCAATTCTGCCGATGTAGGTATTTTTCAACAAATCGGAAAACAACTCTTCGAATTGTTTCTTTTGGGCCGTGGTTAGTTCCCGCCATTTGCGGGCCAAAGTCAGTTTCGACATCTCCTCGAAATCGAAACGCCGGTTGACGTAGGCCATGATCGCCGCCCGGCGCTCCTCTTGCTTTCCAGGCTGGCGCAGCTCATCTTTCTGCATAACGCCAAGGATGCCCTCCACGGTACTCTTAACCTGTTGCAGAGGACTGATCTCAGCCAGCAACGGACCGGGTACAAGAAGAGGCATAACTACTACGCAGAAGGCCAGCCAGCGCCAATAGCCTATAAATTTCATCATTGATACCTTATCAAAAAGTACATGGCCGGGTCATTCATCCGTTTCATCTTTGATCTTGCTGTGTCTGCGTTGGGTATACCCGTCCCTGATGGCACTGTAGGGATCGAATGAGCCTTCGACAAGGGCCTCATAATCCCCCAGCCTCAGAGAGGTTCGGTTGACCGTTTCTTCAGCTTTCACACCCAGGGCTTCCGGAGTTTCATTATTTATGGCCAGATAGTTAACCGGATCGAGAAAATAGTCGCCGGCGTAGCCCAGACTGTCCCGCAGATTGGACGGTCCCAGAAATGGCCAGCAGATGTAGATCCCGTCGGGGAGACCGAATTTTCCCAGAGTCTGCCCCAAATCCTCGTTACTGGCCGTTAGATTATACCAGTGTCGCGCCGGGTCCCAGAGACCAACTATTCCAATCGTGGTATTGATGGCAAACCTGGACAATTCCTCTCCACTACGCCTCAGCTTGCCCTGTAAAAGGTTGTTGGCCAGACGCTTCGGCGTCCGCAGGTTAAAGAAAAAATTTCCGATGCCCTCCCTTACCGGCTCGGGTATCACTACCGCATACCCCCGGGACACCGGCTTGATCAACCAGAAATAAAATTTATCATTGAAGGTAAAGAAAATCCTGTTGATCGGCTCCAGCGGGTCGGCGACATAAACCTCTACCGGCTCCGCCTCGGTCCAGTTATCCTCGGCAAAAAGATCGGGATCGCTGGTTACGGACGATGCCGAAGACGCCTCGGCCCATTCAATCCCCCCGAAATGAGGAGTCCCGAGCAGAACAAGGGCCAGGAGTGCCAGGTATACGCCGGACAGACGCCACTTAGACCGGACCGGGACCGCATGGCTAAGCGGGCGGAAAATCATACGCCACCAAAGATATACTTGCTGACCATCTCCTCCAGATCAATGGCCGACTCGGTCTCACTGATCCGTCCCCCGTCTTTGAGCATGACCTCTGATCCACCCGGGACGATCCTGATATACTTGTCGCCGATGATCCCCTGGGTGCGGACCGAAGCGACGGAGTCGTCGCTGACCGGCACCTCGCGATTGATCTGCAATACCACTCGAGCCCGATAGTTTTTACCCAGGCTGATCTTCGCCACCCGGCCGACATTGACCCCGGCAATTTCCAGAATCGCTCCTTCCTTGAGCCCGGAAATACTGTCGAAATCAGCCGTCACATCATAGGTCCGATCTCCGGCGAACAGGGAAAATTCTCCAAGTTGCAGAGAGAGGTAGACGAAGCAGAGGAAGCCGACAATCATGAACAGTCCGACAATCAGTTCGACATTAATCTTTTTACTATCCATATCATTCTCTCACGGTTTTTGCCGCAGGCGGTTACTCGAGATCGCTGCTTAAATAGAGATGGCCCATGGTGGCCTTGACAAAGGCCTGAATTTCCGGCACTTGGGAGAGTTGGATCTCCTCGGGGTTATTAAAAGCTACCAGTTTACCACGGTTCAAGACCACCACCTGATCAGCCAGATTGAAAACCTTGGGAATGTCGTGGCTGACGATCACGGCGGTATAACCGTACTTGTCCTGGGTTTGGTAGAAAAGTCGGTATATTTCCATGGTTTTTTCCGGGTCAAGTCCTGTGGTAGGCTCATCGAACAGCATGATCTCAGGCTGCACCTGCAGGGCTCTGGCCAATCCCACCCGTTTTTTCATGCCACCGCTCAATTGGGCCGGAAATTTTTCCTCATGCCCGATCAGACCCAGTTGAATCAGGCTGGCCATGACCTGTTGCCTGATTTCCTCCTCCGAAAGATCAGTTCGTTCCCGCAGGGGCAGCGCCACATTATCGAAAACCGATAGAGAGTCGAGCAACGCCGCTCCCTGGAAGAGCACGCCGAAGTGGGATCTGACCTCGTTCAGTTCCCGCCTTTTCATGGTGGTGATGTCCCGGCCATGCACCAGAATGGCGCCGGAATCCGGCTTCATCAGTCCCAGGATCAATTTCAGGGTAACGCTCTTGCCCTGGCCGCTGCCGCCGGCGATCACCGTGGTCCGGCCCGAATAGATGTCAAGGTTGACCCGGTCCAGAACCCTTTGGGTGCCGAAAACCTTGACTACATCGCGTAACTGGATGACCGGTTCTTCGTTCATAACATAATGGCGGTCAGTATATAGTCCCAAACCAGAATCGAGATGGACGAAAGCACCACCGCCTGGGTGGTCACCCGGCTCACCCCTTCGGCCCCATACCCGGCCCCGCGGATCTGATGCACGAAATAGCCTCGTCCCGTACAGATCCAGACGATCAACGCTCCAAATACCAGGGACTTAACCAGACCCATAAAGATGTCCTTGTTAACCACGCTCTGTTGCATTCCGGTCATATAGGCCCCCGGGTTGACCCCAAGCAGCTTGACGCCGACCAGATAGCCCCCGAAAATGCCGACGACATTGAAGATCATGGTTAACAGCGGCAGAGAAATCATGGTGGCCAGAAACTTAGGCATCAGCATATAGGGAAAGGGATCGACGGCCATGCATTCCAGGGCATCGATCTGTTCGCTGTTGCGCATGATGCCCACTTCGGCACACATTGCCGAACCGGCCCGGCCGGTGACCATCAAGGCGGTAAGGACCGGACCCATCTCACGCAAGAGGGAAAGGGCCACGGCCGAACCAAGCAGGCCTTCTGAACCGAACTTACGCAGCGTGTAATAACCCTGCAAACCGAGAACCATACCGGTAAAAGCGCCGGTGAAAAAAATGACCCCGAGGGAGTTTGCGCCGATCTCACGCATCTGCCTAATCATGGCCAGGATACGGAAAGGGCGCTTGATCCCGCCGCGCCAGATCCGGAGTAGATAAACTCCCATTCTACCCAGATCGTGCAGGTAATAGAGGGTCACCCCCCCGATATTTTCCAGATATTTCCCAATCATCTCCGTCTTCACAGAAGAATTGCCATATTACGGTCCCTGACTTGGCCCGAAATATGGCAAGCATCGGTCAGATTACCTAGACGAGCTTAGTAGTGTCAAGGTTTTGTTGGCTCGGTCAGGACCGGCCGATCCTGATCAGCCTTAAGACCCGGATGAGGCTTGTTAGACCTTTTCTTTCCCGGGAGGAATGCGTGCCTGGCTGTCTCCCGGGAAGAAATTATTTGCAAAAATTTTGATTCAGCCCAACTGAAGGTCGACCGAACCGCGGGTCATAACTGCAGGAACCCTCCACGATCCATAGATAGTCGTCCCTGAAAAATCCATTTTCAGCTGCCTGCAGGAAATTCTGTTGGCCAAC
>Ga0055477_10000172_pt1 | contig 15909 bp, 13 predicted proteins | sample Muzzi_PWA_D2_FD_57683 | JGI IMG/M metagenome (GOLD analysis project Ga0055477, IMG submission 57683) | Wetland microbial communities from San Francisco Bay, California, USA, that impact long-term carbon sequestration - Muzzi_PWA_D2 | ecosystem: Environmental > Aquatic > Marine > Wetlands ... | reverse complement strand
CCGCCCGCCGGCATCGCGCAGCAGATGCAGCGGTACAGGGACGCCGCGCCGGTGGCCTTGGGCATCGTAGTAGCACTGGCCCCGATCCGTGCCGGCCCATGCCATCGGCCGACCTTCCGCGCCGATGGAGATCACGCGGGTACCGGCCGGGGAGGTGACGGAGGCAAGGCCGTCTTTTTCGTAGTGATAGAACCAGCGGTGGTCCTCATCCGCCGGGTCCTCGCCCGCGGCGTAGCAGGCGATCACGCGGCCTTGCTCGTCCCGGCGTATGTCAACGCCGTCGATATGCACCAGCCGGTCGCTTTCGTCCCAGCGGTAGTATTCGGTCCAGCAGGATTGGGCAGTTTCCACCGTCCGGGTCACGCCGTCCGGTTGGCGCTCCTCGCGCCAGCGGGCAAAGCCTTCATCCCAAACGGCCCACGATCCCTGCCTGGTCAGGTACGCCCGGTCGCCATAGCGGATGCCGAGCAGCCGTCCGGTCGCGTCGCGGCGATAGATGATATCGCCAACCGGCGAGCGGAGCTTGGTTTCTATGCCGTTGGACGGGTCGCGTTGCCAGTAGGTCATCAGCCGATACTCACGCTAGCGGAAGCACTGGCGGAGCCGGATGCGTTGCTGCTGGCGTATTTGATCGCTTTCAGCAGGGCGACGATCTCCCGCTTCACCGCCTCGATGGCGTCCAGGACGGATTGCTCGACCTCCGGCACCAGGTCGTTCACCGCGGTCACGAGCTGCGCCACATCGAGCGCCCGCAGTTCCCCGCCCACTGCCTCCAGTTCGGTGCCGACGCCTTGCAAGGCATCGATCGGCAGCAAACCAGGCACACGATCGATCTGGGCTTGAATGGGCGTCAGGTCCGGCGTCAAGTTCGCGGGGTCGAGGCCGGTGATCGTTGCCTTCGCGGTGTTCAGCAGCTCCCGGATATCGGCGGCGAACAGCGCCGGGTCATAGGCGGCGAGAGAGGCGCGGATCGCACCGTGAATTTCATCCAGTTCATCGGCCAGGCGGCGTGGATTCACCAGGTCGAGCTGTTCTTTCAGGACCAACAGCACGCGCAACAGTTTTTGGACCTGGGCGCCCGGATTGAATCGTGCGATCAGCCCACGCATCCGAGCCTCGATCTGCCGGATCTGGTCTTCAAGTTGGGGCAGAACGCCCGAAAGCTGGTTGAGCGCGGTCGCGAACACATGGTCGAACTGGGCCGCCAGCGGCTCCGGATCGAGCGAGGCTATGAAGGCATCCAGGTCATGCCCGATCTGAGCCAGTCGGCATTCTTCCAGGGTTTCCGCCACTGACGCCAATGAGCCTGCCCCGCCGCCAAGCCCGGTCAGGCTGCTGTGGATGAATTGCCGGATCTGAGCGAGGTCGGCCTCCAGAGGCTCGAACAGCACGCCGGCGTGCGCGACGATCTGCAACGAGCCTGCATCGGTCGAAAGCGCGATCTGTGCGTCCGCCTGAGCCGCGCCGAGGCTCGCGCTCATGGTGTCGAAATCGGCCATGATCTGGGCTTCCAGGCCGTAGATGGAATCGTGCAGCGCGCGGAGCTGGGCGGCCAGGCCGCCGCAAAGCGCATGCATAGCTGCCAGCGCCTCGTCCGCGCCCGCCCGATCGATGGCGTTCAGCGCTTTGCGCAACTTTTTCGGGGCGAAGGCGAAGACGCGGATCAGATCGCCCGGCCGGAGCGTCGGCGGCGGGTCCTCCGCCACCACCGGCTCGCGCGGCGAAGCCGATGCCGGCTCTCGCCCGCCAGGCGGCGTCGCAATGGAACGGACAGGACCGGTGGCGGCACGGGCCGCGACCTCGCCTGCGTTGGATACCGCCTCGCCCACCCGCGTGGCCATGCCGGTCGAATCCGGCAGGGGCAATTGCCCCAGCAGCGAGTCGTAAGCGTCGATGGCGGATTTCAGCAGTTCGCTCGGCTTCAGCCGATCGAAACCGGAAAGGGCCGTCTGGAAGGCGTCGGCCGCCGGCTGGGCCAGCGAGACCACGTCCACCTGATCGATGGCGGCCGCGATCTGGTCCAGCGTTCCGCCGATCACGCCCGAGAGGGATTCGAGGTTCAGTTCGGAAAGCCTGGCCAGCAGGCCGTCCAATTCCCGCTGCAGGTCTTCGCCGATCTGCGCCGGAATCAGGTTCGAGACCTTGTCGGCGATCTGCTCGAGGCCACCATTGACGGTGTCGGCCACGTCCGGCGGGATGTGCAGCGTCGCGACGGCCTGGTCGAAAGGTTGGCGCAGGACTGCGTCGAGATTGATCGCCTCCACCTTCTGAATGAGCTGATCGACCAGAGGCCGCAATTCCTCCGGCAGCGGCGCGACGCTCAGCAATTGCTCCGCCTTCTTGCGGAGGTCGGCAAGCGCGTCGATCACCTGCTGGGTTGCGGCTTCAAGGTCGATGGCCTCGACCAGAGCGGTGACCTGATCGAAGGCCTGCCGGAACGAGGCGAGCCCCGCGACCGCCTGTTGCAGAATCGCCTGTGCTTGTCCGGCGATGGCGTTGATCGCGTCCGTGATGCTGGAGAGGGCCGCTTCGAGCGCGTCCAGCGCCTGCCGGATACCGTCGGCAAGCGCGGCGGCCGCCTGGTCCAGCAGCGCCTGGAGGTCCACCGCGCCGACCAGGCCATCCAGCTGGCTGATCGCACCGCGGACCGTCGCGGCCACGCGGTCGATGTCCGCGCTCTCAATCGCGTCAACGACACTCGCGAGTGCCGCCGACAACTGGTCGCGAATGCGTTGCAGCGGCAACTCGCGCAATAGCCCACGCAACCAGTTTTCCAGGCGCTCGATCTGGGTATCGATCCCGCTTTCGATGGCGCCGCCTATGGTGTTCTCGATATAGGCAAAGAGCTGGTCGATCGCCGGGCCCGCTGCCGCGAGGTCGAACTGGCTGACGAAGCCTTCCGCCTCCACCAGCTTCAGCCTCAGGTCTTCCAGCAGTTCGAGACCGCCAATGTCCGGCGTCTTCAACATCTGCGCTGCCTCGGCCACTGTGGAGAGGGCTGAGGACAGGTGCAGGCTGTCGATCCGGCCCTGGATAGTGCGTAGGTCGGCGGCGATGTGGCCGATCGTCTGTTCGTGCAGCGCCTCCAGCCCGTTCAGCTCCGATTGAAACGTTGCCGCGTCGCCTGCTCGCGCCGCCGCCGCAACGCGGCCGAAGGCTTCCTGAAGGCCTTGAACGCGCCCCGTCGGGAGATGGATCGCGCCGATCCCGGTAGTCAGGCTTTCGACCTGGGACTTCACCGTAGTCAGGGCCGATCGCGGGAAGGGCAGCAACAGCTCAAGACCGACTTCTGCGATTCCGGTGGCGTTGTTCGGAATGCCGCTTTCCGCCAGATTCAGCAGGGCGCGCGTACGGCCGAGGCCGTCGATGCTGCGTGTCGCATAATCGCCAAGAGAGCCGGTCAGCGCGGAAAAAGCGCTGCCGACCGACCCGCTGCCAACCGCGAAGGCAGTCGGATCGCCCGCCAGTCCTTCAAGCACTGCCTTCAGGATGCCAGCGCCTTCGCCTACCTGGGAGAGCAGGTTGTCCACCAGCGTCTGGTCGAGCTTCAACTGCTTGCCGAGCTCGAGCACCGCGTTCAGTAGCGGCTCGAGCAGTTGCTCAGGATCCGACAGGCTGCCCTGCAGGGCTGACAGGGTATCATTCAGTGGGCCGAGACTGACGGAAATCCCTTCTTCGCCCAGCAGGCGCTGGAGTTCCGGCACCTCAATTGCCGCGCTCACGCTCAGTTTCGCGTTAGCGATGGCGCTGAGGTCCAACCCCCGGAGGTCTTCCAACAGGCTCATCGCGCGTACCTCAAACGCAGGTTGGAGAGCGTCAGGCGACAGAACTGGTCCGTCGCCGCCACGACGGGACCGCCGGCAAAGGCGGCCGTTGGCAGGCCTTGGCCGGCGAGGTCCGTACGGTCGTCGGTGATCGCGAATGCCTTGCCGGCGATGGCAAGGCTGCCTTGCGGATCGCAGGCGACAGCAAACCGGACCAGAGGCTTGCTCTCATCCTCCACCCAGAGGAAACGGTCGGCGGCGGTCAGTTCCAGCGCTATCGAGCGGTCCACCGCGAGTGGCTTTGCGAATTCCAACCAGGTGACCCCCGCGCCGCCGCCGGGTGTGGCCGCCAGCTCCGCCTCCGCGAATGCGTCAGCGACCGGCTGTCCGGCTTTCTCGCCCGCTGCTTCCAGCACGCGCAGGCGGAGCTTGCCGGAGACGCCGAAGCCGACCACGCCCACCTTGACCAGCGTCTCGCCGCGCAGGGCTTGGGGCGGTGGGGCGTAGACCGCCGGCGCCGTGCCGACGACCCGGCCGGAAAGACCGCCCGCGGCAGCCGGCACGGCGTCGGAAAGCGGATGCAGGCGCATACCCTCATGCACGATGGTCACGTCCGCCGTCACAGCGCTGGGCGCGCGGGCATCCAGGTCGCCGAGCGGCAATGGCCGGCTGTCTCCCTCGAATGCGGCCTGCACCTTGTCCGTGAATTCGCGTAGCAGACGGCCGCTCGCAATGATTCCTGCGGAGAGCAGCCGTCCCTCCGCGCTGCATTTGAGCGTGACTGTTGCCGAAGCGGCGGCGGGGTCGTTGTTGAGAGCTCGTTCGATCGCGTTCTTCAAATCGATGCCCGTGCCTTCACTGAACGGTCCCGGCATCGCCCAGAGCGGGCCGCTGGAATCTGACAGTTCCAGGTCCACTGGGCCAGGCGAAACCCGGACGGTTGCGCTGTCGAGAGAAGCTCCCTGCTCGGCAAGATCCTCCGGCAGGTCGCCGCGCATCAGGCTGACGCGCAGCCCCTTTGCCAACACATCCGGCAGCGAAAGAACGCGGCCGCTGAAGCTCGCCCCATGGAGCAGGGCGGGCCGCTGGCCTTTCTGGCCGATGAACGGCACGGCATATTGTACCGGCCCGAAGCCGCTGCCCTGATCGACCGATACGCATAGCCGCCAGGTCGGACCCGGCAGATCAGCGGCAAGGCCGGTCACTTCGCTCTCGTTCTTCAGTTGGCGGTCGACACCGGCAGCTTTCAGGCCATTCAAGCGCACGCTGCGGACAGGTCGTGCCGGCCCGTTCAGAGCGATCTCAAATCCGTTTCCGGACGGCGTCATGGAAGCCTGCGCGGCGAGGCCGGTATCGTGGGGAGAGACCGGCGAAAGGTCGATCCACGCCGACTCGACGATCGCATCCGTTGCACCGAGGGCTGACCGCCAAGCCAGGGAAAGGTCCAGACCGTCCGTGCCAACGGTACGCTCCATCAGCATTTGCCGGGCCTTCTGGGCGCGGATCTCTTCGCGGAGCTGGACCTGTTCCGGGGCTTTGGCGCTGATCATGGCCCGGGCTCCGTAACCAGATCGAAGCGCGCGATTTCCATGCCCGCGCCGCCGTCCGCCTGCACTGCGCGTATCACCAGAACGTCAAGACCGGGCGCGCCGGGCGGGCTGTAGGTGAAGTTGACCGTGCCCGCGCCAACGTCGAGCTGCTGGGCATCTGCGCTGCCGGCAGTGCCGCCGGCCAGCACGCCGGCCCCCGGCGATCCATCCGGTGAAAGAATCGAGACCAGCACTTGCCCGAATGGCAGTGTCGCGACCGTTTCCGCCTCGACCTGCATCGTACCGGCGCGGCCAAAACCAAGGGAAAGCGTCGAGGCGCCCGCCCCCGCGATCAGCCGGGGCGCCTGCAGGATGACCGGCAGGGAAAACTGGCGCACATGGACCTCGCCGATGGCGATACCGGCGGCGCCCGGTTCGCCAACCGGCCAGAACCAGCCGGCGGCCGTCAGGTGCACCTGCGCCGCAGTTGCGTCATCCGGCATGGTCGCGCCGGCGGTACTGAGGCTTTGCAGCAGGAAGCCCTGGTCGCCGGCCTGCACCAGCGCCTCACCGCTGCGGAACAGCGCGCCGTCCAGCAGGTAGAGCAAGGCATCGACGCCGTCCACCGTCTGCGGCCGCCCGCCGCCAGCACCGCCCGCGGGCGTTACCCGGATCGCGACGTCCGCCTCAAGCCGCGCGACGCGGCGCAGCGTCGGCAGGCCAGCCGGCTGTTCCGGGCGGAGCGCGCCCAGGTCCGGCTCCACCTGGCGGACTTCGCCAATGGAAACCTGGATGACCGGCCCGGCGCCGCCCGCCGCCTGCGGCGAGACAGTGACGCGCCCGGCGAAGGGCGGCGCAAGGCTGGCCCCCAACACTGCCGCGAAGCGCGTCTCGAAGGCGGCGAGCATGGCTTACCCGCCCGGCGGATGGAGCACGGGCTGACCTGACGCGATACGCCGGACTTCGGGCAGGAAGGCATTGACGGCCCGGTCGACCCGCTGATCCAGGTCGCCGGTCGCAAGCCTCACCTCGTTCGTGACCATGCCGGAGAGGCGGGCCGCATTTGAGGCAAGGCCGGCCTCGAGCTTCGCGTTCATGTCCTCCCGCACGGCGGCCACCTCGGCATCGACCACGCTGGAGACATCGCTGCGCAGACGTCCCGACGTGATGCCGACTTCCGTGACCACCGTGCCGCGGATGTTGCTGCCGAGCCGCTTTTCGATATCGCGACCGAGCGCCGTGACGTCGCTCTTCAGATCCTCCAGCAGACTGCTGCGCAACGCGGACGTGTCCGCCGAAATCCGGCCGTCCAGGCTGCCTTCCAGATCGGTTATGCGGGTTGACAGTGTCTGTTGCAGCTTCGCGTCTGCCGCTTCCAACTTGCGCCGCGTCGTCTCCAGCTTGGTCGCGTTGGCGGCAATCTCGGTGGCGTTGCTCGCGATCTGTTTCTCCACACCGGCGACCCGGGCCGTATTCGCATCAACCCGAGTCTGCACGTCTGCAAGCGCGCCGTCGAGCGCCTTGTTGGCGGCATCGGCCGCGACCGTCGCGATGCTGCTCCGAGCGTCCTCAATATCCTGGGCGAGCGCGGCCCTCGTGGCCGCGTCGCGCGCCGCCTCCGCCTGGGTAACATTGCTCTCCAGCTTGGCGAGACCGTCGTTCAGTGCCGGCTCCCACTGGCCGCGGGCATCCGTCAGGATCGCCGTTGCCAGGTCTTCCGTCGCGGTCGAGACCAGGCTATTGACGGTCGCATCGAACGCCGCGAAACGCCGATCGAGATCGGCGGAGTTGGCGGTGCGGAAACTCGCGATCGCGGCGTCCACTTCCGCTCGGCCGGCCGCCCTGGCTCCTTCCAGAATGGAATTGGTGTCGAAACCCCCGAACTCGCCGCGCAGGCCTTCGAGCGAGTCGCGCAGCTCATTCTCCGTGACCAATTGGGCGCGCAGCTCCTCCAGTCGTCGCTCGTACTCGGCCGCTGAGAGGATGTCGCCGGCCGGCGTGGTGAGCGCGTCCCGCAGGTCGGCGAGCGCATCGACCCGGTCGGCCAAGGCCGCCACGTCGATCAATTGCCCGCCCGACTGCAGGCTGCCGACCGCTTCAACGGCGGTGCGCACGTCGGTGGAAATGCTGTTGAGCGATGTTCGGAGCTGGGCGACATCGTCGCGTGAGTCGCGGACGCCGTCGATCTTGCGGCCAAGCTCCGTCACCTCGCTCTGGCGGACCGCATCCTTGGTCTGCACACCGGCCAGATCGGCCTGAATACGGCCGGTCTTGTCCGCCAGTTCGTCCATGCGTGCCGCGAGCCGATCTATTTTACGCTCCAGCTTCGCGAGAGCGCTTTCGCTGGCGGGATCGGAGAGCACGCCGCCCGTCACCAGCTCCCGGAGCTTGGGTGTCAGCCATCCGAGGCCGACCATATCCGTGTGCTTATGCTGCGGGACCGTCTCCTCGGCGGCCTCGGCCAGGCCTGCTTGCGCCACCTCCAGCACGCTGTCGACAAGCTGGTTCCACTGCGCCGCTTCGATCAGCTCGCCGCGCTGCTTCTTGGCGAGCGGGGTCAGGGTCTTGACCAGCCCCTCCAGCCGCTCGAGGTTCTCGATCGTGGGCATGGGCCTTCCTCCCTACCGCTTGACGAAACCGAACTTGGTGCCGCCTGCCACCGTGGTGGTGCGCATATATGTGCCGAGCTCCTCTTCGACGTTGGTCTGGCCGCCGGCGTCGACATAGCGCGTCGCCGTCTGGACGAGGCTGGCCACGTCCGGGTCGGCGAGGAAGCCGTCCGGGTTGCTCTGGGTGAGTGCTAGGTTGTTGATCTCGCGCTGCAGGTTAATGCCCGTCGCCGCCAGCTTCGCCGTAAAGACCGGCGTCGTCTGCTGCAGCCCGGACTCCAGTTCGCTCACGCGGCCGGTCAGGCGGTCGCGAACAGCCTGATCCGCTCCGGCCTTGTCCAGCACGGTTAAGACCTTGCTGCGCAGGTTCTGGTTCTCGATATCGCGGCGCAGCTCTAGCAGCGACTTGCCGAAGGACTCGGAGAAGCGGCGGATATTGCCCTGAACCTCGGCGATCTTTTCAGCGATTTCCGGATGGTCATGGCCGACCGGGCTGACCAGCTGGATGAGCTCCAGCACCGCCGACGCCAAGTCCGCTACCGCGCCCACAAGCACGTTCCAGTCGCCGGCGCGGATCACTTCGCCCGGCGCCTTGTTCGCCAGCGGCTGTACTGTGGACTTCACCGTTGCCGCAGTTTGCTGCACCGGTGAGAGGTCGGCGTCCGGAATGTCCCGGATCGGCGTGTCGCGGAACAGTTCGGGGCGGACGATCACCGGTATCCGGGTCGGTGCAATCTGCGGGAACAGGCGGACGATGCGCTGGTCGATCGGCTGCACCAGGTTCGGGTGCGCGACCGTGATCTCATAGGGCCCCGGATCGAGGCCGCGGACCAGGAGCTGCCCGTCCAGGAAGGGTTTGCGCTTCACCGAGACGCCGGTCACCTGATTGACGAGCGTGATCTCGGTCTCCCGGTTCGCGGCGGGAAAGCCTTGCAGGCGGATGTCGAACGCGGCTTTGCTGGCCATGGCTCTTATTGCTCCTCAGGCCGTTCAAGCGAGGGACGAGAGGTCGCCGAACGGAAATTCAACCTCCCAGAATAGAGTCAGTTCGTGGTCGTCGGCCTTCACGATCGGTGCGAAGGTCACGCGGTTGTAGAGCGCGTCGCCGTCGGGGTCCGGCCGGCGGGCGATCAGCCCGGCCTCCCGGATGGTACCGACCGCCGCCGCATTCGGGAGCGTCGCCCGCATGAAGACGCGAACGAGGCGGCGGACATCGTCCGTCTCGAAGCGAATGGAGGCGGGGGCGACGGGCGCGATCACCTCGCCCGTCAACGCCTCGTCGCCCGAATTGGTGAGCGCGGTAAGGCTCGTGTCTTCCGGCGTCGCGTCGCTGATGCCGACGGCCATGTGCGTGACCGGCACGCCGGTGCCCGCGAACAGCAAGGCGACGATCTGCGCACCGCTCGCCATCACGGTGTTGTGGCTCCGGCGCTCGGCAATCACCCGGCGGTTCTGCGTCAGTTTCAAAGCAAAGCGTGCTTGCATGACGCCTCCCTGGTCGGCGACCTAGTCAAAGACCGATCCATCGAAATCACTCACACCAAAGCGGCCGTCGCCGTCCGGCATTTTGTCGGCGCCCGTGCTGCCGCGCTCGCTCACCCGAAGCGGCAGCACCAGGGCGAGCCGGTCGCGCGCGCTCTGGCGTTCCCGGTTGCGGTTCAGGGTTACGGATGTGCGGATACCCGCGGCGGCCAGCCGGTCCAGCCCGCGCGAAAGTCCGTCATGCAGCAAGGCCACCGCCTCCACCGCCGGCTCGATGCCATCGGTCGGATGAGCAATCTGGCCGGCCGGCACGACGAGCATCATGGTGGCGGGTGCGGCCTCCGTCCAAGCGAACTGGATGCGGCCGACCGGATCCATGTAGAACAGCGTCCGGTCGAAACTGGTCTTGTCCCAGTGGCCGAGCTTCAGCGTCAGATCGGGGAGTGCCAGCATCACCGCGTCAAGGCCCGGCACGTCGTAATGCGCAAGCGGCTGGAACCAGAGGTCGTTGACGCCGCGCTGCAACTCCAGGGGCCGCGGCGGAGTGGCGACGAGCGAGCCCGCATCGCCCGGCTCCAACGACTCGACTCCGACCAGGTCCGCGGTCACATCCGCGCCTTCCAACAACGCGCGGACGCCGCCGTCTCCCGACGGCTCCAGCCAGAGACGCTGGCCGGGCGGGACAACGCCGCGCCAGATCAGGGCCTGGCCGGTGGTGATGTTGGCAAGCGTTGGCGCGTAGACCGGCCCGCCATCCGCCAGTGCGGTGATGACCAGGGCGGCGGAGGCCTGGTCGAGGCCCCTGTTCTCCAGCGCCATGCGCGCGAGCGGCTCCAGCCCCTGCGGCTCAGCGTGGTAGCGCGGCACGAGCGGATTTTCGACCAGCGCCAGCCGCTGCGGGTCGGGCGCCTCCGCCAGGTCCGCCGGGCGCGCCACGATGCGGACGCTTTGCGACTGTTGGAACCCCGTCACGTAGCGGCGCGTGAAAAGGCCGATGCCACGCCGCGTGACTGCCCCTGCCTGGAGGATCGCGTCGAGCAGGCCATGAACATAGGCGCGGTACTCCCGCACGCCCTGCCATTCCTCCGGTCTGATATCGAGCAGCGCCGCCAGCGCCGCCGCCTCGTCGAGGCTCAGCGCGCGGTCGAAGAAGTGGGCGCGCTGCACCTCGCGCATCGCCTCCTCGCCCATGGAGAGCTGGAGACCGAAGACCGCGAGCAGGCGGCGGACCTCCGGCCCATCCCGGTAGAGGAAGGGCAGCCGCTTCGCAATGTCGGCGGCGCGTGTCACAGGCTGCCCTCCCGCGCGTTAGCGGTGAAGGTGCGTAGCGTGACGGTCTGGCCTTGCAACAGGGCATAGGAGCCCTGGCCATCGGTGAGGCGCGTGAAGCGCCCGGCGGCTTCGAAGGTGGCGGTCACGTCCGCCCGGACGACGGCATAGCGCGTTTCATCGCGCACCGCGCCGATCATCCCATCGACGGTCAGGCCACCTGTGGGCGGCGTTGCCAGATAGGCCTCGACCGCGAGCTGGAGGGCGCTCTGCGCCTCCGCGGCGGTGGTGGCGCCGACAAGCACGATCGGGATCTCGATATCTGCCTGCACGGCCGGCGCCTCCGCCGCGGTTTCGGTCGCGGTGGGCGGGAAGGTGAAGGTGCCGACCTCCAGCGCCTTACCGTCGGCAAGCTGAACACTTTCCGCGTCCGGGCCACCATCGAGGCTCATCAGAATCGTGGCGTCCAGAATGCGGCTGTCGGCCAGTAGGGCGGAGAGCAGCGGCCCGCGCCGGATCGCGCCGCCGGGCGGGATAGCGTTTAACGCCTTCGTCAGCACACCTCGCGCATCCGTCTGCAACGCCGCGAGGTCGGAGACGCCGGAGCCCGCAAGGGTCAGCGTCACCTCCAGATCGATCCGTTGCGTCGCCGCCGTACCGGAGGCGACGCGGACGCCGGCGGGACGCAGGTCCTGGATGCGGGCTGCGACCGCTGCCTGTGCTTCCGGCGACTCGTCAGTGAAGACAAGGTCGATGCGGATCTCGCCCGGGACGCCGTTCGGCTCCTCAACCACGGCGACATCCTTGACGCCCGGCACGGCGCGCAGGCCAAATTCCAGGGCATCGACGGTGCCGCGCGCGGCGATCTTCAGTGCGGCGCGGGCCCGGCGGCGCAGGTCCGCATCGCTTTCCGGGGCGGCGGCGGCCACGGCGTCGGTCGGATTAGTGACGCTGGCGATGCCGGCGACCAGCACTTCCAGCCGGTTGAGCGTCGAAGCTACGGCGGGCTCCGCCTTGCTATCGAGCGCAGCGGCCCGCACTTCCCGCGCGACCTCGCCCGGCTCCAGGATCAGCGGTGAAAGCGTCGCGTAGCGGAGCTTGCCTTCCGCATCCGCGGCCACCGTGCCGGCCGGAATCGCGATCCGGCCGTTCGACGATGACCGCTCGAAGCGCAGGCGCGCGACCGGCACGCCAGCGGGTAGGCGGGCCACGCCGATCAGCGCCACGACCTTGTCGAGGTTGCCGCCTTCCGCCGTCTCCAGGAAGGCAGAGCGATAAACGCGATCCAGCAACTGCTCCTGCAGGGCCAGTTCGGCGGATACGGCCTCCATCAGCGTGCGCGCGACGGAGCCGACATTCAGGTCGGTGAGCGGCGGCGGGTCGATCTGGACGGGGTAATAGTTGATGACCAGCAGCGAGCCTGGCGGCGGCTTGGCGCCGCCGTCGCGGAAGCGGATCGTGTTGAAGCCCTCGCCGTCCGGCTCGACCAGTTCGAAGTCGGCAGGCGTGAACTTGTAGGGGACCTCATTACCGTTTGCGAGTTCGACCACGCCTTCTAGGTGCGAGACACGGCGGATCGGCCGGTTCGCCATCTGGGTGAGCTCAATAACGCCACCCTCTTCCACATCGGCCGGCACGGTGACGCTCTCGCGGACGGTGCCGTGGGTCAGGCTGGTGAGCAGGTCGCGGACGATGTCCGGATATGGACGCGGCGCGAAGGTGTCGGGAAAAGCGCTCATAGCCCGACCCCCAGATCCAGGGAGACAACATCGCCGGCCTTGGAACGGACAGAGAGCGAGAAGCGGATGTCGGACGGTCCCTCGCTCTCGGGCAGAAACTGGAAGCCGACCGCCTTGTCCTCGATCCGCGGCTCCTGCTTCACAGCTTCCAGCACGTAGGCCTTGGCCAGCGCGCGGGTCGCGGCGCTCTTGCGCCGGCCGATCAGCTCACCGAGGCGCGAGCCGTAGTCCGCGTGCCCAAGCGCCGCGAGCGCCCGGCGCGGCGTCAGCAGGCGCAGGATCAGCGCCTGACCCAGATTCTCCCGACCGGAGACGGTGCGAAGCTCATAGGCCTGCAGCGGCCCGGCCTGCTGGATATCCAGACTGGAATCGTCCTGCCCGGCCATCCCTGGCGGGCCGAGGGTCGTTTTGAGGTCGGTGCCGAGGTCCATCGCTTACCCCGCAAATACCGTGCCCGGCGCGGCGACGATGGTGCCGACCGGCGTGTCCGTCGGGTCGTTGCAGGTCATTACCGTGTCGCCGATCCGCGCCATGCCCTTGCCGCCGGCGAACACTGTCTGGCTCGCAATCAGCACCTTGCCCTGGTTCTTGGGTGGCACCTGGAAACTTGCGCCGGGCGGGGTGGGGATATGCGGCGGGTTGTTGATCGCCACCGAGTCCTGCACCGCCACCGGCTGGCCGCCTGCGTTCACCGTTGGCACGGTCGCTGCCTGGATCTGGCCGCTGAACGGATGCGGGAGGGGCGTCGGCACCGGGCCGCCCGGCGTCGGCACCAGCACGATATGGGTGTCGATGGCGACGACCTGTGCGCTCTGGGTGGCTACGGGGGCGCCCATCAGTTGATATCCACTTTGGCTGCGGAAAGGGTCATGGTCGCGTCCGCCTTCAGCTCGATCTGCGTTGCCTTCATCGAGAGCGTGCCGGTCGTCTCCACGGTGATGTCGCCGCCGGCGGCAATGGTGAGCTTGGCTTGGCCGACCTCGATGCGGGTTTCGGCGGAGCCCTCCGCGTCCAGCGTGACGGAAGCATCGCCGGCCGTGATGGTGACTGTGCCGTCCGTGACCTTCACTTCCGTATTGCTGCCGACCTTGAACACCGCTTCCGGCGTATTCTGGTCGAGCAACAGGTCAATTGGCGCGGGCGAGCTCTCGCTGGGCGGCAGCTGCAGCGCGATTTGCCCTTCGGAAATCTGCGGCGGCGAGAGGTCGGCGTTGTAGAGGCGGCCGAGGATGACCGGCGCGTTGACGTCGCCTTCGACGAAGGTCACCAGCACCAGATCGTCGACGGCCAAGGTCGCGGCGAAGCCGAGCGCGCCGGTCGCAACCGGCACCTTGGGCAGCGCGAGTCCGAGATCGCGCAACCGCACATCCGCCGCGTAGTCGCCGGCGCCTGCCGAGGTGGTGTGCACGGCGGTGACGAGACCGAGCGAGACATAGGTACGGGCCTCGACCTCGTGGCGGGCGATCCGGGTGACGGCTTCATAGAGGCGGTTGCTCATAAGAGGCCTCCCAGTGCGCCGAATAGGCCGGAAAGCAAACCGCCGCCCTGGCCCGAAACGGCGTCGAAGCGCGTCGTCGCACCCGTTGGGTCGAGACGGTGTTGCACATGCGTTACAAGCCAGGGGCCACCGGAGAGGCCGTCCGGCAGGTCCTGCACTTCGACCAGTTCGCCGGGCCGCAGAGCCGGCAGCAGCCAGCAGGCGGCCGTCAGGCGCTGGCCGTTCGCGCCGTGGGCGGAGTCCGCCGCCTGGGCGGCCGCGCGCTGCGCGCCCTGGGAGCGCAACGCCGCCTCCGGCCGCCAGCGCACGGTCGCGGAAGGCTCCGGCGCGCCGCCACTGATGGCTTCGGTCGACAACACCAGCGCGCGCGGATCACCCGAGGGCCCGGTTCCGGACCCCACCGGCACGAGCGCGATGCCCGACGCGGTGTCGGCGGCCCCATAGGCCAGGATCTCGCGCCCGTAGCGCAGCGCGCGGCTCGCGGGCGGTTCGGGGTAGGCAATGGCGGCGAGGCTGCCGTCCGCATCCACCATGGCTATGCCGCCGCCATAGAGCGCGAGCCGGGCCACATGTTCTGCGCCGTTGCGGCCCTGCGTGGCAACGTAGCTTTCAAGCCTCTGGCTGCCGAGGGTCGAGCGGCCCATGCGGGCACCTGCCTCGCCGCTAAGGCCGCGGATGATGTCGCCCGCCGACTGCGCGCCGTAGCTCGTGGCAGGCCGGACCGCGGCGAGCGCCGCCCCGGCGTCCACCGCCGCTACCTGCGTCTCTGCCAGCCCGCGGGCGACGGAGCGGGTAAGGCCGGTCAGGACCAGCGCCTCCTCCTCGCCATTGTCGAGGGTGAGGTCGGCCGGATCGCCCGGCGCGGCATCGACCGGCACGGCACGGGGCAGGCGGGCTGTAAGGCTGTTCACGCCCGGCAGCAGGCCCAGATCGACGGAGAGCGCGCCGACATGGCTTTCGTAGCGCTTGTTGCCGAAGCGGGCGTTGACGGCGAGGGTGAGGCTCACTCGAACAACCCTCCTAGCCCGCTGATCGCTTCCTGGAAGCCCGCGCCCGCTTCTCCGATCCTCGCAATGCTGTCTTGCAGCGGCTGGAGCTCGCCGCCGAAACCGAGATCGCCGAGGCCGGAAAGCGCATCGAGCGCGGCAACCGCATCCAGCGCCCCTTCGACCGCGCCGGCGATGTCGCCCGCAAGGTCGCTCAGGTCGTCCATGATGTCGGTGTCGAACCCAAGATCGCCGAGCCCGAAATCGTCGAGCCCGCCGAGGCCGGAAACCTGCGCCGGTTCGGGCAGCGGCGGGTCCTCGCGCAGCACGAAATCATAGCGCGCCTGCTGGAACTCGCCCGCGCTTTCGACCACGTGGAAGCGCGCGATCACCACCTGGTTCAGATCGAGCGCGGTGACGATATCCGCTGCGAAGGTCAGCGGTGCGGCGTCCGCCGCCGCGGTCTGAAGGGCTGCCAGATCGTCGGTATAGTGCTCACCCTGAAGCGTGCCCTGAATGCGGATCACATGGGAGGCGCGGCCGAGATGCTGCTGCACCTGGCCCGGCAGGCCGATCACGTTCTGTGAGGCGAAACCTGTCTCCAGCATCTGCTCCATGCGCTGCACCGCCGTCAGCGCCACTTCGCCAAGCAGGGGAATGGGACGTTCGTCGGGCATCAGCGCGCCACCCCCCTCAGGTCAGCGATGGCATGTAGCGCGTCGGCGATGGCGTCCAGGTCGGTGGTCGGTTCAGTGGCGGCAGGCACGTCGGGTGTGGCAGCGGCCGGCAGGTCGAGCATGGCGGCGGCGAAGGGCTGGACCAGGGCTTCGCCCGAGGCAGGGCCAGGCGTCGCAGCCGGCCAGAACACGCTCGCCTCGTGTGCGGCCCTGGCCTGGCCGAAGGGTGCCACCGGATTCGTGTGCGCGCCTGGCGTCGCCCGCAGGGCCCGCGGCCGGGCGGCCGAGACGAGTGTGTGCGGAAGCGTATCGCTGACAGGGACCGCGCGCTGGGCGGTTCCCGACAAAGGGGACAG
>Ga0055477_10000170_pt1 | contig 15941 bp, 15 predicted proteins | sample Muzzi_PWA_D2_FD_57683 | JGI IMG/M metagenome (GOLD analysis project Ga0055477, IMG submission 57683) | Wetland microbial communities from San Francisco Bay, California, USA, that impact long-term carbon sequestration - Muzzi_PWA_D2 | ecosystem: Environmental > Aquatic > Marine > Wetlands ... | reverse complement strand
CCTGGAGGTGTTCGGGCGGTGCTGGCTGAAAATCTTATTGCGGCTGTGCTGGGGTTGGAAGTCGCGTCTGGAAACGATGCTATGGCTTCCCATTCCGACATCCGTAAAACAGCCAAATTGATGCTCCAATTCCTGCCGGGCACGGACTTTATTACGTCCGGCTACAGTTCAATTCCCAAAGAAGATAATCTCTTTGGTGGAGGCAACTTTGACGCCGAAGATTTTGACGATTGGCTGGTAGTTCAGCGTGATATGAAAGTGGATGGCGGAATGCGCCCCGTACAAGAGAAAGACGTGGCTCGAGTGCGACGCCGTGCTGCCTGTGCCCTCCAGACGGTATATGAGGAATTTGACTTCCCCCCCATCAGCGACGCCGAGGTCGAAGCCGCCACCATAGCCCACTCCAGTGCTGATATGCCTGAACGGGATGTGGTCAGCGACCTGGCCGCCGCCGATAGATTTATGGCCGATCCCCAGACGGTGCTAGATGTCATCTGTGCGCTTGATCGCCGGGGCTTTGAAGATATTGCAGCCCGAATTTTAGAGATGCAACGGCAGCGTATTACCGGCGACTATTTACAGACTTCGGCTATTTTCGACTCCGATTTTCACGTGTTGAGCGCCTTGAACGACCCCAACACCTATCAAGGACCTGGCAGCGGGTATCGCCTTAGCCCAAAACGGTGGCAAGAGTTGAGCGATCTACCCCAGGCCAAGTTGCCGCAAACTCTTGTCCCCGACCAGCCTCGGGATGGCGAGTTACAATTGGCAGAACTAGCACCGGCCAGACCAAGCACCGAGGCTGAGGTTGTTATCGCCCTTGGCCCGGCCTTTGGCACAACTTTACACCAGACGTTGGGGAAATTACCCCACAAGGCGGTGCTGCGGGAACTGATGGCAGGTATCGAGGAAGAAGGATTGACTCCCCGTGTCGTCAAAATCTATCACACCGCCGACTGTGCCGCTATTGGCCACGCTGGAGCACAGTTGAGTGGCTCGGGTATTGCGATTGGCCTCCAATCCAAAGGAACAACCGTCATCCATCGCCGAGACCTGGCCCCGCTCAATAACCTGGAGTTGTTCAGCCAGTCGCCCAACCTCTCGCTGGCGTCGTATCGGGCTATTGGACGCAATGCGGCCCGTTATGCCAAAAATGAACCTGTCACGCCAGTGCCGGTTAAAATTGACAACATGGTGCGATTACGTCTGATTGTCCATACCACCTTGATGCATTTCAAAGAGACTTTGGAAATTGAAAGCGGAGCGCCCCCAATAGAATTGAAAGTGAGGTTCCAATGAGCAACAGTGGCCATATCTCCAACCAATACCCTCTCGGCGAAACGCAGCCGGAGCGCATCCGATCGCACACTGGTTTGCCGCTGTCTGAGATTACGCTTGAGGCCATTCGTGAGGGCCGGGTAGGTCCGGATGATTTGGTAATTCATACCGAGACGCTACAGAAGCAAGCCGACATTGCAAAGGCAGCAGGTTATCGGCAACTGGCCGATAATCTACGCCGGGCGGCTGAACTGGTTAACATCCCAAACGAACGGTTACTACACATCTACGAGGCCCTCCGTCCCCGGCGCTCGACTTATCAGGAATTGATATCTCTCAGCGAAGAACTGGCGGTACAGTATGATGCCGTTGAAAATGCTCGTTTTATCCGTGAAGCAGCCGAGGCTTACCGGACCAACCTGTTACTCCGCCCGGAGGATGGTTGATGAGTTCTGCCCTACCTAGTCTATTGGTTCCTAATGCTCCCGCAGCGTGGGATATGCGAGCCGACCCTGCTATGTGGATTTGGGATGATGTACGCGTCTTACCTCCTTTTACCCTGGCCGATGGCAGTGGACCAGCCACACAGCAAACTACTGCTCGTGTCTGTTACGACTTGCAGGCCCTTTACGTTCGCTTTGATTGTGATGATCATGACATCTGGGGCACGTATACTCAGAGAGATGACCCGATTTATGATGAAGAGGTGGTTGAGGTGTTCCTGACTCCAGGTGAACCTGACCCGACACACTATTACGAGTTTGAAATCAGTCCAAACGGGGTCTTACTTGATGCTCAAATCTATAATCCCACCTCTCAACGGACCGAGTTGGAGGTAGATACAAGTTGGAATTGCCCCGGTATTCACTGGCAGGCGAGGCGTAATAATGCAGCCAATCATTGGTGGGCCATTATAGTTATCCCCTGGCAAGCGGTTGCAGGGTCAGAGGACTTGCCTAAGGTTTGGCGGGCCAACTTTTACCGGATCGAGCGTCTTCGCGATGGTGATCCGGAGTTTAGTTGCTGGTCGCCCACAATGACCGAACCGGCAGATTTTCACAAACCAGCCTATTTTGGCAGGATGATATTGGGAGAAGAGTAAAATTCTAAGCAAAGGAGCTAAAAATGGAAAAAAAGATTCGCACACTGACCGGCGATGTCGCCCCTGAAGCCCTTGGCCGTACTCTCATTCATGAGCATTTGTGCGTTGATTGGGGCGAGATGTTGGGACGCCCGAAAGTGCTCGATTTTGATTACGATGAGATGGTGGACCGCATGGTGGGCAAAATGGAAACATTGCACCAGACAGGGATCGGAGCGATGGTTGAGTGTACGCCGATTGGCTGTGGGCGTTACGTTGACCTATTCAAAGATGTGGCTAAACGTGGCCCAATCAAGATTATTGCCAGTACGGGCTTTTTTCACGAGTCATGGTGCCCTATCCATCCCATTGGACAGGCGCTGGATATCGATGCAATGACCGATCTTTTCAGCCGCGAAATTACCGAGGGTATGGGTGACACCCTAATCAAAGCCGGTATTATTAAATGCGCTACCGGCGAAGGGAGAATCTCCCCTAAAGAGGAACGGATACTGCGAGCCTCGGCCAGAGCGCATAAAGCCACCGGCTGCCCCATCATCACCCACACCACCAATGGTATGGGGCTGGAACAACTCGATATCTTTGAGAGTGAGGGGGTATCGCCCGAAGAAGTGATTGTTAGCCATATCGGCTTTGAAGAAGACCCGTTGGGTTACTCTGAGCAAATGCTCAAGCGTGGAGCCAACATCAGCTTTGACCGAATTGGGATGAAAGTTTTCTTTGAGGATGACCATTGGATCAGAGTGGTGGGCAATGCCATTCGCAAGGGATATGTCAATCAAATTATGCTTAGTCACGATGCGGCTGTCTTTGTTTATGGCCTGGAGGAGGCCTCCGGCGAAAATGTATTTGACGATTACACCTATGTGCCGCGCGTATTTTTGCCCAAACTACAAAAAGAAGCTGGTGTCACCGACGAACAGGTCACTATCATGATGGAAGCCAACCCGCAGCGGGTATTGGCCTTCCGCAATTAAGTGAGGAGTGTTTATCATGAAAGCATTGGTTTGGGAAGGCCCCCGCTTGATGAATATGCGAGATGTGGCCGAACCGGAACCGGAACCGGATGAAGTTTTAATCAAAGTGGCTTATTCCGGTATCTGTGGCTCAGAATTGGGCGGTTACCTGGGCGAGAACACCCTGCGCGTTCCCCCTCTGGTCATGGGCCACGAATTCTCTGGGGAGATTGCCGAGCTTGGCTCGCAAGCTGCCCGGCATAAACCCAATCTGGCTGTGGGACAGCGAGTTACGGTCAATCCCCTGGTACACTGTGGTTGGTGTCGTGCTTGCCTGGCCGGCCGCTTTAACTTATGTCAAAATCGGGAGATATTGGGCATCCACCGCCCTGGCAGCTTTGCCGATTTTATTAAAGCCCCGGCGGCAATGGTTTATCCCCTGCCCGATCATCTGAGTCTTGAACATGCCGCCCTGGCCGAGCCGGTTGGCTGCGCGGTTAGGGCAGTAAAATTAGCGGGGTGCACCGCAATGGATAGGCTGCTCATCACCGGCCTGGGGCCGATTGGTCTCCTGACTTTACAGGTTGCCAAGACATTTGGGATCACCAAAATTTTTGCGACCGATACAGACCCCGACCGCAGGGAAATTGGTGCGGAGTTTGGGATACGAGTGGTGGACCCACGGGCGGAGGATGTCGTCAGTCTCATCAAGTCGGAAACTAACGGAGAAGGGGTAGATGCAGCTATTGATGCTGTGGGAGCCATGGCTACTAGAAAAGAATGTCTTGAGGCTGTTGCCAGAGGTGGGCAAGTTATCTTTGTGGGTCTACACGAAGAGGAAAGTGCCATTCAGTCTAACCTTGTAATTCGCAGCGAAATCAATATCCAGGGCAGCTTTGCCTATACCCCACTCGATTTTGAGGCTGGACTTGTTTGGCTCTTAGCCGGTCATCTTAGAATTGACCCCTGGCTTCTCAAAGCCCCGTTGGCCGAAGGCGGGGCTTGTTTTGAGCGATTATTAAGCAAGCCAGGACCTGTGGCTAAAATATTACTCCACGCCTGATAGAGTCAAGTAGGATAAACCAGGAGTGACAACGTGTACTTTATCGCTCCTGGTCTTCAAGAAGAGATGAGCCTCTATGAGCGAACAATCAACAACCTCCTCGGAAAAAACCCATAAAATCAGCGGTGTCCTACCTGTTTTCCAAACTCCATTTCACGAAGATGAAACAATAGATTTCGAGACCCTGGAGAAGGAAATCGACTGGCTATACAACCAGGGCAGCGATGGGATTGTGATGGGTATGGTCTCGGAAACACTCCGGCTATCTAGCGAGGAGCGAGAACAATTGGCTGAGGCGGCTTGTCGCTTCAACAATGGACACGGGGTGGTGGTTATAAGCGCCGGTGCGGAATCGAGTCACAGCGCCGAACGCTATGCCCGCCATGCTGAATCGATTGGGGCCGATGCGGTGATGGTTATCCCGCCGGTGTCGGTCGCCGTGTCGGAGGATGAACTGAGGCGTTATTACGAACGGATCATCAAGGCCATTGATATTCCTGTCGTTGTGCAAGATGCCAGTGGTTATGTGGGCCGGCCTATGCCGATTGCCTTACAAGCCGGTCTGTACAATGAATACGGTGACCGCGTGGTCTTTAAGCCCGAGGCCTCACCAATTGGCCCCCGTCTCTCAGCGCTACGGGACGCTACGAGGGGTCAGGCCCCGGTACTCGAAGGCACCGGTGGCCTTGCCCTGGTTGATAGCTATCGCCGGGGAATCGTCGGTACTATGCCGGGCGCAGACCTCATTGATGCGCTGGTTGCTCTATGGCAAGCTCTTGAAGCTGGCGATGAGCAACGCATTTACCGGCTATCGCTACCCATCTCTGCACTGATTGCGGTGCTAATCAGTCTGGATGCATTTTTGGCCGTCGAAAAGTATCTGCTGGTCAAGCGAGGTATTTTTAAGAATACGATTGTCCGCGGGCCGGTGGGATATAGCCTTGACGAGGAGACGAGACAAGAGGTGGACCGGCTCTTTGACCAACTTATGGCCGCTGTGAACAATACCCAGGAATCATCAAAAAAGTAGGGGCGAGACAACTCAGAACATAGCTCGTTTGTATTGAGACCTTCAATCCGAGTTACCTCGCCTCTACCCCCTCAAACCGTTGAGGTGATGCACAAAACATTGAAAAGAGACGAAGGCTAATATATATGGAAAGTTCCACTGAATCTACTCCCATTGTCGCCCGGCTGTCACCTCGTTCGCGGGTGGTGGTAGCTACCGACTCCTCTCGCCACAGGCATGCCTTGCGACAGTTGCGACATTACCTGGCTGGCCGTCAGGTAGATGTAGTCGATGTTACAGAGTTAGCAGCCTTGGCTGAAAGCGCCGATTTGCTGGTGTTGTTGACTGACTCTACCTCGGCTGGCTCGATTTCAACAGAAATGGCGACCATTCCTAAAGAAGTAACTACTCTGGCGGAGGATGCCTTCCTATTGCGTACCGGCGAAATACAGGGACAACCGGCGTTGTTGGCAGCCGGGGGCGGTATTGCAGGTGTAATTCACGCTATCAATGAGTTGGGCATGCGCCGCTTGATAGCGAATGGCGATATCCTGGAACTACCGGTATTGGATGTACAGCAGTCACCGGCGTTGCCGTATCGACTACTTTGGACCTGGGACCACAGCACTAACTGGTACCTGGAACAAGTCGGCCTGCAAGAGATTGGGGCTATGAATTATTACGCCAAGCCTGCCGCCGGTTTTCTGGAAGATTATCGCCGTTTGGTCGATTTTATGAGTCTGAACCGTATCGGCGGGGTTACGATATACGGTTTTCTCCGCGACAATCATGGTGGCATTGAGGCAGCCCAGGAGTTGTGCCACTACGCCACCGAACGGGGGGTACGCATTTTGCCAGGCGTGGGCATCAATGCCTACGGCGGCATCTATTGGGAGGGTGACCACAAGTACAACCTGACCACCTGGCTACGCCAGCACCCGGAACTAAGGGCCGTCCTCGAGAAGCGCCCCGCCTTTCACATTCCCGATTTCCCCGAACTGTGGTTCCCGGAAAGTCAATACACCGACACCGCCTGTCCCTCAAAACCCGAAAACGCTCGTTACCATGAAGAGGCTATCCAATGGCTGGCCGAAACGTTCGAGATTGGCGGCATCAACTTTGAGACGGGTGATTATGGTGTCTGCAATTGCCCCGATTGTGTAGCCCGACGCACTGCGGATGAAACGTGGTCCTTTAAAGATATGGCAATGCTTTATCCACGCTTGTTCGCAGCGGCGCGGCGAGGCCGGGAAAATTTGTGGTTAGTCAGTGAAGCATACTGGGACAATATACTCGATCTGGAGGCACTGGTGCCGCTAGCCGATTTGCCCGATGATGCCATCTACCAGTTTTGTATCAACCGTTCCTATTGGCCAAAATTGAAAACAGAATTGACTCGTGAGCACGTGTCGCGCTTGCCGCGCCCCCAAAATGTATTCCGCACTCACATGGGTACGCAGTGGAACCATGAACGATACGAACTGGTTGCCCAACGTTTTGCCCAGATGATGCAGTTGGCCTATAGCACCGGCATGCAGGGAGCAACAATTTTCAGCGAACCCAGCCCCTTCAACACCGTCAACGAGATCAACTACCTGGCCTTTGCCCGCTTCGGCTACGATGCCGACCTGACCTGGGAGCAGTTTGTCGCCAGTGATTTAGCTCCATTACTTGGTGGGACCGAGGCGGCGGAGCATTACCTGGATTTACTAATTGTTGAGAATGAAGCACAGGTTTTGACTCAATCCATCGGCGAGGCCCGCGAAATCGGCAACAATCAGGCAGGTCAAGCGTATCGTCGCTGGGTCTGGTTGCAGAACCGGCTACACCAAAAATTGACGATGTTGTCGGCTTGACATTGATAAATGATGGAGAACCAAGATGCGTATTGAACCTAATTTATACCTGGTTGGTAGTGGTCAACTTGGTTTTGATTTAACAGATCTTTATGATTGTAATATGTACCTGTTTGACACGGGCGATATCTCTGTCCTCTTTGACTCCGGAGCAGGTATGGACGTTGACCAAATTTTGGATATTTGCCGGCAAGATGGTTTGGATTTATCCCAGATCAACCACCTATTTCTGACTCACGCTCACACCGATCATGGGGGCGGGGCAGCGCCTCTACGTGACCGGCTTGATCTAACAATTTATGCCTCGGGCAGTACGACCAAGATTGTCACGACCGGAGATGAAGCGGCCATTAGTCTCGACATCGCTCGCGCTGGCGGGATGTATCCGGCTGACTATATTTATCGTGCTTGCCCCGTAGACCATATTTTGGAAGATGGCGGTGTCGTTGAAATCGGCCCGTTAAAAATCGAGCTGATTTTTACGCCGGGGCACAGTCACGACCATCACTGCTATCTGGTCACTGATGCCCGGTCGAACAAACACTATCTGGTCGGTGGAGATGCCATTTTCTTTGGTGGCAAAGTCATCTGGCAAAACACCTATGATTGTAACGTACCTCAGACAAATGCCTCAATTCAACGGCTGGCTAACTATAACTTTGAAGCGCTGCTGCCGGGGCATTTGAACTTTAGCTTGAAAAATGGGAAGCGGCATATTGAAACGGCCTGTGCCATCATTGATACGCTTGCTTGTCCGCCGTCAATTTTATAATAGATGAGGATGTACCGATGATAACAAGCAATCGCCTAGCCGAATGGTTAAGTCACCTTGTCCAGATTCCCAGCGTTTCTCCAGACCAATCTGGGCCGCAAGCCGGAGTACCCGGCGAGGCAAAACTGGCAGCGGCGGTCACAAAATGGTTTCAAGAATTTGGCGGCGATGTCCACCGGGAAGATGTTCTGCCCGACCGGCCAAATATCTACGGCATCTGGCAAGGACGGTCAGATCGTTGGGCTGCGCTAGATGTGCATATGGACACTGTAGGCGTAGAGCAGATGAAGGGTAATCCCTTCAGCGGCAGCATCAACAAGAGCCGCGTATATGGCCGGGGTGCAGTGGACACCAAAGCGACGCTGGCCGTAGTGTTGGCCTTGCTAGAAGCCATGCACCAGGCCGGTCATACGCCCGAACCAAATTTGCTAATTGCCGCTACCATGGATGAGGAGAGTGGCGCTCTCGGTGCGCCCGCCTTTGCCAAGTGGGTACGGCGGCAGCAGTTTTCACTCGATCAGCTTGCCGTGGCCGAACCAACGTTATGCAGCCCAGTTTATGGACATAAAGGCGTGTCGCGTGTTGAATTTCAAATACATGGAAAATCCACCCACTCCTCCCAACCAGAACTGGGCCAGAATGCTATCACGGCGGCGATGGAATTGATTCGGGCCTTGGTCGAGGAACACCAACGACTGCTATCAATACCACCAGAGACGGCGCTTGGCCCCGCCACACTAACGGTTTCCCTTATTAACGGCGGAAGTGGGATCAACGTTGTGCCAGACTTCTGCAACGTGTCTATTGACCGGCGAACTGTGGCTGGAGAATATCCGCATGAAGTTGCTGAAGTAATACATCAACTGGCTCAACAAGCCTGTCCGTTGCCGGTGACGATGAAGACACTGCTCTATGTTGATGCCTTTTACCAACCGCCTGATACGCCGTGGATTCGGCAGCTGGCCGAGTGGTCAGGAAAAGAGCCAACCATCGTTCCTTATGGCACCAACGCTTGGGCCTATGGTGGATTGGCCCGCGAATGTGTTGTTATCGGTCCCGGCTCTATTGATCAGGCCCACGGCGATGAGGAGTGGGTGGAGATTTCGGAGTTAGAAAAGCTGGCTGAAATTTATGCTCGTTGGTGGGGGATTCGATTTTAGATTTTAGATTGGTAGTCCTAAAGAAGTAGTGGAAAGGAGTTAAGGAATAGATAAAGAGGCATTGTAATGATGAACAAAATACCAAATGGCCCCAATGTGATTGGCTTGCTTCTTTGAAAATGAAAGGGTCTTGCGAACCAGGCGAGAAACGCGTTGCCGTAGAGTGCAGTTGAAGCATTCCAGATGGTTGGTTTTGCCACTGTCTTTCTTAACCGGACGATGCTGGTCAGGTGGAATAACAGCGGCATAAGCCTCCCATTCATCGGTGTAACAGATGGCCCCTTGTTGATAGGCTTGGGGCAGGGCATCCCATAAGGCTTGGGCAGTTGTCAGACCCCGATCTCCAACTACCAGCGCCACAACTTCCCGACTGTCGGCATCCAGCGCAATCCAAATCCACTGTTTGCTACGCTTACGGCTCACAAACGACCATATTTCATCACATTGCAGGATCAACCGCTCTTTTTTTTCGAGCGGAGCTGGGCCTGACGTGGCACCTGTTCATAGGTGTGGTTGACATAGTTTTGCAACCACGTTTCTGAGACACCCGTCACCCGCACGATCCCAGCCAACGGCAACTTTTCCAACAGCAGTTTGTCGATCAGTTCTTTGGTTTCATCCGCGATGGCCGGATGTTTCGGATTTTCCGCAAACTGTCGACCACACACTTTGCACATATATTTCTGTTTACCGGTGTGGATGCTGCCATTTTTTATAATTTGTTCACTCTTGCATCTTGGACATTCCATCTCCTTATTCTATCAGCTTTTCTTCTTCACCACTACTTATGGTGGACTACCTTTAGATTTGCGATTTTACACCAATCGATTTTGACAAAGTTGTCAGTTAGATGAGGACTGGTCATAATTCAAAATCAGCTAGATGATGTCATTTCGAGCGACGATAGGAGCGAGAAATCCCTCAGAACTATGCCTACCAACAGGATCTGTAGGGATTTCTCACTACGCTTCGTTACACTCCGCTGCGTTCGAAATGACATGACATCTGTTTTTTCGGCCAATTACTATTTATGACCACCTCCTCAGTTAGATAGTTTACAGTTTGGAGTAGCACCTTTATCTTATGGAAGCAACAGAGTTTCAACAATCCAAAATCGGCGTTGTTGGAGTTGGTAATTTTGGTCGGCTCCATGCGCTTACGTTGGCCGGTTTGGCCGAAGCCGAACTGGTTGCCCTTGTGGACAATCGTGAAGCCGCTTTAGCCGAAATCAGCGGGGAATTACCGAGAGTCCCCACCTGGACCGATTTAAGTGAGGCTCTCCGGGAAGTTGAGGCTGAGGCCTGGGTTATTGCCACCCGCACCGAATCGCACATATCCATAGCAGAACAGATATTGACCATCGGTGGGCATGTGTTGATCGAAAAACCTCTGGCCGAAAGTTTAAACACTGCTCGACGGCTGGAACCATTGGTCGCTCAAAATCCCAACAAGGTAATGTTGGGGCATATCCTCCTGTTTGCCGCCGAATTTCGCCAACTGCTGCAAGAAATAGATCAGCGTGGTCCGCTAATATATCTCAACTTAGAACGACACCGGCCCACTACCACCTGGGACTATTACGAAGAAACCCCATTTCGCTTGACTATGGTGCATGACTTGTATTTAGCCTTTACCCTGATGAACAGCGAGGAGCCTATACGTATTTCAGGCCGGTTACACCCTCGCAAAGGTGGCGGGTTTGATTTGGCCAAAGCAGAGATAGAGTGGCCCAGTGGTGCCTGGGGGTCGTTTACCGCTTCCTATCTGACACCACCGGGGATGAGTGGGGATGGCTTCGACCGCCTGGAAGTTTATGGAGAAGAGTGGGCGGCCCGATTGCAACTAAATCCTCAGCCGTTGCAAATCTGGGCCGAGCGGGCTGAATGGCCGCTAAGTCTTAATGTTTATCCTGACCCGGTTGCGCCAAGCGGCTGGTTGGCCGAAGAGTTGCGCCACTTTTGTCGCGTCGTCCGCGGACAGGCCGATCCCCCTCTTGGGGCGCGATTTGCTGATGCGCTGCGTATCCAGAGTTGGTTGGAGCGGTTAGAGTTCTCGGCACAAGAAACTTAGACTCTATCCGTAAATTGGAGTGCAGACTTCAGTCTGCGAATTTTAGGGGAATGAATTCCGCACTCCAGCATCTTACCATAAAGGCTTAATCAGATTAGCCTCAATTATTACAACTACTTAAGGAGAAAAATAATGGATGAAATCATCTATGCTTCAGCTACGACCCTGGCTCAAGCTATCCGAGACAAAAAGGTTTCGTCACAAGAGGTGGTTGACGCTTACTTGCAGCGCATCGAAGCCGTGAATCCCAAACTGAATGCAGTCGTACAGTTGACAGCCGACACGGCTCGTGAACAAGCCCGGGCAGCCGATGCGGCCCTGGCCCGTGGAGAGATCAAGGGGCCATTGCATGGCGTACCCTTCACGCTCAAAGATAATATCGAGGCGGCGGGGGTCATCTGTACCGGCGGGACACAGGGGAAGGCTAATTATGTACCCGAAAAGGATGCCACAGTTGTAGCCCGAATGCGGGCTGCAGGGGCTATTTTACTTGGCAAAACCAACCTGCCGGAATTTTGCCAGGCCTACGAATCAGACAACTTGATTTATGGCCGCACAAACAATCCCTATGATCTGTCACGCACTAGTGGAGGCAGCAGTGGTGGTGAGGTAGCCATTATTGCAGCAGGCGGGTCTCCGCTGGGTCTGGGTAGCGATGGTGGCGGCAGCATTCGCTGGCCGGCCCATTGTTGTGGTATTGCTGGTATTAAGCCCACCACTGGACGAATGCCCAGAACGGGGTATGTCCCCTCACCCGGAGGGGCGTTAAGCTCCTTCTGGCAGGGTGGACCGTTAGCCAGGTTTGTCGAGGACCTTACTCTGACCCTGCAAATTATCAGTGGCGTTGACTGGCATGATCCGGCAGTTGTGCCGATACCCCTTGGTGATCCTGCCGAGGTTGATCTCAAGAGTCTGCGGGTGGCTTTTCATACAGATAACGACATTGTATCCCCCACGCCGGAAACGGTTGAAGCAGTACAAACAACCGCAAAAACACTTTCCGAGGCCGGTATGGTTGTGGTAGAAGATCGCCCACCCGGTATCGAGCAGACTCATGAAATCTACTACGGCCTCTTGTGCGCGGATGGCGGAGCCGGGATGCAGGGGTTACTACAAACGTCCGGCACCACCAACCCCCATCCCTTTTTGCAGCAGCTTCAGGCAGTGCAGCGAAAAAAAGAACTGACCAGTGCTGAATTTGGGGCATTGCTCTTCAGGTTAGACATGTTCCGCAGTACCATGCTTGCCTTTATGGAGCAGTACGATGTCATCCTCTGTCCGGTCAGTTCTCATCCGGCTGTGCCGCATGGAGCCACTTTTGAAGGACAAGAATATCCAGCTTATGCCCCAATTTTCAGCTATACAATGACTTACAATCTGACCGGTTGGCCCGGCGCGGTGGTGCGAGCAGGTACTTCGCCGGAAGGCTTGCCCATTGGGGTTCAGATAGTGGCTCGTCCCTGGCGCGAGGATGTGGCTTTGGCAGTCGCGCAGCACATCGAGACCGCTTTGGGGGGGTGGCAGCGTCCGCCGCTTTAATATAGGATAATGGAGGCCTTATTATGGCTCAAATGACGTCTTTGGAGCGATGTCTGACGGTATTGGAAGGAGGCATTCCCGACCGGGTACCGGTTTGCTTGGAGAATTTTATGCATGCCGCATCTGTTGCCGGCTATACCGTGCGAGAGTACTGCCAGGATGGCGAGAAGATGGCGGCGGCACATATTGCCACCTGGGAAAAATATCGTCACGATATGATTGATCTGGAAAACGGAGTAACTGCCTTAGCCCAGGCCGTTGGCTGCCAGGTCGATTTTTTTGACGACATATCCCCACCATGGGTAGCCGGACCCGCCCTGGAAAGCATCGAACAAATTGATGACCTCAAACCCATTGACCCCCACCAAGATGCTACGCTTCCGGAGATGCTTAAGGCCACTCGCCTTATTGCTCAAGAACTAGGTCAACACGTTTGTTTACTTTCCGAGGCAGACCAAGGTCCTTTTAGTCTGGCCGCTCAGATTGTCGATCCCCAAGAATTTCTTATAGCTCTGCTTGACTCTAGCAAAGAGGAGCTTGTTCATCGCTTGTTAGAGTACACGTACGAACAGGTTCTGGCCTATGCCCGGGCGCTAATTGATGCAGGCGCGCATTTAACCATGATGGGTGAGAGCATCTCCGGCCCCGACGTGTGCTCGCCCAAAATTTACCAGCAATTTGCTTTTCCCTACCAAAAACGACTCATAGAAACTTTGCGGGCCGAAGGCAAAGAGATTGGGCTGCACATTTGCGGGAATGCGACCAAAATCATTGAACCTATGGTCGATACCGGGGCAATTTTCTTGCAGGTCGATTACAAGATTGATCACGATGCCTGCAAGCAAGTCACTGAGGGGAAAACCACATTAATCGGCACGGTAGACCCCAGTAGCGTTATGGCGCTAGGTTCAACAGAAGATGTAGGCCAAGCAGCTCGCTATGATGTTGAACACCTAGCCAAAAACGGGGGGTTTATTCTTAGCCCTGGTTGTACGTTACCTTACACGACGCCGGATGACAACGTTATGGCCTTGATGGATGCCGCCAAGGAATACGGTCAGTACAACTAAACGGTTGACGAAAAAGGGGCCGGCAAGGAGAAACTATGGCCGAACAAAAACTACGGATCCTGGCGCTCGGCGCGCATGCGGATGATTTGGAATTACTCTGTGCCGGGACATTGGCCCGGTGGGCCAAGGCGGGGCATCATATTGTGATGGCCACAACAACCTGGTGCAAATTTGGCAGCTACGAGTTGTCGCTGGAGGAATGTTCACGTCTGCGACATGCAGAGGCGGCAGAGTCGGCGGCCCTCATCGGGGCAGAATACCGGGCGCTGATGGTCCCTGACGATGGAGTTGACCCCTACGACCCGGAGCAACAGCGACAGGTTACCGACCTAATCCGGCAAACACGTCCTGATGTCATTGTCACTCACGCCCCGACGGATTATCATACTGATCACTGCAATGTAACCGAGTTGGTCAAGTGGACCGGTCCCGTCTTGGGTATCCCCCAGTATGAAACCGATAGCGAGGCCTTAGACTACAATCCGGCCCTCTATTTTATGGATACCCTTAATGGGCGCTACTTTGAGCCTACCAACTATGTCGATATCAGCCAGACGATTGAGACCAAATTGGCGATGATGCAATGTTTTCGCAGCCAGATTGGTTTCCTCAAACAATATTTTGATTTTGATGTGCTGGAACAGATCGAGACGGTAGCACGCTATCGTGGTATCCAGGCAGGTGTGCGCTATGCCGAAGCATTTCAGCGTTACGGTGGGGCTGGTTGGGGAAATCTGACCATTCACTATCTGCCCTGATGTGTGAAATTGAAAGTTCTGGAGAAAGGAATTGACGAAAATGAGACTGGTCCAATTCAAAACGGCCGATGGTGCTCGCCAGGTTGGCCTGGTGAGTGAGGATGGTCTTTCTTTACAAGTGCTACGCGAAACGACTCGCGTTTATGATCTGGCTTTGGAGGCCGGTGAGGCAGGGATAGCTTTGGAACAGATGGTCAGGGATCGTGTTGGTAATGAAATGGTCGATTATGATCGAATTATTGTAGAAAACCGACTCCTCCCCCCACTCGATCATCCCGACCCTGCCCATTGCACCGTGAGCGGCACCGGACTCGATCATTTGGGTAGCGCCAAGGCTCGTGATGAGATGCATGCCAAACTTGCCACTGAACAAAACACTCTGACCGACTCAATGAAGATGTTTAAGCTTGGGTTGGAAGGTGGCAAGCCGGAAAAAGGCCAGGTAGGGGTTCAGCCGGAATGGTTTTATAAAGGTGATGGCGACTCTATTGTGCCTCCGGGCCAGCCGCTTGAACTGCCCCCATTTGCCCTTGATGGGGGTGAGGAGGCAGAAATTGTTGGTCTTTATGTTATCGCTCCGTCTGGCGCTGTGCTGCGGGTGGGATTTGCCTTGGGCAACGAATACTCTGATCATGTGCTGGAGCGGCAAAACTATCTCTATCTGGCCCACTCCAAACTACGAAACTGTTCGATTGGGCCGGAACTACTTCTTGGCGCACTACCTGATAGCATCTCTGGCTCGGTCCGTCTGATACGCGATGATGAGGAGATATGGGCCGGCACTTTCTTGACCGGCGAAGCCAACATGTCACACAGCATCGCCAATATCGAGCACCATCACTTTAAATATTCGGGCTTCCGTCGACCCGGCGACGTTCACTGCCACTTTTTCGGCGCGGACACTATCAGCTTTGCCGCCGGAATTAGCCCCAACCCCGGCGACATTTTTGAGATTTCAGCGCCGCCATTTGGTCGCCCATTACGAAATCCACTTGTTGCCAGCGAAGGCAGCAATGATCCGATTACGGCCAACATGCTTTAACATAATGGACTGGGCATACATATTTTGATCTGAGAGGTCTATTGATGCAACCAAACATGATCGGTGCCTATGGTCCGTGGGCCGCTTCCATTGTGGGCGATGAACCAGCGGTGCTCTCGTTTCGGCGGGAGCAGTGGACAGATGTGGAAAGGTGGCGTCCGGTAGCCCGGCAGCGGCTGCTCGATTGCCTGGCCCAACCTGATACCGGTGATATACCCGAAGTAACCATTCAGCGGCACTTGACCTACGATGGTCTCCACATTGAA
>Ga0055477_10000163_pt1 | contig 16110 bp, 16 predicted proteins | sample Muzzi_PWA_D2_FD_57683 | JGI IMG/M metagenome (GOLD analysis project Ga0055477, IMG submission 57683) | Wetland microbial communities from San Francisco Bay, California, USA, that impact long-term carbon sequestration - Muzzi_PWA_D2 | ecosystem: Environmental > Aquatic > Marine > Wetlands ... | reverse complement strand
CGCTTTCGCTGATGTTCAAAGCCGGGAGCCGGTAGTTTTCCTCCGTATAAAAAAAACCGCGGCGCCGCGAGTCGTAGGCTATGGGGGCGTCGCACTGGTTCTTCAGATAGTCGATATCACGCATGATGCTCTTGTAGCTGACTTCATACCCTGCAGCCATGGTGCTGCAGTTGGCCAAAGCTCCGCCGCGCATGCCGGTCCGGATTGCGCGGTCGATGTAAATCAGGCGTAGCAGCTGAGCCTTGTTCCTGGCCATCTTATTTTTATCCTCCCGGTCGGATTGATAATTATCCAAAAAAAAGATTGCCTGGGACATCGAATGTCCTGCCTGGGAAGTTATCCTGGCCGCATGGCAAAGTCAAATAGTTGCAAGGGAGGAACAGAATGGAACGACTGGTTTATTGGCGGGATTTTGCGGCACAGTCAGAAGAGCCTGAAAGGATGGGACGCGCTACCCGGTTGCCGGAGGCTGGAGGACGGCAGCCCGAGACCGAACGGATTTCACTGATCTGGGCTGGGCGGGAGTTGTCGCCGGAAGCCTATCTGGCGGTGCCGACCTATCTAAGGCGAGGCTTGCGACCGGGTGCCTGACTTTATTTTATCGGGCGGTCGTGCTAATATTGGTCGCTCAAACAAGAGGATTCGGGGCATGGCAAGAGAGGGATCAGGGTGACAGATTTTAAAGACCAGTGGAGCCTGGAAATGGCCCTGGAAGTGCTGGCCAGTGAAAGCGTCGAAGCCGGACTCTGGTCGGAGGCGGTGCGCTGGCTCTTGCTGTATGGGCCACCTCCGCTTCGGGACTTGCTGGATGAAGCGGCGAACAAAGCCTTCGCCCAGGGGTTTCCAGGGGTACTACCCCAAGGATATGACCAGTCGGGGCAGCCCTATTACGATCTTCACCAGCTTGCTGCGGCGCAGGGAGTGCCGGTGGCGGAAGTCGCCGAACACTTGACCCGGCTCCAGGAGACGGTGGGGTTGGAGCTCCTGGTGGACGGCGATCGGGTTTATAAGGTTAACTGAAAAAGTCTCCGTGAATACCCGAGTGGGCCGTCACCAACCGCTCGGGAATTACATCGATTGCAGGCCGCGCCTTCCGAGGTCGGATTGGTGGAGCACTAAACCATCAGGATGAAGAGCCGACCGTCCTTAGGGGCCGGCTTCATCCCTATGGGTTTTGCTGGCTCGGATTTTATCCATCACCACCTCAGTCCAGCAGTCGCTTCTGACCGGAAAGTTTCTGCAGCCAGCCGATCTCCTGGGTGATCTCCAGCACTCCCATATATTCTCCCTCCTCGCTGTAAACCGGAAAATAGCGGATCAGGACCTTTTCTCCCCGGAAATCGATCCAGAATTCGGCCTTATCCAGAGTGCGCTCCTTGAAGCCGTTAACAATCCGCCCCACCATGTGAACGCTCTTTTCCGGGTGGCATTTATCCACCTTGCGGCCGATTACCGAACGGGTGCGCGGAAAGATTTTCTCCTTGTCCAGCCGGTTGAAATAGGCCACGGTGTCGGCGGCGTCGACGAAGGTCAACTCAAAGGGCAGGGTCTCCATGATGGCGTGCAGTTGTTCATAGGAAAGTCCTTCCACCAGCCTCGTGCGTCGGCCCTGGCCGGCTTCGACTTCGGCGACCATGGCGGAGAATTTGGTTCCGGCATCGGCCCCGTAGGTTTCCAGATTGATCCGGCGAAATTCGGCCAGGAGCTGCTCGGCGTCGCCGTCACGCATGACCTTGCGGGCCATGGGGTAGAGGATGTCGTTTTCCTTCCAGATGTGTTCGGCCCGGATCTTCAGGTATTCCAGCCCTTCCCGCCTGAACTTCTCCAGGGTCGGCTGATCGGCCTTGGCCAGTTCACCCACCCGCCCGGACATCCGGCCGAGCAGGTCGCGTTCCGCCTCGTGTTCCATGAGCATCACCCCTATGGGTCCACCTTGCATGGGGATGCCCCGCTCCTGCATGAGTGGGAAGAGGAATTCTTCTTCCTTGCGGTTGTGGATCTTGTCTCCGAACTCGAGCAGAAAGTCCAGGGCGCGCTTGATCTGCAGATGATCGCCGCCGGGTAGTTTTTCAAGGTTGATCTTCAGTACGGTCATGGAACGCTCGATCAGTTCGTGTTCGGCAATCAGAAAATCGTCCCATCTGGTATGTTCTATCATTGTTCCTCCTCTTGAATTTTTTGAACGCGGATGCGAGCGGCCGATCGATTTGGCCTCTTTAACCGCAGGGTTGACAGAGAGAAATTTACCGCCCGTCAACTTGTCCCGGGCCGGATTTGATATTAGTATGGCACAAGGCCAGCCGGTCAACCTTGATTTTAGTCAAGACCAGGTGGAAAAATTTACTTTCAAACGCAGGTCTTTTTTTAAGATCCTTCCGGGCCGGCGTTTTGCCAAACCAGAACGGCCGGTGGAGCCGTAAAATGAATCGAGGTTGGTATCCTATGAAGAAGTTCATCTTGGCATCCTTCTCTTTCCTGCTGATCCTGGGACTGCTGGCCGGTTGCGATAAGCGAGAGGAGACGCCGAAGGTCCGGACTATCGGCAAGCCGGCCCCGGATTTCGTTCTCAAAGATACCAAAGGCGATACCTGGCGACTATCCGACCTCAGGGGCAAGGTAGTTTTCATCAATTTCTGGGCCACCTGGTGCCCGCCCTGCCGGGCGGAGATGCCTTTCATGCAGAAGCTTTACCAAACCCTGCCCGGTGATCGTTTCCAGATGGTGACCATCCTCAGCAACGACAAAAAGGAGGTGGCTGAGAAGTTTGTCGAGTACATCGGCTTTACCGCTCCGGTGCTGCTGGATCCGGAAAACAAAGCCTACAAGGCTTACGGGCTCACCGGAGTGCCGGAGACCTATATCGTCGATAAACAAGGGATCTTGCGTGAGGCGGTCATCGGCCCCATGCGCTGGGATTCTCCGGAGGCCCGCCAAATGCTGGCCCCCTATCTGGAGGAATAAAGGCTGACGAGACCATGGGGAATGTCGCCGAAATTTTGGCCCGCTACAGGGTGCTTTGCGATTATTGCTCGGCCCTGAACCGGCGGGTTGAATCCCGTTTCGGTTCGGCCTGGCAATGCCGGCCCGGGTGTGGCGGCTGCTGCCGGCTGCAGACGGTCTGCGGCCTGGAAGCCGCGGTCCTGCTGGCCGGCGGCGCGGGTAATGCTTCTGCATTCGGGAAAGCCGGGGATGAAGGATGTTGCCTCTTGCGGGATGGCCTCTGCCGCTTCTACAGGCATCGGCCGCTGATCTGCCGGACCCACGGAATGCCCCTGGCCAGCGCCGAGTTGACTGGCGGCGAGGTGGACTGCTGCCCCCTTAATTTGCCGGCCCTGGTGGGGGTCGACGAACTGGAGGCGGATCTGGTCCTCGATCTCGATCTGGTAACTGAAAATCTTCTGCGCCTTAATCTGGCCCTGTTTCTGCTCCTGGGGAGACCGGAGATGGCGGAGATGCGCTTTCCCTTGACGTCCCTTGCCGGGGGCGGCAAAGGTTTGCCGCCGGAACTTCTGGCAGCGGCCCGGGAGATGGTTTCCGAGGATGCGGGATAAAAAAAGAGAAATCCCCGATAACCGGGACAGTACGGCCCGGAAGCTGGCGGAGCACGCCAGGCCCTACCCGGTCAGCCGCCTGGCGCCGCCCATCACCCTGGTCGATCTGGCCCGGGAGATCGAGGCGGCCGAGCGGCTGGTCGACACCCGGCTCAATACCGGGCTCAGGGTAATCGCCGAGCAGATCGAAACCTTGCGGCAACAGGCCCGGGAGTTGTTGCTCAAAGCCCAAGGCGATCAGGAATTGCACCGGGCCACCTGCCGGTTTAAGAAAATACCCGGCCAGATTTACAGCCTTTATCGGAGACCAAGCGGTGAAAGCTACTTATCCAGGCTAAGCCCGGATGACTGGTCAGGTCATCCGCCCCATGAATTCTTGGGCAGCTACCGGCTGGGATCAGATTTTTCCTGGGACCGGATTGATAAGCCAGATTGATCGACCCCACCCTTTACCCGCTTCACGCCATAAGCGCGGCTTCTCTCTCCAAAAGGATCTTCAGGCATTCGTCGCAGCGCGCAACTCCGTTGTTGTTGTCTTTCTGCTGGTAGTACATTTGATCGAGTTCCAGATTTTCCCTGGCCACACGCAGGTTTCGGAGCTGGGCCGCGACTGGAGCAGGGCGCCATTCGTCAATCAGGCGGAGGGCGGTGGTCGGATCGGTGATCTTCATCGTTTTTTTGTCTCACTCCTTAAATTACAAAAAAACCTATATTTTTAAGTCGAAGGCTTTAGTCCGGCAATTGAATTTTTCTTAAGGCACAAAGTAATAACTCCAAACCAAAAGCTTTCTAGATTCCGCCTTTGCACCTCGAGAGTTTAACTACCAGTCGGTCGGTTTAACCAGGATCTCTCTTACTTTCAGATCGAAAAGCTTGTTGGAGGATTGCGGAGCGATCAGGGCCACGGTATCGGCGCCGCGACCGGTGCCGGCGACGCTCAGGACCTCGGCCGGAGAGATCAATCCGGCGTCGGTGGCCATCATGGCGATCTCCACGCAGACTTTGATGCCCTGACCGAAGAGGCGCAGGGTGTTGGCCACCAGGTCCTGCTGGCTGTAGCCCTGGTTTTTCCCGGATGGCGGTGCCGAGGTTGCGGAAGGGCATGGTGCCGGAAAGGACTTGAGCGCCCAGGTCGGTAAGTTCTCGCCGGGTTTCCGGGCTCATCTCCATGGAACCTGGTTCCCGGAAGCCGAAATTGTGGGTGACCACCACCAGATTGAGGTTTCTCCCCTGCAGGAGCCGGGCCGCCTCCAGGCCGGTATTGCCGTAAGTCGAGGCGACCACCACCTGCTTGGCCTCGAGCCTGGCCCGACCTTCTTCAAGAATCTTCAAGGTGTTGGCGGTATTCAAGTAGCCCGGTTTGTCAAAGGTTTTGGTCATTACCTTTCTCCTCACTCCGGAGCCCTCCCGGCGGGCCGGCTCCGGCTCGGGGCGGGGTCAGCTTTTCGGTGATTCGGCGATGATAATCGCTGTCTGTTTCAATGGTGCTGGGGCGGGTGCGCATCCGGTTCAGTTTCATGATCAGGAAATCCAGTTTGCGTAACTGGCTGACCCTGGTGTGTTCGTCCTCGGTGGCGGCGATGAGTTCCTCCAACCGGTGGATTTCTTTGCGGGCCTCGATTTCCGGCGGCAGGTAGCCGGCGTTCTTCAGGATCTTGAAGGCCATCCTCAGATCTTCCGGCACCAGTCGGAAGTCTTCCTCTGGCAGGGGGCGGTTGCGCCAGTGCTCCACCTGAAGTAGACCTTCCCGGAGGGCCTCTTCGATGCGGCGTTCGGCGATGATCTGGATGGCGGAGAGAGGGGACATGGCAATTCGGTCGGCTTATAAAATTTTAAATAATTTCCGTTTAAATTAATCTCTTTTCAATCATGAGGCAAAGAAATGACTTGCCCCGTGCGATCCTCCAGAATTTCCCGGGCCTTCTCCCGCCATTCGGGGAAAAGCCGCAGGTAATCCCGGAAATCAGTGGAAAATAATTTTGAAAAATAAAGAGCGGCCGGCCGATCCGGCAGTTGCAGATTGACGCTCCAGGCATGTAGCAGGTGGTGGCGCGCCCCCAGGCCCAGGTAATCCTCCTCGGACAGTTCTCCGTCAAGCCTTTTTAGATAGTAATGCCCATCGTGGCTGTATATTTTGTCTCCGATCAACGGGTGGCCCAGATGCGCCAGGTGGGCACGGATCTGATGGCGGCGCCCGGTCTGCAGTTCGGCGAGCAGCAGCGAATAAGAGTTGGTGCAGGCCAGGGTATGGAACAAGGTACGGCAGGGTTTGCCTCCGGGATGTGGCCACATCCGACAACGAACGAGGCTCTCTTCTAAGGTTGCCAATGGTTGATCAACCATGAGTCGGTTCGCTTTCAAGCGGCCTCTAACCAGGGCCAGGTAATATTTGCCCAGCCGCAGAGCAAGGTCCTGGCTTTGATAGCGCCTGGTTGCCGCCTGGTTCCTGGCGCAAAGGATCAGGCCGCTGGTTTCGCGATCCAGGCGGTGAAGGGGCTGGATCTCCTCCCGGTAACGGCGGCGCAGGATATTCACCAAGGTTTGCCGGACGATCAGGCCAGTCCTGGTAACCGGGGTGCCGGCCGATTTGCCGATCAGGAGCAAATCGGTGGTTTCCAGCACCCTCTCGAAACTCGTCGGGATCTCCGGTTCCTGGAAATCTTCGGCCAGATAAGATAGTTCATCACCTGCCGCCACCAAGTGCTCGGTGCCGACCCGGTTGCCATTCAACCTGACCAGGCCCCGGGACAGGAGCTTTTGCCAACAGGTTTCGTCATGATAGGGAAACCTGCGGGTCAGCAGGCCCAGCAGGGTAGAGTTGTGATCCGTAGCCGTAAGCCGGCATTTCAGGAGCAGTGGCGCCGGCGTGGCAAGTTGATAACCCGGATAGCATGAACTCTTTGGTTGGTTGATCGCCTCCTCCGGCCTGGAACCGGCGGAGTTGGTTATCGTCGGTTCCGGAGCCGCCATCTCAAATGGTGTCCCCCGTCTCGGCCGGAGTGTCGGTCCAGATGGCGATGACCCGGCGCAATTCCACCTCCAGTTCGTCGTATATTTTTCCCAGCTTCGAGAAATCTGCCAGGGCCGTGCTTAGCTCTTCGTTCCGACATTCTGCTTCCAGTTCCCGCAGGGCCCGGTGCATTTCCTTGATGCCGATGACCGCGGTAGAGCCTGAGAGAGCGTGGGCCAGACGACGGGCTTCCGAAAGATCCTGGGCTGCCAGGGCTCTTCCCAGATCATTTAGTTTTTGGGGAGTGTCTTCCACGAAAATATTAATGAGCCTCAGCCCCAGGGCCCGGTCCCCGTTCAGTCTCTGCTCCAGCGCGGTGCCCACCTCGGGCTGGTCCGCTTCGCTGGTTGGCGGCACCGACGGTTCTTGAGGCGAACCGATTGCCGGAAGGCTGGACTGTTCGCCATGACCGGTCCGGTTTAGCCACTTTCCTAGTGTTTCCAAAAGGTTATCCGGGGATACCGGTTTGGGAATGAAGTCGTCCATGCCTGCGGCCAGGCATTTCTCTCTGGCCCCGGCCATGGCATGGGCAGTCATGGCCACGATGATCAGCGGCGGTTTGTCTGGTTGCTGCGTGCTTTCCCACCTCCGAATTTGCCGGGTCGCTTCGTAACCGTCCATTTCCGGCATCTCGCAGTCCATCAGGACCAGGTCGTAAGTCTTTTTCCGAAGACCGTTCAGGGCTTCAATCCCATTTCCAGCCACTTCTACCTTGTAGCCCAGCCGGTCCAAAATGGCTACCGCCACTTTTTGGTTGATCAGGTTGTCTTCGACCAGCAAAATCCTAATTTCCTGTTTACGGGAATCAGCCAGGGAATGGCGGGTAACGATCCTGGCCCCCGTTCCGATGACTTTTCGGCGGCTGGCCAGCAGGGTGATCAGGCAATCTTTCAGAGTTGTTTCGTCTACCGGTTTAGTCAGGTAGCCATCAAAACCCTGACCGGACAGGCTGGCAGCTTCTCCCCGGATACCGCCCCAAGTCATGGCGGTCAGATGTGTGTCGCGCAGCTCCGGATTATTCCGAATGATCGAGACCAGTTGCGCTCCGTCAAGTCCCGGGGTCTGAAGATCAAGCAGGACCAGTTGATAGGGGATGCCGTCGCGGGCGGCCTGCTCTAATTTCTCAGGGACAACGCTGCCGTCACCGGTGCTTTCCAGTTCCCGGCAGCCCCATGAATTGATCAGTTCCTGCAGGCGTTGGCGATTTTCAGAACTGCCGTCGACAATCAGGATGCGATATTGCTGCAAGTCGGGAAAATCGCGGAGGTGGATCGAAGGTTCACGGATATTCTGTTGACGGTCGAACCTGACCGTGAACCAGAAGAGCGAGCCTTCTCCTACCTTGCTTTCCAGGCCGATCTTGCCGCCCATTATTTCCACCAGCCGCTTGGAGATCGACAACCCCAGTCCGGTACCGCCGAATTTCCTGGTGGTAGAGGTGTCGGCCTGGTTGAAAGGCTCGAACAGCTTGCGGCTGAGGGTGTCCGGGATGCCTATTCCACTGTCTCTGACCTCGAAAAGCAAGGTCACCCGCGAATCTTCTTCGGCCTCGAGGGCAACGTTTATCTTGACTTCCCCATGTTCGGTGAACTTGATGGCATTATCGGTCAAATTGATCAGGATTTGCCGGAGACGCCCGGGGTCGCCGATCAGGAGAGAAGGGATGTTGGGATCGATTAGGGCATTAAATCTCAGTTTTTTCTGATTGGCGCGAAAGGCGAGAAGGTTAAAGGTGTCATCCAGAGTATGACGCAGATCGAAATCAAGGCTTTCCAGATCAAGTTTGCCGGATTCGATTTTAGAAAAATCCAGAATATCGTTGATGACGGCCAGGAGGGATTCCGAGCTGGTCCGAATGATTTCCGTGTATTCCCTCTGCTCCGGAGAGAGTTTGGTGTCGAGGAGCATGCCGGTCATGCCGATGACACCGTTCATGGGGGTGCGAACCTCATGGCTCATGTTGGCCAGAAATTCACTTTTTGCCTGGTTGGCAGCCTCTGCTATATCCCGGGCCAGCCGCAGTTCCTTGGTTTTCTTTCGCCCCGTGATATCCGAGAGGATCCCTTCCAGATAGAGGGGCTCCCCCTTCTCACTGGCGACCTGGTGGGCGTTGATTTCTGTGTAGATGGGTACGCCGTCACGGCGTACCATTTTAGTCTCAAAGTCGACAACAGCCCCCTTGGCGGTGATTTGCCCAAGCAAGTTCTGACGTTGTTCTGCTTCGGAATAAAGACTTCCCAAATGGGTAACGCCAGAGATCATCTCAGCCGGAGAACTGTATCCGAAAATTCTGGCCAAGGCGGGATTGGCCATGATCAATTCGCCGTCGACGGTGCTCCTGAAAATTCCTTCCTTGGCGTTTTCAAAGATGACTCGGTACTGCTCCTGGGCCTTGAGTGCCTCATCCTTCATCAGGTTGACGTGGTCTGCGAGGGCGAGGGCCAGGAGAACAACGGTCATGGCTGAGCCATACTGGGGACCGGAAGTGGTCAGGGCGTTGGCGGGCAGGATGCCGAAAGCGCGGAGTGCGTTGAGGACCACACCCAGAAAGAACATGGTCCAGGCGAACATGAACCAGCCGGCAGGCCGGTATTTCTTGACCAGGCAGAGGATTCCGCTGCCGATACTGGCGAACATTATGATCATGGCAAGTAAGGCAGCGGATCTGATGGCCAGGGAATAATGGCCGGAGAGTGCGGTGGCGCCAGAAACCAGGCAGAGGGCGACCAGGATGAGCAGGACCTTGTTCAGCCATGGAGAATAACGCTCAATGGCCAAAAACGATCTGGTAAATAGTCCTACACCCATTGCCGCGAAAGCCACGGAAAGAGGCATGGCGCAGTTATTCCACCAGGGGTGTTCGGGCCAGAGATACTCATAGGCCGAGCCGTTCATGATCACCTGGTAAAGGCCGAAGCTGACAATAAAGAACAGGTAGTAGAAATAATTGCTGTCCCTCAGGGAGATCAGCATCAGGAGACTGTACAGAATCATGACCAGGATGAAGCCGTAATAGAGGCCCAGGGTGATCTGGGAATCGTGATCCTTTTGTTTGAAGGCGGCGGCGGACCAGATGGTCATCGGAAAGGTTAATGTGCTTTCGGTCTGGAAACGCAAATAGACAGGTGGCCCATTGCTTAGATAGGAGGGAAGCCCAAAAAGGAACAAACGGTTTTTGATCTCCCGGCTGGCGAAAGGCAGCTTGTCGCCGGTCCTTTTTTCCACATACCCGCCGTCAGGTTGGGGAAGATAGATGGTAATCGAGTCCAAGAGGGGATAGGCTATTTCCAGGAGCCAGCCGGAGCTTTGGCGCATCGCGCCTTCCAGGGAAAAGCGGGCCCAGTAAGCTTTATCGGTGAATCCTAGATTTGGAGCGTTACTGTTTGAGTTAAAGAAGCGATCGGAATATTCCGCAGAGGAAACCTGGCTGAAGGTCAAATCCCCTCGCCGGTCTTCCAGGATTTCCAGGTTCTTCCCAATAATATAGGAATCCATCCCCGGTTTGATCTGCACCGGTGGGGCGGCCTTTATGGAAGGGGCAGTTAACAGGCAGGCGCCAATCATAACCAGAAAGGTGAAGTATAGGCAAGATCGTTGGGATAGTATTTGGTAAGCGAGACAGGGGAACCGTCGGTTCATGAAAACTTCTCCAGTACCGGATGAACTTGGGGCGGCAGAATATCAGGATACAGTAATTCATTAACTCCGGATGATTGTCAAAACAATAAGGCTGGTTTTAAACCCCAGAGACAGGATTCGGCGACGATCCAATGCCCGATCTCGGCAGGGCCATGTTGTTGGAATATAAGATTATCTTCTGTTTACATTTGTTGCTGTTTTTGCGAGAATCAATCTCAAGATTTACTTCACCAAGGGAATTTCAGTGTTGCATGGATTTAAGCTACGCGCCCGAATTTTCAGGATCTTTAATTTCCCGTTGAGCGAAGCGGCTCCGACCCTGTTCCGTAGAGGAAATTTTTATGAGCGTAATTAAAGTTGCGGTTATCGAAGACCACCCTCTGGTTCTAGAGGCGATCAAGCAGCTGATCGCCGGTCGGAAGGATTTGCAAGTGATCGGTTGTGTGTCAAAAGGGGAGGATGGCCTGGAGCTGGTACGTGAGAAAAGGCCGGATGTGGTGATTCTGGATATTTCTCTCCCGGATGTCAGTGGTCTGGATATGTGTCCGCTTTTTCTGGAGTCGTCACCCGATACCAAGATAATTTTTCTCTCCATGCATGATCAGGATTCTTATATTCGGCGTGCCTTGAGTTGCGGCGCCATGGGCTATGTGCTGAAATCCGACAGTCCCCACCGCCTGCTGGCAGCTATTGACAGCGTCGTGCGCGGCAAGCATTTCCTGAGCCAGGAGGTTAACGAAACGGTGATCAAGGGCTTCCTGAGCGACGATGAACAGAGTCGCAACGGGGCATCCGTCAAGTCGGGTAATGCCCTGCCTGCCGGGCTGAGTCAGAGGGAGCTGCAGGTCCTGCAGATGATACTTGGGGGCGCCGGAAACAAGAAGATTGCCGAATTGCTCTGCCTCAGCCCCAAAACCGTGGAAAAACACCGGGCCAACATCATTGAAAAGACCAAGGCCCGAACGCCGATGTCCCTCCTGCGTTTCGCCATCAAGAATAATCTGATCAACATCGACAACATCAACTGAATCGCTTTTTAGCTCTATCACCGACGAGTTGAACCCTGCCAGCAACCTTTGGGTAATCTCTCCTGGTAATTTCGCCCATTCCGGATCGGCATGGTGATTTACCCTGTTTTCCCCCATGCCGGAATAGTCATTCTCCCCATTTCCCCCCCCACCCCGATACGCTAGAATAAATCATTTTGAGGGATGAGGGGCTGGTAAGTCTTGCCAGCCCCTAACAAAAACTTGGCTTTAAGCGGTAACTGCATGAAATCAGCAAGGCAAGCAGCGGGAAGGACTGAATCCACAGGCTCCATCCTGTCCTGTTTGTATGGATGAATCTTTGTCCGCACGGCTAGGCGTAAAGGGTTTTCCCCATGGCTGTTACCATAACGATTTAAATGACCTTCTACTCAGAACATAGTAAATGGATTTAAGCTCAGCAGGGAGAGGATATGGGACCAATTCGTCAGGCACCCGATGGTCAGGTCGATTTAGGAGAAGAATCTTTTGACAAAATCATGGGTGAGTTGCATGAGATCAAAGGCTACCGAGCTGCCGCCATCATGACTTATGATGGCGAACTGCTCTACAGCAATGGCACCGCGGCTTCAAACGAAAACAATAATCTGGCCATCATGCTGGAGAACTTGAACGAATTTTTCGGCCTGGCCTGCATCCTGACTGAAATGACAAGATTTGACTCCTGCGCCGGGGTCTCCCTGCGGACCGGCGATGAGATCATGGTAATCCGTTGTTGCGCCAGGGACTGCCTGGCCGGGATTCGTCTGGTGGTCTGCATTGAAGAGCGGGGCAATGTTGCTCTTTTGCAGAGAAGGCTGGAGTTGCTTCTGCCCCGGATCATGAAATACCTCGGCTGGGAGCCTGATGATCCTGCTTCTCTTTATATGAAAGAAAGAAAGGGTGGCTACGGCAGAATGCCGGCGTCCCTTGTGGAAACCGAGAAGATGACGGCAAACTGACCGGTCGCGCTAAAATCAAGTTGTTTCCTCCGGCCCTAGACAGCCGGTCTTTCATGAACGACGCTACTCCAGGCCCATTTTTTTCAATTTGCGCCAAAGGGAGACCCGGTCGATACCGAGAATCTTGGCGGCTTCGGTCTTGTTGTTGCCGGTTTCCTTCATTACCCACTCAATATAAGCCCCTTCCTGCTCGGCCAGTGTAGGGATCACCCCGTTTTTTCGGAAAAATATCGGCGAGATGGCTTTTTGCAGTTCTTCCGGCAGGTGATCCGTTTCAATCAGATTGCCTGAGGCCAGGGTGATCCCCCGTTCAATGATGTTCTCTAGTTCCCGGACATTGCCAGGGAAATTGTACTGCTGCAAAATCTCGGCAACCTCCGTCGAAACTTTCTCGACTTTTTTCTTCATCATCCCCCCATATTTCTGGATGAAATGTTGAATCAGCAAGGGGATGTCGTTCTTCCGTTCCGCCAGTGGGGGGATCTGGAGCGTCACCACATTGAGTCTGTAATAGAGATCCTGGCGAAACCTGCCGTTGGCCATCTCGTCCTGGAGATCGCGGTTGCTGGCAGCGAGAAATCTGACATCAACTTCTATGGGAATGGTGCCGCCGATTCTGACCAACTCCTTATCCTGGATGACCCGTAACAATTTCACCTGCAAGGGGATGGGGATTTCGGCAACTTCGTCAAGGTAGAGGGTGCCGCCATTGGCATTCTCGATTGCCCCCCTGGTGACCGGATTGGTGCTGGATTCGTTACTTGTCACTTCCCGGCCAAAAAGTTCTTTGCCAAGTAATTCCCCGGTAAAGGCTCCGCACTTGATAGTGAGAAAAGGTCCTGGCTGGCGCCGGCTGCATTTGTGAATGTAGCGGGCCAATACTTCCTTTCCGGTCCCACTTTCGCCGGTCAGCGTTATGCTGCTTTCGCTGGCCGCTGCCTGGCGGGCTGAATCAAGGAGTTTTCGGCTCTGCCAATCGATACTAATCGGCTCCGGTTCAACCCGGCCGGGTCGCCCTGCGCTCTGTATTTTCTGGTGGTCTTTATTCAAGCCCTTCCTCGTCAGGACGGCTCGGCCCCCCTGTGCCTCTTCGGTGATCTTTTATAGCGTGACGGATGCAGCCCTGTTTCATCTTTGCACCGAGGTCGTAAAGGTTAGCTTGGTGGCGCTAGAGCTAATTTAACACGAAATTTCAAGATAATATCGGAACGATCCTGTGCCGGCTCCTTTCGGGGGGGGCATTATATTTTTCGCTTTGTAACGTTTTTTGTTGCATAATGTAACCACATGGTTGTAAATGTTGCAATATGAAACATGAAAGTGGCGCTATTCGCTAAAGAAAAGCAGGGCCTTGAGCTATAGGTGGTTGTGAAGTTGTCGTCCTCTGCTCTGCGCCAATAGGGCTGGTGGAAGACGGCTTGAGTGGGTCGCGGGAGGTGACCACGGTTAAGCGTTTACTTAAATGGGAAGTTTCCAAATGGTGAGCGTGGCTCATCAATACCAAATCAAAGGAGTATCGGGATGGCGAGTGTAAGCGATGGCCAGCAGGCCAAAACCAAAAAACCCTATCTGCAAACAATGGTCTTCGGAATTATTTCTCTATCGGCCTATCTCTATGTTTTTTCCAATGAGAAACTGGTGACGGACATCTTCACGCGGGGCGGATGGTATGCAGCCTGGCCGATCGGTACCGCCCTGTTTTTCTCCTTCATCCATGGCGCTTTCGGCAGCAATCTGCTGAGTGTCCTGGGTCTGGAAGCTAAGAAGAAATAATTAATTACATTAAGTATTTATTATTCGGAGGAGTTTGTCATCATGAGAAAGTTACTGGTAGTTCTGTTTCTGGCCGGGTTTCTGGCCCCTCTTCTGGCTTCATCCGCTCTGGCCGGTGGCCCGCCTCCCAAGGATATATTGAAGGGAGTATTTACCCAGGTCGATGCCCCGTCCCGCACCGCCACGTTCAAGAAGGATCCTTCCGGAGAAATTCTGACCCTGACCCTGGGCGCCGATATGCAGCCGGAGGATATCCGGATCAACAAGAAGGCCATGGTGAGTCTTGATAAGCATGCCGGTGAAGGGGTGATCAAGGACATCTCCATCATGTTTATGGATATGACCCCGGGCAAAATCATCGCCCTGATCGTGGTCGGATTGATCGGTGGCTTGCTTTCCGGCTTTATCGGTTCAGGCGGCGCTTTCGTGCTGACCCCGGCCATGATGTCTCTGGGTGCTCCAGGCGCGGTGGCGGTGGCCAGTAACATGTGCCATAAGTTCCCCAAGGCCATGGTTGGGACTTACAAGCGCTTCAAGTACGGTCAGGTCGACATCAAGCTGGCGGCGGTGATGGCCGTAACCGCGATCATCGGCGTGCAGATCGGCATCATGATTCAGAAGTACATTCTCCGTCAGTGGGGCAATGCCGGCTCCAATCTGTATGTCAGCGTAATCTTCGTTATCGTCCTGGTCCTGGTCGGAGGTTATGTCTGCTATGACGCCTACAAGCTTTCCAAGAAGGACGACAGTGAAGATGGACATCAGGTATCCGGTTTGGCTCTGCGTTTGCAGAAACTGGAATTGCCGCCGATGATGCATTTTAAGGTAGCCAAAGTTCGGATTTCAGCCTGGATCACAGTGCCGGTTGGTTTGGCCACCGGTATGCTGGCAGCCACCATCGCCGTCGGCGGGTTCATCGGCGTCCCAGGCATGATCTACGTAGTCGGGGCTTCCGCGGTGGTTGCCTCGGCCACCGAGTTGGGCATTGCCTTCATCATGGGAGCCTGGGGTTCCATTCAGTGGGGTCTTTCAGGGCTGATCGATATCCGCATGACCCTGCTGATCCTTTCGGCCTCCCTGATCGGAGTGCAGCTCGGCGCTCTTGGCACCACCTACGTAAAAGACTATATGATTAAGATCGTCATGGCCGCCACCATGCTGATCGTTGCGATCAGTCGTGGCGCCATGATCCCCGGCTATCTGGCCGATTTGGGTTGGCTGGCACCTCTCGAACACTCCATGGCATCGGTTCTGGATAGTGTCAGCTTTTGGGCTCTGGTTGCAGCTCTTGCCGTGGCCGGCGGCATCATCACGGTGGCCATGGTCATCGGTATGATGAAAGACAAGGCCGAAAAGAGAATGGAGACGGCGGTAAGCCATGGCTAAGTACCGGAAGATTCTGGTCGCCTACGACGGTTCCAAGTCAGCCCGCAATGCTTTGACAATTTCAAGCCAGATGGCCAAGGAAAACAAAAGCTGGATCAAGGTGATCGCGGTATTGCCAAGCTATGAAGGAGACTTGGAGCTGATTGGCATCAAGAACATCCGGGAAACCATGGAGCGGCCAGGAAAAGAACTCCTGGCCGAGGCCCAGAGGATTGCCAATGACGGGGATTTTCATATTCTGACCAATTTGGAACAGGGCGAGCCTTTTGAGCGGATCGTTCATGTGGCGGAAGATGAAAACTGCGATCTGATTGTTATGGGGCGCAAGGGACTAAGTCCCTTGGAGCGGGAGCTGATGGGCAGTGTTACTGCCAGGGTTATCGGCCATACAGATCGGGATGTTCTGGTGGTGCCTGAAGGAACCGGTTTGGGATGGGAAAATCTGCTTCTGGCTACTGATGGCGGGGCTCAGACAGAGAACGCCACCAATAAAGCCCTGGCCCTGGCCGGTGATTATGGTGCAAGACTGACTGTACTGGCAGTGGTCTATAGCAATGATGAATTTCTGGTCTTGGCCCATGAAGTTATTCACGGCTTGGTGGAAAAAACCCAGGACCGATTGGAAAAACTGGTTCGGCTCGGAAAGGAAGTAGAGGTGGAAGTGGATCCGGTAGTCAAGGAGGGAGAGCCCCACGAGGCGATTGTCAGAGAGGCCAGGGAAAGGAGCGCCAACCTGATCGTCATGGGATCCCACGGGCGTAAGG
>Ga0055477_10000156_pt1 | contig 16393 bp, 15 predicted proteins | sample Muzzi_PWA_D2_FD_57683 | JGI IMG/M metagenome (GOLD analysis project Ga0055477, IMG submission 57683) | Wetland microbial communities from San Francisco Bay, California, USA, that impact long-term carbon sequestration - Muzzi_PWA_D2 | ecosystem: Environmental > Aquatic > Marine > Wetlands ... | reverse complement strand
GCCAGAGCTACCTGCGTTTGCACCGCTGCAGCTTCCTGATCGGCATGGTGGGCTTGAACGAGCTGATCCGGGTCCAACTGGGCCAGGAACTGCACGACTCCGAGCGCTCCATGAAGTTCGGCCTCAAGGTCATCGCCCACATGAACATCGTCTGCAACAAGATGGCCGAGGAACTCGGCATGAAGTTCGTCCTCGAACAGACCCCGGCCGAGAGCACCGCCTACCGTTTCGCCAAACTGGACCTGGCCCATTACCCGGATGAGACCGCCAAGGTGGTGCAAGGCAACCCCGAGACCGGCGAAACCTATTACACCAACTCCACCCTGTTCAATGTCGGCGCCGAGATGAACCCGATCCGGCGGGTGGAGCAGGAAGGCCTCTTCCATCCTCTGATCGAGGCCGGCTCCATCACCCATGTCTGGCTGGGCGAGTCACAGCCGGACAAGGAGGCCCTGGCCGACTTTGTCATTAAGACCTTCCGCCAGACCCACAACGACCAGATCGCCTTTTCACCGGAGTTCACCAGCTGCCTGGCCTGCGGCAGGACGGCACGGGGGCTGACCGAGAAATGCACCTACTGTCACTCCGACAAGGTCGACGGGATCACCAGGATTACCGGTTATTTCACCAAGATCTCCAGTTGGAACAAAGGCAAGCTGGGCGAGTTACGCGACCGCTACCGCAACGACCAGCGTTTTGCCCGTAAGAAAGCCAATTGCTAAAGGAGCGCGCCATGACCCTGTTCACCAAACTTGACTGTCGGCTCTGTGAGCAGCTGAAAAAGAAATTCGACCTGGCCGCCATGCAGGTCAAGGTGGAGATCCTCGACAACAACGATGCCGGAGCCCTGGCCCACCTCGCCTGGCACGGACTGGTCGACTCGGCCCGCAAAACCCTGCCGCTCCTGGTCCTGGACGACTGTTCGGCGGTGGCCGATTACAACATTATCGAAGAGTACTTGATCGCCACGGCCGATCGGCGCGGCATCCGCCACCGGGGTGCCACCATCGATATTACGGACTGCGAGAACGGCAGCTGTGCCATGAACTAGCTTACCAGGATTTCAGTTGGGAGGGGTGAGGGCCTTTAAACCTCCTTATCCTTCTCCTTACCTTACCCTCCCTCACCCCTCCCATACTGAATCCTTTTTGCCCCGCGGCGCAGGCCGCGGGTTTTTTCTGTTCCGTTAGTGCCCTACAGCAGCGCGGATGTAATGGATAATATCAAGGGCTTTCTGGAAACCTCCTTCATCGACTGGCCGGGCTGCAGCTGCGCGGTACTGTTTCTGGGCGGGTGCAATTTCCGCTGCCCTTTCTGCCATAATCACCCGCTGGTGCTGGCGCCAACCGAACTACTCTCTCTTGATCTAGAGGAAATACTGGTCAGACTGCGCCCCTTACACGCCTGGCTGGGAGGTGTTTGCGTTTCCGGGGGCGAACCCACTCTGACGCCGGAACTGCCGGAACTGCTGAAGCGCCTGAAGACGGGAGGATTCCAGGTGAAGCTCGATACCAACGGCAGCCGCCCGAAAGTCCTCGCCGAATTGCTCTCCGCCGGGCTGATCGACCAGGTGGCCATGGATGTCAAAGCACCTCTGGAGCAACCGCTTTACAACCGCTGCTGCGGAACAACAGTGGATTTGGAGCTGATCAGGGAAAGCATCGATCTGCTCAAGGGGAGCAGGGTTGCACACCAGTTCCGGATGACGGTGGTGCCAGGTTTCCACAGCGTACCCGAGGTGCGGCGCTGGCGGGAGCAGCTGGGTGGGACCAATCTCAAGCTGCAAAATTACAGTCCCCATAGCGTCCTCGACCCGGCTCTGGCAAGGGGGCGGAGTTACAGCGAAGTGGAATTCTCTGACCTCTTGAAAGCATTGGCGCCGGAGCAACGGTAATCGCCATTTATCGAATACCAAACAATCGTACAACGCCTTGATTTTATTTGGAAAAAGCAATGATTGAGCTATTTTCGGCAAGCTCGAAAATTGACTCCTTGACAAAGCAAAACCCATGTAGTAATTAGGTAAAATTCTAAATCAGCTGAATGATACGTCATTTTTCGTAAAACTTAATAAGGAGGAATCACATGCCGACTATCGAGCACAACGGAAAGGTATTTAACGTAGATGAGGACGGCTTCCTGACCAAAGGGATGGAAGAGTGGAACAATGACTGGGTCGATTACGTCAAGAGCGTTGAAGGCATCAGCGACCTGACTGACGAGCACAAGAAGGTCATCGACACCCTGCAGGAGTACTACAAGAAGAATGGTATCGCTCCCATGGTGCGGATCCTCTCCAAGACCACCGGTTTCCCGCTGAAGCGCATCTATGAGCTGTTCCCCTCCGGACCCGGGAAAGGAGCCTGCAAGATGGCAGGTCTGCCCAAGCCGACCGGTTGCGTTTGATCCTCTTTTAGTTTTTCGAGTAGCCCGGGGAGAAGGTCGCCAGACCTTCTCCCCTTTCTTTATTGTATGGGAAAAGCCCGACCCATCACCCCGCCCAACTCAGACCATTCCCACCGATATTTTCTGCCGGGTAAAATTCCGCTGGCAACCCAAGACATTACCGAGAGTCCGGCAAGGTGCCACAGCGACAGCGCTTCTATAGCGGGTTTTCCGAAGTGGCTCTGATCCGGGAAATGGACCGGATTACAGCCCGTGTTCTTCCCGGAACCGGCGATGAATATCCGCAATCCGCTGCCGGTACCCCGTGGCCTTGATGACGGCACCACGGATTCCGCCCCGCAGGTTGATTTCGGCCAGATAAGTCCGCCGGTCGGCCGTAACCATCAGATCGATGTGGGCGTAAGGGAAAGAGCCCCGGGCCATGACTCGGCGGCAGAGGGCCAGCTGGGCCTCGTCCAGTTCCACCGGGGTGCTGCACCCGCCGAAGTGGAGATTATTGCGAAAGTTGTGCGGGTTGTCACGCCAATAAGCTTCCCGGTAGTCACCCAGCATAACAACCCGGATATCCCGGCAGTTATCGGCAAAAGGCTGAACCACAAAGGGAAAGGGCAGCGCCCCCAGCGAGGCCTGGTTGAATACCTCTTCAAGCGAAGACCAGAGGTTGATGCCCAGCCCGGCGTTGGCCCGGTCCTTCTTGGTCACCACCCGGCCAAGGCCCAGACGCCGATACACCGGCAGCAGGGCCAACAGATCGTGCAGGTCGTGCACGGTACCGGTTCCGGGCAGCATCTCCCCGCCATGGACTGAGGCCTGCATGACCTTGGAGCGACTCAGCAGCTGGGAAAGACCGGAGGGAAAGAGAGTAACTCCGCGGCTTAGCAGATCGGCAACCAGGTTCTCCTCGCTGACCCGCATCCGCAGGCGGCCGAGAAAAATGTCCCCCGGGCCCAAGTCGGCATAGAGTTCGCGCAACCGGTCGTTATCGTCTAATAGCCGTGAGCCGGGGATGCCTTTTGCGTCTGCTGCTGGGGGGGAAGTCAAAAGAGCATATCCAGAAAGCGTTGATGAAACTGGGTAAGGTCGGCATGGCATTCGCCGCAGATGAACTTGATTTCGCCCAGAACCTGGGAGTCGTCACCATCCTCGCTAAAAGTGCCATCCGGGTTCTGGATGAAGCGGCTGGTCAAAACCACGTCGTCTGCCACCTCTAAAAACTCGGTATCATTGCCGCAGACCGGGCAGGCAATCTTCTGTGCCCCGGAACCTCCGGATTTTTCTTTCTTACTCTCCATCCGGTTCAATACCGGATATTGAATTGGGTTTCGCCCATCGGCCGTTCTTCCTTGACCTCCACCTTGGCGATCTGTGAACCGGGCGAACCCTGCTTGAGCCAGGCCAGCATCTGCTCGACCTTTTCGGACTCGCCTTCGACTGCCACCTCGACGGCGCCGTCCGCCCGGTTTTTCACCCAGCCCTTGACTCCGAGACGGTTTCCCTCGGCCTGGGCATAAGCGCGAAAGTATATTCCCTGCACCTTGCCAAAAATCACGACATGTATTCTTTGGACCGCCATTTTGCCACCACGTTTAATCGTTGATAATTAGTCCTGCCCTTGCAGGAGCTTTTTAAAATCTTCTTCCGAGAGAATTGCAAGTCCTAATTCCCTGGCCTTGGCTAATTTGCTGCCCGGTTTCTCACCGCAAACCAGGTGGGTCACCTTCTGGCTCAGGGTTGAAGCCACCTGGCCGCCCATACCCTTGACCCGGGCCTTGGCTTCGCCGCGGGACATCTCGGCCAGGGTGCCGGTGAAGAGAAAAACCATTCCCGATAAGGGTTGGTCGCCGCCGACAGGTTCGGAGCGGCCGACCTTGAGCCCCAAGTCGAGTAATTCGGTCAAGATCCGGAGATTTTCATCTAAATCGAAAAAATCTCGGATTGACTTGGCGATCACCTCACCGATTCCCTCGATCTCTAGCAACTCCTCTTTGGTGGCACCATGCAGCCGGGCCAGCTCGCCCTGGAAATGTTGCTCCAGCAGGAGGGCCGTCTCCTCGCCGACGTTCTCGATGCCCAGGGCGCCGATCAGCCTGGCAAAGGTGGTCTCCTTGCTGTTCTCGATGGCCCGCAGGGCTTTGGCGGCGGACCCGCCCCCCCAGCCTTCCAGAACGGTCAGTTTATTGAATTCCAGCCGGTAGATGTCGGGGATGTCCCGCACCAGCCCTTCGTGAACCAGCTGTTCCATTACCTTCTTTCCCAGACCCTGGATATCGAGCCCCGCTTTGCTAGTGAAATGAATTAGTTTCCGAAGTTGTTGCGCAGGACAATTATCTCGGTTGGGACATCGCAAAGCGGCCTTTTCTTTCCCGTCGCTTTTGAAGTACCTGACCAACGCTGTACCACATTCTGGGCAGTTTAGAGGCATCTCAACTGGCTTTTCAACACCAGTGCGCATTTCTATAACCGGTTTAATCACTTCCGGAATCACTTCTCCAGCCCGTTGGACCAGGACCAGGTCGCCTATCCTCAGGTCTTTGCCCCGGATCATCGCCTCGTTGTGCAGGGTGGCATGGCTGACCGTGACCCCGCCGATTCCGACCGGCTCCAGCACCGCCACCGGGGTCACCGCCCCGGTCCGACCTACCTGGAATTTTACCTCCAGCAACCTGGAAGTGCCCTGGGAGGCCGGGAACTTCCAGGCTATGGCCCAGCGCGGGCTCCGGGCTTTGGCACCCAAACGCTGTTGCAGGGCAAGATCGTCGACCTTAACCACCATGCCGTCGATCTCGTAATCCAGCTGGTTGCGAATAGATTCAAGACGCTGGAAATGGCTGATCACACCGTCCAGATCGGGGCAGCTCTTGACCTGAGGATTCTTCTTGAAGCCGCAGTCGGCCAGAAAACGTAGCACCTCCGTCTGGCTCCGGACTGGCAGTTGGCTGGGATCACTGACTCCGTAGGCATAGAATTCCAAAGGGCGCTTGGCGGTGATCCGCGAATCGAGCTGGCGCAGGGAACCGGCGGCGGCGTTCCGGGGATTGGCGAAGATTTTCTCGCCGGCCTTTTCCTGTTGCCTGTTTAGGCGCTTGAAACCGGCGGTGGTGATGATCACCTCGCCGCGGACCTCCAGCAGTTCCGGGAAGTCCCGCCCCCGCAGTTTCAGGGGAATGGCGGGAACAGTCCGCAGGTTGGCGGTAATCTCCTCGCCGGTCTGGCCGTCGCCCCGGGTCGAACCCCGGACCAGAGAGCCCTGTCGATAAACCAGTTCCACCGCCAGCCCGTCCAGCTTGGGTTCGGCCATGTAGGCCAGGATTTCATCGTCCGGCATGGAGAGAAAGCGGCGCAAACCTTTCTCGAAATTGTATAAGTCCTGAATGTTGAAGGCGTTTTCCAGGCTGAGCATAGGGAACCGGTGCTCGACGCTGGCGAAGGCCGAGACAGGTTTGGCCCCCACCCGCTGGCTGGGGGCATCCGGCGTGACCAGCTCGGGATACTGTTCCTCCAAATCCAAAAGTTCGCGAAACAACCGGTCATACTCACCGTCCGAGATCAGCGGATCGTCCAGGACGTAGTAGCGGTAGGCGTGGAATTCCACCTGCTCCCGCAAATCGGTGAGACGGGTCCGGGCTTTGTCGAGATCGCTCATGCATCCCATTTATTTCGGGTTGCTCAGCAAGACCCCGCCGCTGGCAATGTTCTCCCGCTCGCACTCGTCGATAAAAATCAGAATCGAATTCGCGGGCTTGCCGGTGACTCTGGCGATCACCTCGGTGACCTCCCGGCACATTTCGGCCTTCTGCTCGGTTTTCAGCTGGCCGGCCAGTCTGATGCTGACGTAGGGCATGACTACCTCCTGAAATGTTTTCTTGGCGCCTGAGCGGGTTGCTTTACTGTCGTCCCAATATAGCCGAAAAAATGGGAAATTTGAAGAAAAGTCGCTATAGTCCGGCAACAGGAAAACGGAACAATAAAATTGGGAAACCTTTAATGAACCGAGCAAAACCGCTGATTCTGGTAACCAATGACGATGGGGTCGAAGCCCCCGGCCTGCTGGCCCTGGCCGAAGCCCTGGCCGCGGTCGGCCGGGTGGTCGTGGTGGCTCCCGAGCGCGACAACAGCGCCGCCAGCCATTCCCTGACCATGCGTCGCCCCCTTCTGGTCCGGGAATTGGCTCCGGACCGTTTCGCCATCGACGGAACCCCTACCGACTGCGTCATCGTCGGGATCGGCAAACTGCTGCCGGAACGACCCAAACTTCTGGTTTCGGGCATCAATCCCGGCCCCAACCTGGGAGATGATATCAGTTACTCCGGTACGGTTTCCGCCGCCATCGAAGGAACCATGGTCGGCATTCCCTCCCTGGCCGTCTCATTGGCTGGCGACCCGGCCCTCGGCTATGAACTGGCCGCCGCTTTTGCGGCCCGACTGGCCGGGATGATTCTGGCCCAGGGGTTGCCTCCGGATACCCTGCTCAACCTCAATGTCCCGACCCTGCCAACCAACGAGATCCTGGGGGTGCGCTTCACCCGCCAGGGCCGCCGCAAGTATGACGGCGCCCTGCAGGAAACGGCCGACCCCTGGGGACGACGCCATTACTGGATCGGCGGGGGAACGCCGGTCCTCGACCAGGATCAGGATACCGACGTGCAGGCGGTGCTGGCCGGCTGGCTTTCCATAACCCCTCTGCATCTGGACCGCACCAATTACGGAGCCCTGGATTATCTGGCCCGGGATTGGGCTCAACCCCTGCGCCAGAACGGAGAAGAAAAATGAGCACGGATCAGGCCTGGAAGGCTATGATCGCCACCGGGCGCCTGGGGCCGGTGGCCGTTACCTACCTCCCCGCCACCGGATCCACCAATGACGAGGCCTTGGCCCTGGCCCGGGAGGGTGCGGCCAGCGGCACCACGGTGGTGACCGAGAGTCAGGAACGCGGGCGCGGGCGGCTGGGCAAGGAGTGGCTGTCGCCGCCAACGGTCGGACTTTACTGCTCGCTCATCTTGCGACCGAACCTGGCCCCGGACGCTCTGCCGCGCTTAACCCTGGCCGCCGGGTTGGCGGTCAGCCTGGCCATCGAAAAGACCTGCGACCTGACGGTCCGGCTTAAATGGCCCAACGATCTCTGGCTCGGTGAACGGAAATTCGGCGGCATCCTGGCTGAGGCCCTTTTCGGCCCCGACCGCAACGTGGTGGTTCTGGGCCTGGGTCTGAATGTCAATTCCGACCTGGCTGCCTTTCCTCCCGCATTGCAGGACAAGATCACCTCCCTGCGTCACGAGACCGGACATATCTGGGCGCGCAGCACACTGCTGCTGGCCATCCGGGAAGAAATCCTGAGAATGGTGGCCCGCCTTGAAACGGAAGGTTTCAGCAATATCCTGGCCGAATGGCGTCTACGCGACGCCCTCTATGGGAGGGAATTGTCCTGGCTCAACCAGAACGGTTCGGTGGTCCGGGGGGTAGCCCTGGGTCCGGACTCTGACGGGTTGCTGCGGATCAGGGACGGGAGAGGGCAAATCCACGAAGTGCTGTCCGGTGATCTGACTCTGCTGAAAGCGGACCGGAGCTAGAGAGCGGCAACCCTGCCGGCACCAACCAGATACTGCCGCAGTACCCCGGCCCAGAGTTGATAGCCCGGCTCGCTCAGATGCACCTCGTCGGCCAGGACTTCCGGCAAAGGCAAGCCGTTTTGGTCAGTCAAGGCGCGCCAGGCGTCGAGATAATGGGCCCCGCTCCGCTCGGCCAGCCGTCGCAGGCTGTCGTTGGCCCGTTCCACCGCCTGAGGGGGCAGGTAGTAGAGGTCCATGGGCAGTAGGCTGTTGACCACCAGAAGAGCCTGAGGCCAGGCAGATTTGAAGGTATCTAGAATATCCTCGTAGGCACCTAGGAAATCGAAACGTTCCATGGCCACGTTATTGGTGCCGATCATCAGCAGCACCAGCTCGGGGGCAGGCGTCCGGGTGATGATCTGCCGCGAGCGCGCCCGCAGTTCCTCCACCGATTCCCCGGAGCGCCCCAGGTTATGAACTTCCCAGTCCGGCAGCAGGGCCGACCAGTCGCCAAATTCGATCATCGAGTCGCCGACCAGCAGCAGACGCGATAATTTTTTGGCCCCTTTGCTCATTTCCCCTCCTTTTCCGGCTTGGAGATGAAGACCGCTACCCCGAGCCCGGTCAGATCCATCTTCCCGGTCTGGTGAATCGGGGCCTCCTCCTCCGCATGGCAATCCTCGGGCGGGGCGGCGCCGGTATCGATCAGTAAATGCCAGTTTCTCCCGGTCGGCGGCGCCGGCAAAGTAAACTCGACCCCAGCCAATCCGCCGTTCACCAGGATCAGGAAGTCGTCGTCACACTCTCCTTCCACCGCCCGGCCGTCCAGCAAGAAGCCCAGGGTCCGGCATTCCGGCGACCAGTCGACCTCGCCGGGATTGAGCGACTGCCAGTGGATCTCGTGGATGGTGTCCTCTTCGCCAGGTGGAAAAAACTCGGCCCGCCGGAAAACCGGATGCTGCCTTCGCAGCTGAATCAGCAAGCGGAAAAAGCGCAGAAGGTCCGCGTTTTTCTCGGCCAGGGTCCAGTCCACCCAGCTGATCTCGTTGTCCTGGCAGTAGGCGTTGTTGTTGCCCCGCTGGGTCCTGCCGAACTCGTCGCCGGCGATGAACATCGGCGTGCCCTGCGAGAGCAGGAGAATAACCGCCAGGCTGCGTTGCCGGCGAGCCCGCAAGGCCACTATTCCGGCCTCGCCGGTGGCTCCCTCCAGGCCGCTGTTCCAGCTCTGGTTGTTGTTGTCGCCGTCCCGGTTGTGCTCGCCGTTGATTTCGTTGTGCTTGCGATTGTAACTGACCAGGTCGGCCAGGGTGAAGCCATCATGGCTGGTGACGAAGTTGATGCTGTTGAAGGGGGCCTTGCTCTGATGCTCGTAAAGATCGGCGCTGCCGCTGACCCGGGTGGCCAGCGCCGAGACAGTGCCGCCCCGGCTGGTCATAAAGCTGCGGACCTCGTCCCGGAAGCGGCCGTTCCATTCGGCCCAGCGCGGATGTTTGGAAAAGGAGCCCACTTGGTAAAGCCCGGCGGCATCCCAGGCCTCGGCGATAATCTTGGTGTGGGCCAGTACCGGGTCTTCGGCGATCTGTTCGACCATGGGCGGATTTTCCATGACCCGCCCGTCGGTGTCGCGGCCCAGCACCGAGGCCAGGTCGAAGCGGAAGCCGTCGACGTGCATCTCGATCACCCAGTGGCGCAGGCAGTCCATAATCAGCTTGCGAACCATCGGGTGGTTGCAGTTCAGGGTGTTGCCGCAACCTGAAAAGTTCAGGTACTGCCTGGTGACCGGATCCAGCAGGTAATAGATGTTGTTGGCCAACCCCCGGAAACTGTAAACCGGACCACGCTCGTTGCCCTCTCCGGTATGGTTGAAGACGATGTCGAGAATCACCTCGATCCCGGCCCGGTGCAGAGCCTTGACCGTCTCCTTGAACTCCCTGATCTGGTCGCCGTTGCGTCCATTTGCGGCGTAGGCCGCCTTCGGGGCGAAGAAGGCGATGGGATTGTAGCCCCAGTAATTCTTCAACCTTTCGCCGGTGAAGGGATTGCGATTGACGTTATCGTTCTCGTCAAACTCGGTTACCGGCAACAACTCCACTGCCGTGACGCCCAGCTCCTTGAGATAGGGAATCTTTTCGATCAGGCCCAGATAAGTGCCGGGATGGGCGACCGCGGCGGATGGATCGATAGTGAAGCCCCGCACGTGCAGCTCGTAGATCACCGAGTCCTGCATGGGAATGTTCAGTGGCCGGTCGCCCTCCCAGTCGAAATCGCCGTTGACCAGGCAGCAGCGCCGCTGAAAACGGGACTCGGGGGTGGAGCCGCCCCGCCGGACATATTCCGTTCCCCAGTCAGAGCCTCCGGTCAAGGCCGGGGCGTAAGGGTCCAGCAAGAGTTGCTGCCGGGAGAAACGCTGGCCTTCGCCGTGCGGGTCCCAAGGACCGTCCACTCGATAACCATAGCGCAGGGCGGGATCCAGATCGTGGACCGCGATATGCCAGAGATCGCCGGTGCGATTTACGACCGGATCCAGTTCCAGCTCGGCCGCGACCGGTCCTTCGCCGCTACGGAACAGGAGCAGTGACACCGCCGTGGCATGCCGGGAAAAAATGGCGAAATTCCAGGCATTGCGCACCCGGGAAACGCCCAGGGGCAGGGGATGACCGGGAGTGGCGGTAAAGTTTGGCATGGCTGTGAAAAAATATTTCCGAAACGAAAATTAAGGTTGACCAACTAGGAACAGTTATTGTTTAATTTAATCAAGACAAAAATGGTCCTCTTTCTCCGGAGCGCTGCTGCCCGGATGGATCATGATTAGAATCTTATAGGAAAACCCGGCGGGAGGAAAGGATTATGCCCGCCGCAAATGACATTCCAAGGAGGATATATCATGGGTCTGGCCAATCTGCTTGATATCAACGATACATCAGCGTTCTCCATCGACTGGGAAATCACCCCGTCCCTGACCTTCACCATGTTCGAGAGCTGGGGCGGTCGTGACGGAGAGCGGGTCCGCAACAACGACGAGAAATTCTATTACTTCTATGTCAACGGCTGGGAAACTCCTTGCACCCTCTACCTGATGGAACGCGGCGTCAAGTACGCCCGGCCGGTGGCCCGAATCGACGCCCCCCAGGAGCTGATTGACGCCTGCGTGGCCGACGAGGGGCGCTCAGTCTCACTGGACAAGAGTTACGCAATCAATCGGGCCATGCGCGACTGGCTGGTGGCCAACATCGTCAATCTGGTCAACCCGGAGCTGGTCACCGCTCTGGCCCGCCCGGAAGAGGAAGTCGAGGAGTTGGGAGCTGGTTTACCTCCGGCCGGTAGCGCCCCGGTCGATCTGCGGTTGCGCAGAGTACGCCATGAAGGGCGAACTTTTACTGAGGAAGAGGTGGCCGAACTGATCCGGACCCACAACTATTTCGACGCCCAGCTCAACCCGGAAGGACACTTCGAAAACTATCTGGTCGACAACGGCGATGGCGCCACCGTTACCGATCTGGTTACCGGAGTGATGTGGCAGCTGGGTGGCCACGATCTCACCAGCATCAAAAGGTACAAGGGTCAGGTCGAGGAGTTGAACCGGCAGAAGTTCGCCGGCTACGACGACTGGCGATTACCTACCCTGGACGAAGCCATGTCCCTGCTGGTCCCGGTAAGAAACGAAAAAGGGCTCTATCTGCACCCGGCCTTTTCGCGGGAGCAGCCTTTCATCTTTGTCGCCGACGAGCGGAGCCCCGGTGGCTACTGGTTCGTCGACTACAAACAGGGGGCCGCTTTCTGGGCCTCCGGTACCATCCCCGGTGGATTCGGGCGGGCCTGCCGAACCGTCTGATCCATCGGGACATTTTTCCCTTCTCTAGCCGGTCGGGACCGCCTCTCCCTTGGTCCCGGCCGGCCCTCCTTTTAGCGGCCACTGCCGCTGCCAGCCACGATAAGATTTGACGCCAACCGGAAATGGCAGGTATATTTTCGCCGTCTATCAGCAATCCGGTTCCACCTTCTCCTGGCGGTCCGATTAACGGTTGTGGAACCTGGGCGGCTGGATTTACTGAGCGGAGGCGCCATGAACTGGCGCAAATGGAACAACCTCATCCATCGTGACCTGGGCTACCTATGCTTCGGTCTGACCATCATCTACGTCATCTCCGGCGTGGCGGTAAACCATCTCGATCGGTGGAATCCCAGCTACAAGGTGGCGCATCTGCGCTCTAACCTGGACCAGGCCCTGGCCGGGGCCCGTCTCGACCGGCAGTTCGTCGGGAAACTCCTGAAAAGCCTGGACGAACCGGGCCGCTACCTGAACAGCTTCCAGCCCGACCCTCAAACCTTGCAGGTCTTCGTCGAAGGCAACACCATCACCGTCAATCTGGCCACCGGCGAAATCCTCCAGGAAAAGGTCGAACCCCGGCCGCTCCTGCGCCAAGTCAATTTCCTGCACTTGAACCACCCCAAGAAACTATGGACCTGGTTCGCCGATCTCTATGCCGTCTGCCTGGGCTTGCTGGCCCTCACCGGGCTATTTGTGCTGCCAGGCAAAAAAGGCATCACCGGCCGCGGCGCCTGGCTCACCACCCTGGGCTTCCTCTTGCCGCTGTTCTTCCTCTGGCTCTATTATTAGCTTATCCTTAAACCCGATTCAGGTTGCCCGAAAGCGAAGTTTGTGCCATTTATTAGCCTGTACATTTTACCGGGATTATTCCCGGCTTCCGCCACCATTTCCGTCATCGGGGCATTCACATGGTTCTTTCAGGTTTTCGCAAACCCAAGTGGCAACACCGCGACGCCGCGGTGCGTCTTTCTGCCCTGCGGGAACTCCCGGCCGACCAGCAGGAAATTTTCACAGCCATCGCCCGGGACGACCAGGACCGGGAGGTGCGGATAGCCGCTATCGCCCGCCTGGATGAAATCCCCACCCTGGTCGAGTTGGCCGGCCAGACCGAGGATCAGGCGATTCGCAGCGAACTTGAATCCCGTCTCGCCTCTCTGCGGCACCAGGCGGTATTGGCTGCAGACGAAACCGAAACCGCCCTGGCCCAGCTCCGGGATTTACACGACCCCGGACTTTTGGCGGATCTGGCCGTCCGGGCCGGGCAACCGGTGGTGCGGGTGGCCGCCGTCAATTGCCTGGAAGACCAGGAAAAACTGGCCGCCATCGTCGAACGGAAATGCGGCAGGGAGGCGGCCACCGCCGCCATCGCCAGGATTAATCGGGAGGATCTGCTGGATAGAGTGCGGAGTACGGCCGCCGGTAAGACCGCCCGCCGCCTGGCCGCAGAAAAACTGGCAACCCTGGAAGCGACCGGCCATGTAACCGATCCGGAAATCGACAGGGACGACCGGTTGCACGGGCTGGCGACCGAGGCCAAGCGACTGGGCGCTGCTCCGATCCTGGACACGGCTGCCGGAGTCCTTGAACAACTGCAGCGGGAATGGCGGGAACTTGATCCTGAATTTCAGCACCCGGCCGCCGTCGCCTTCCGCGCCTCCTGCACCAGCCTGAACGTGTTGTTGGAGGAAGTGCGGCAACGCCGAGCCACCGAGGCGGCCAAGGGGGCCCGCTACGAAGAACAGCAAGGGCGGTTTGAGCAACTCTGCCTTAGCATCGAAAAACTGATCGGCTCCGCCGCCGCCGAAGCCTCGTCCGAAGTGGCCGAAGCCGAAAAAGCCTGGAGTAACGCCATAAACGAGGGGGTCTCTCCAACTGCCGCCCTGAGCAAGCGTTTCGACCAGGGGCTCAGCGCCTTCCAGCGGACCAGGGAAAAACTCGAAGAGGAACAGGGGCTGGTCACCGGGCTGGATGCGCGGCTGGCCCGGGCCGCCGAGCTCCTGGCGGCCGGGGAAGCCAATCAGGCCGGCAACCTGCTGGCCGGAACCGAGCGGGAATTGGCCGAACTCAAGCTCAAGCACCTGCCCACGGGGCATTTGCGGGAACAGCAGGCAAAGCTGGCCGGTCAACTTGCCGAATTCCTGGAAAATACCCGTCAGGACAACCTGACTCGCCGCCGCCGCCTCTGCGGGGAGGCAGCCAGGCTGCTGGAGAGCGACAACCTCAAGCAGGCCGAAGCCGAGATCAATAAACTGCGCAGGGAATGGCAGCAACTCCCCCCCCTGACCGGCCCGGAAGGAACGGAACTGACCGCTGAATTCCAGGAAAATCTCGACAAACTGGCGACCAGGATCGACAATTTCCAGCGAGAAAAGGATTGGCAGCTCTGGGCCAACCTGACCCTTAAGCAGGAACTACTGAAAAAGGTCGAATCACTGGATACGGTCACCGACTTGCCCCTGGTATTGCAGACCATCAAGGAATCCCAGGTCTCCTGGAAGGAAATCGGCCCGGTGCCGCAAAAACTCTCCCGAAAACTGTGGGACAAATTCCACGCCGCCACTGACCGGAACTACCAGCGGTGCGGACCCTACCTGGAAGAGCTTAAGGCGGCCCGAACCGCCTCCCTGGCCCTTAAGGAGGAGATGTGCGCCCGGGCCGAAGAGCTGGCCGAATCCGAGCAGTGGCAGAAAACCGCCACGGCGATCAAGAAGCTGCAGGCCGAATGGCAGGCGATGCCGGTCAGCCCCGGTGGCGAGGAGCATCGCCTCTTCCAGCGCTTCCGCAAGGCCTGCAACCACTTCTTCGCCCGCCGCCACGCCCACTACGAAAGCGGCGCCGAAGTCCGGCTGGCCAACCTGCAGGAAAAGGAAAAACTCTGCCTGGAGGTGGAACAGATCGTAGCCGCTCCCCGGTTCAACGACGCCGGTCGGATACGCAACCTGCAGGGACGCTGGAAAAAGATCGGCCCGGCCCCAAAGGAGCAGAGCGACGCGATCTGGCAACGCTTCCGCGGGGGTTGCGACCAATATTTCGCCTGGCTGGACGAAGAGCGCGCCCGAAACCTGGTCCGCAAGGAAGAACTCTGCGGCGCCGTGGCCGAAATTCTGACTGGGATCACCCCCGAAACCAGCCTAAAAGAGGTCGGAACCAAACTGGTCGAACTACAGCAGCAGTGGAAGGAGATCGGCCCGGTGCCCCAAGAGCGGAGCGAGGAGATCTGGCAGCGTTTCCATGGTCCCATCGACGAGTTCTTCAAGGCCCGTCACCAGCAATTCGAGGAGGCCGAGAAGGAGCGGCACTTGAACCTGGAGAAAAAAGAAGAGCTGTTGCGCAAAGCCGAGGAGCTGGCCGGTCAGGGCAACACCAAGGAGACCGCCGCCGCCCTGCAGGAGTTGCAGAAGGAGTGGCAGGAAGCAGGACCCGCCCCCCGGGAGATCGACCGGGAGATCAACCACCAGTTCAAGGAACTCTGCGATTCTTTCTTCGCCGGTCGCCGCCAGTACTTCGCCAACCTGAATGAAGAGCGCCTGGAAAATCAAAGGCAGAAGGAAACCCTCTGCCTGCGCCTGGAAAACCTGATCGGCGCTGCCCCTGCCTCAGGCGCCAAGGGCAAAAACCAGGCCCTCTCCCTGGCCGAGCAGCTGAAGATGGCCATGGAAGACAACTTCATGCTGGCCGGCCGCCGCGACGACAAGGCGCAAATCCAGGGTGAGGTCAAACGGATCCAGGAGGAGTGGAAAAAGATCGGTCCGGCCGAACGCAAGTACGAACAAGCCCTCCGCGATCGTTTCCGGAAGGCTTTGGACAGTTTTTACGACCGGCAGAAGAAGGGTTAACTCGGATTTCCAACCTACCTCTCAGTTCATTTTCTTTGTCTGGCCAAAGAAAACGAACCAAAAGAAAGGTTAGCCAATCACTTGCCCCCGCTGACGCGGTGGTGCCCTCCGTTCCTTGTCGCGGCCGGGCGCGAAAGCTGTCTGAGGGCCTGCCCTTTGTTTGGTTCGTTTCTTTGCACCCAAAAAACGGGCATAAAGGCAAGCAAAGAAATGAACAAGTCACTAAACGAATCCTCGTACCGCACTCCCCAGCATCAGCACCCCCATCAGCAATAATGCCACCAGCACCAGCTTGAGATATCCCTCGGTCCGGAAACGGTCATAAAGCAGCGAACCGGACCAGACCCCGACCAGCACCGCCGGAACACTACAACTGAAGACTTTTGCCACTTCGCCGGTGGTCAGCCCGCCCAGCAGGTGGGCCAGGGCGGTGGCAATCCCTCCCAGGAAAAAATAGATCGACAGAGTCGCCTTGATCTGGTGTTTGTTCCAGCCGGTGAGGGTCGCGTAGATGATCGAGGGCGGCCCGCCGGCGCTGAAGGCGGCGCTGATCGCTCCGGAGGCGAAACCGGCCGTAAGTCCCCAGCCCTGGCCCAACCGGACCGGCCGGGGCTGGGCCAGCAGCCGGTAAAGGGCGAAAGCAACCAGCATTAACCCCAACAGCAGCATAAAGAGCGGTTCGCCGGTCTTCTTCAGGAAGATAACCCCGACCCCCACCCCCGGCACGAAGCCGGCCAGCAGTGGACCGATCTTGCTCCAGTCCAAGTGGCTCTTGA
>Ga0055477_10000155_pt1 | contig 16407 bp, 12 predicted proteins | sample Muzzi_PWA_D2_FD_57683 | JGI IMG/M metagenome (GOLD analysis project Ga0055477, IMG submission 57683) | Wetland microbial communities from San Francisco Bay, California, USA, that impact long-term carbon sequestration - Muzzi_PWA_D2 | ecosystem: Environmental > Aquatic > Marine > Wetlands ... | reverse complement strand
GGAGGCGGGCATTCCCGAGGACGACCCGCGGAATCCCGCCACGATCGCGGACAACGTGGGGGACAACGTCGGTGACGTCGCCGGCATGGGTGCGGACATCTTCGAGTCGTACGTGGGTTCCATCGTCGCCACGATCGCCATCGGGGCGACGTCCGCCGCATTGGCATCGAACCAGGCCGCAGCCGTCGCACTGCCCCTGCTCACCGTGATGGTCGGTCTAGTGGCGTCGCTGGTCGGGATCGGCATGATGAAGGTGTTGGAGCGGACCAACCCGGCCGGAGCGCTCCGGAACGTGACCTTCATCGCTGCGGGCCTCTTCCTCGTCGTGATGTACTTCATGGTCGAGGCGATGGGCTTCCAGATGGTGGATCCCGCGACGGCTCGGGTGATGCCGTCCTGGGGTCCCTGGGCGGCGATCGTGGCGGGGACCCTGGTCGGCATATTCATCGGGCTGGTGACCGAGTACTACACGGCCGCCAAACCCGTTCGGAAGATCGCCCAGGCGAGCGAGACCGGGGCGGCGACCAACATCATCACCGGGCTGGCGGTGGGCATGGAATCCACCGCGCTGCCGCTGATCCTGATCTGCGTAGCGATCTTCGTTTCGCACTGGTTCGCCGGCCTCTACGGCATCGGGATCGCCGCGGTGGGAATGTTGGCCACGGTCGGCGTGACGATGTCCGTGGACGCCTATGGGCCGATCGCGGACAACGCGGGTGGGATCAGCGAGATGAGCGGCCTCGGCCCCGAGACCCGTGCCATCACCGATTCACTCGACGCCATCGGCAACACGACGGCAGCGATCGGGAAGGGGTTCGCGATCGGCTCCGCCGCGCTCACCGCTCTGGCCTTGTTCAGCGCGTACGCGTCGAAGGTCGGCCTCCAGGCCACAGGGATCAACATCGTGGACCCCCTGGTTGTCATCGGTCTCTTCCTCGGAGGGATGCTGCCATTCTTCGTGGCCGCGCTCACCATGACCGCTGTGGGGCGTGCCGCGGCCGGGATGGTTGACGAGGTGCGTCGCCAGTTCCGGGAGATCCCGGGGATCATGGAGGGGACCGCGAAGCCGGACTCGGCGCGCTGCGTGGATATCTCGACCCGGGCGGCTCTCCGTGAGATGATCCTGCCCGGGGTTACGGCGGTCGCGGCTCCCGTGCTCGTGGGATACTTCCTCGGGGTCCAGGCGTTGGGCGGGCTTCTTGCCGGAGCCACCGTGACCGGCGTGCTCCTGGCGCTCTTCATGGCCAACGCCGGGGGCGCCTGGGACAATGCGAAGAAGTACATCGAGTCCGGGGCACACGGTGGGAAGGGGTCGGACTCGCATATGGCCGCCGTCGTGGGGGACACGGTGGGGGACCCGTTCAAGGACACCTCCGGTCCCTCCCTCAACATCCTCATCAAGCTCATGAGCGTCGTCGCCTTGGTCCTCGCTCCGTGGTTCGTACGCGTCCACGGGGCGCCAGGGGCCGGTCCGCTCTCCATGCTACTCGAGGCGGTTCGCTCGCTCCTCGGGTGATCCAACCCGCGTGACGGCTGCCGCAGGGTTCGACGCCGCGTTGGCTTTCGCGCGGGACCTGATCAGAATCCCTTCCCTCTCGGGCTACGAGAGGGAAGTCGCGTCTCGCGTCATCTCGGAAATGAAGGCGCTGGGCTTCGACGACGTCCGTTCAGATCGCCTGGGAAACGTGATCGGCATCCTGCGCGGGACAGGGAGCGGCCGGACGGTGATGCTCAACTCCCACCTCGACGTGGTCAGCGAGGGGGATCCTTCCGAGTGGGAGTACCCCCCGTTCTCGGGCGATGTGGCCGACGGGTGCCTCCACGGACGTGGGGCCATGGACATCAAGGGGCCTCTCGCGATCCAGACCCATGCGGCGGCGGGGCTGAGGGGACGGACGCCGGGGGATGTCGTCGTCGCGCACACCGTCATGGAGGAACGCGGGGGCTGGGGCATGCTCGGTCTGCTGGAGGACGGGGAAGTCCGTCCTGATGTGATCATCCTCGGCGAGGCGACGGCCGGGGACATCTGTGTCGGGCACCGGGGCCGGGCCGAGGTGCGCATCGTCGTCCATGGAGTCGCGGGTCACGCGAGTGCCCCCGAGCGTGCCAGGAACTCCCTCGACCTCCTTCCCGCGGTCCTGGAAGCCGTCGCCCGGTTGGCGGCGAGGCAGGGCTCAGATCCCGAGCTGGGCCCCGCGACGGTGGTTGCGACGGACGTCAAGACGGCGCCGGCGAGCCATAACGTCATTCCCGACCGGTCGGTTGTGACTCTCGACTGGCGTATCCTCCCGGGCCCCACTGCCGAAGAGCTGGTGCGGGAGGTGGAGGCGGCGGTGGCGGAGTGCTTGCCGGAGCTACCCGTGGGTTACAGCGTCGAAGTCGCGATGGCGGTGGAGCGACAGCGCTCCTACACCGGCCTCACGGAGGATCGCGACATGTTCACGCCTGGATATCTCCTCGCGGGGGCCCATCCCGTCGTGAGGGCCGCGAGCCACGCCGTCGGATGCCGGGACGGGAGCGGCCCGGCTTCCGTCCGACCCTGGACGTTCGCCACGGACGGGGGGTGGAGCTGCGGTCTTTACGGCGTTCCCACCATTGGTTTTGCGCCGGGGGAGGAGCGCTTTGCGCACACGAACCGTGAGCGGCTCGCCTTGGCCGATGCCGAATGGGCCTTCGACCGCTACCCGGACCTCATCCTGGCCGTGATGGAGCCGGTCGCCTGAGGCCAGCGTTGAACCCGATCCCGTTCACCCTGCCCTGCGGTCGGCCATCATTCGGGCAGTCGTAGCGCAACCAGCGAGCCCGGAAGATCATTGTCGGAGACGGCCACCACCACGTATTGCCGGCCTTCGTGCATGAACGTCATCGGAGCGGCGTGCGTGGGGGCCGGGAGCGGAAGGTCCGCCACCGACTCCCCCGTCGCCTTGTCGACGGCGTGGAACCATGCCGTGCCGGAGCGCCCCTCCCCGAACATCAGAAGGCTCCCGGTGACCAGGATGTTGGCGTGGCTCGATTGGCCGGTCGGCGGGATATCGAGTCCCTGGAGCAGCTCGTTCTCCGCGATCCGCTCGGGCGTGGCGCCGTTGGGGATCGTCCAGAGGTGCTCTCCCGTATTCATGTCGATGGCGGCGACGAGCCCGTAGGGCGGCTTCACGATCGGGATTCCGTCGACACTAGGGACGCGCACGTTCGTCCGCACCCAATCCGCAACCGTACGTCCCGGAGACTCCCCTGGCGTACCGTCGTCTCGGAGCGACCCTGGAACCACGGCGAGTGCGCTACAACTCCTCACCGAGGCGACGTAGAGGACGTTGGTCTCCGGATCGAACGCCGGGCCACCGGTCACGTTCGTCCCGCCCGTCGTGCTCGGGCATAGAATCGCCCCAACCTTGCCCTCTTCATTGCCCTCGTGCACCGGGGGGTTGAAGAGAGGTCCGTACGTGTAGTCCTCTAGCGATTCGATGGCCTTTTGCCGGAGCTCCGGAGTGAAGTCGACGAGGTCGTCCTCCGTGAGTCCCTGGAGCTCCCACGAGGCCGGACGGGTCGGGTAGGGTTGTGTGGGAGCCGTGTGCTCGCCCGGCACCTTCGACTGTGGCACGGGACGTTCTTCGATCGGCCAGACGGGCTCGCCCGTAACGCGATTGAAGGTGAAGGCGAAGGCCTGCTTCGTGACCTGGATGACGGCGGGAATCTCCCGCCCGTCGACGTTCAGATCCGCGAGGATCGGAGGCACCGGCATGTCCCAGTCCCAGATGTCATGATGACTGAGCTGTTGATGCCAGAGCCGTTCCCCCGTCCGTGCGTCCACGGCGACGATGCTGTTCGCGAAGAGGTTGTCGCCCGGTCGGAATCCCCCGTAGACGTCGTTGGTACCCGAGTCCATGGGCAGGTAGACGATCCCCCGCTCGAGGTCCGCCGACAGAGGAGGCCATGCCGCCACGTTGCCACTCCACTCCCAAGCTCCGGGCTCCCAGGTGTCGTATCCGAACTCCCCGGGCTGAGGAATGGTGTGGAAGGTCCAGAGGTGTTCTCCGGTCCGCGCGTCGTACGCGAGGACATCCCCCGGAATGTTCTCGATCCGGGTTTGTCGGGAACCGCCGTCGGAGAGGGCGCTTCCGACGATCACCACGCCGTTCACGACGATCGGTGGGGAGGACGTCGTGATCAGTCCGAGCGAGGGGTCCGGGCCTTCGTATGGATCGTACGGCTGAACCCGCGGCATGTCCGCGAACATGTCGACCGTTCCGTAGGGCGCGAAGCCCGGAATCGGCACCGGCTTCCCGAAGCCCTCGATGGGGTGTCCCGTGTTGGCGTCCAACGCATGGAGAAAGAAGCCGGGGCTGGTCATGTAGATGACCCCCCGTCCATCGATCTCGGCGTACGCGACACCCTTGCCCCAGTTCTGTCGGGGTGAATCCTCCCAACGCTGGGTATTGGGCTCCCGGAAGGTCCAGAGGGTCTCTCCGGTTCCCGCATCGAGCGCGGCGACCGTGCGCCGCCTTCCGGCGACGGTGAAGACCTTTCCGTCCACGTACAGCGGAACCGAGCGGAGGATGTAGTCGGGCCGCGGACCGAAGTTGTCGCCACGCCAGATCCAGGCGATCTCGAGATCCTGGAAATTGTCGGCGTTGATCTGGTCCAGGGGCGAGTATCTCGTGCTCGAAGCCGTGGCGCCCCAGTAGCGCCATTCACCAGGCGGGACCGATCCGTCTTGGGCCGCGGCGGAACGAGCCAGAGCCCCTGACGCCGCCAGGATCAGGGTCGAGGCGGTCAGGACTCCACGAGCGACGGGATGCTGTCTTACACCCAAGGAACACCTCCATTGAGGCGGTGCCGAGTAGCTTCTGGTCCAGTGCGAAGCAGGACCGAGGATGATCCGGCCTCAGGTAACGGGACCGGGAACGTATAGAGTGACACTTACCCCTGCAATCACGCTGAACGGTCATCTCCACCGCTCTTCCCAGCGAATGCCCCCCATCGCTACGGCGCGGTTCCGAAGAATCCCGAGTCGATCGATCTCGGCCACGACCTCGTCGCCTGGCTTGATCTTCTTGTTGGCACCCGGCTCGAACGGCGTCGCACCGGTGAAGATGATGTCTCCCGGGAGGAGCGTGACCCATCGACTTACGTGCGAAATGACCTCCGCGGGCCGCTGGAGCCTGTCGGCCGTGCTTCCGCGCTGGGTCAAGGTACCGTTGAGGTGGTGTGTTGTGGGCAGGTCCGAATAGTCCAGGCCCACCGCGATGGCAGGTCCGATCGGGGCCATCGTGTCCGAAATCTTCCCCAGAATGGGAGATGGGCGACGTCGATCCCATGGACGGGTGAACCAACCGAATTCGGTCAGGTCGTTGCCGACCGTGACACCCCAGATGTGGTCGGATGCCTCCTCGACCGACAGATGGCGGCCCTGGCGGCCGATCACGAGGACGATCTCGGCCTCGTGGATGTAATCGCCGGCCTCCTCGGGTACCTCGAAGCCGCCCCCAGGGCCGGTGATCGAAGTCGGGAGCTTCGCGAACCAGCCTGGGTGCGAGTCCGGGGGCACTTGGGCCGGATCCCCCCCCGACGTGTTCGCAGCCACGCCGAGAACCTTCGACACCCGGTTGGGGTCGAGCGGAGCGAGCAGGCGCACCTCTCCGAGTGGGACCGTCCGCCCCGTACGTTCGGGATTCGCGAAGTAGTGAGTGCTGAGCTCGTGGATCCGCTCACCCTCGAGGACGCCGTATGCAACATCGCCGCTGTGGTCGTAGCGGACATGGTAGGAAGCGTCCGGATTCTCCTCGGTGATCTCGGCCAGTCGTGCGTAGTCGGCAGCGAGCTCTCCGGTGGGGATTTCGTGTGGATGCGGAGGTGTGAAGGAGGTGTAGCTCATGGGCCTTGGGAGGGTGCGAGCGATGTCGCGAGGATGTTCGAGCGGAATGGCGGGCCAAGTTGGACGACCGACCCGGAAGGCGCAAGCTCGGACACGGAACTTCGGGTTGCGCACCGTGCGCGGGCCGGCCCATCCTCGTCCCGGGTCCGGATCCCTTTGTCGATGCGTGGCATCGGGCACCGGACCATCAGTCAGAAATACTCACGCTTCCTACCTCGGAGTCGACGGAATGGACAAGATTGGCTTCATCGGACTTGGCATCATGGGGCGGCCTATGGCCGGTCACCTGCAGAGCGCGGGCTACTCGCTCGCGGTCCGCGACATCGCGCCCATTCCCCAAGAATTGCTGGACGGTGGGGCCACCGAGTGCGCCACTTCCCGGGAGGTCGCCGAGAGCTCCGACATCACGATCATCATGGTCCCCGACACGCCGGACGTGGAGAAGGTGCTCTTCGGGCAGGATGGGGCTGCGGAAGGCCTGTCCGTAGGGAAGGTCATCGTCGACATGAGCTCGATCTCACCGACCGCCACGAAGGGATTTGCCGAGCGGGTCCGCGAGACCGGTGCGGACTACGTGGACGCGCCCGTCTCGGGCGGGGAAGGGGGAGCCAAGGCGGCTACGCTGACGATCATGGTCGGTGGGGAGCAAGCGACGTTCGACCGTGTGAAGCCGCTCTTCGAGTTGATGGGGAAGAACATCAACCTCGTGGGGGGGGTGGGGGACGGCCAGACGTGCAAGGTGGCGAATCAGATCATCGTCGCTCTGACGATCGAGGCCGTGGGTGAGGCGCTATTGTTCGCGAGAAAGGCAGGGGCGGATCCGGCGCGCGTCAGGAACGCACTCATGGGAGGATTCGCGTCTTCGAGGATCCTGGAGGTGCACGGAGAGCGGATGATCAATCGTTCGTTCGATCCCGGCTTCCGGATCGAGCTGCACCAGAAGGACCTGAACCTCGCACTGCAGAATGCCAAGGCACTCGGCATCAGCCTCCCCAACACGGCGACGGCGCAGGAGCTGTTCAATGCCTGCGTGGCCAACGGTGGGCGAGCCTGGGACCATTCGGCGATGGTGAAGGCGCTCGAGATGCTCGCGGCGACCAAGGTGGCGGAGGACTGAGCTCTTACGAGTCGCGTCTCGGGGCTTCTTCGTTCAGCCGCTTCTCCAGCGTCTCCTTGGCGACGCGCGGATCGACCTCCGCGGGCGAGGCCTGGAGCACTCTTCCGACGAAGAATCCGATGAGCTTGGCGTGTCCCTCGCGATACCGGGCCACCTGCTCCGGGTGCTCGGTGAGGACCGCCGTCACCACCGTGTCGAGCTCGTCACTGCCGAGTTGGCCGTCCGCGACTTCCGCGACCAGGCGGCGGGCATCCGTCTCTCCGGAGAGGAGCCGGGTCAGGGCCGACTCGACGACCGACCGGGATACGCCGCTCCCGAGGCTGGAGATCAGGGCGGCGACGTCGTCCGGTCGCAGCCGTTCGCCGATCTCCCAGGCGTGGTCCAGCTTCGGTAGGACGTCGTTGACGACGAGCGGAGCGACGAGCCGCGGATCGGCTCCGAGAGCCAGCACGGCGTCGAAGAAGTCCGCGACCTCCCAGGTGTCGGTCAGAATGCGAGCCGCCTCGTCGGGCACGCCCTGGTGGGTGTATTCGGCCCACACGTCCAGGGGGCTTCGGGGTACGCTCGCCCTGACCTCTTCGATGAAGGCGGGGTCGAGAACGACGGCCGGGAGATCCGGGTCGGGCATGTACCGATAGTCCTCGGCGTACTCCTTCCCACGCATCGCCACGGTCCGGTCACGGCCCTCGTCGTAGAGACGTGTCTCCTGCACGACCTCTCCGTTTCGCCTGAGGAGACGTACCTGTCGTTCCGCCTCGTGGAGTATGGCCCTTTCCACGAACCGGAAGGAGTTGAGGTTCTTGATCTCGGCGCGGGTGCCGAATGGGGCATCCGAACCCCGCCTGACCGAGACGTTGGCGTCGCATCGAAGCGAGCCCTCCTCCATGTTCCCGTCCGAGATGCGCGCAAACCGCACGACACGCCGGAGCTCGCGGAGGAAGTCCGCGGCGTCCGCGGCGCTCCGGAGGTCGGGCTCGGTCACGATCTCGAGAAGGGGAACGCCCGCGCGGTTGAGGTCGACGAGGGACTCGCCGGCGCGGTGGGACGTCTTCCCCGCGTCCTCTTCCAGATGGACGCGGGTCAGTCGGCACGTTCGCGTCTCCCCGTCTCCCGTGCGGTACCGGAGCCGCCCCCCGAGGAACAGGGGGCGCGCGTACTGACTGATCTGGTAGCCCTTCGGAAGGTCCGGGTAGAAGTAGTGTTTCCGCTCGAAGACACTCCGCGGCTGCGGATCCGCGCCGAGGGCGAGGCCGGCCACGAGGGAGAGCCGGATGGCCTCCTCGTTGAGCACGGGGAGGGCTCCCGGGAAGCCGGCGACCAGGTCGTCGACCGCGGTATTGGGGTCCTTCCCGAATTCGTTGGGCTGCGTGGAGAAGAGCTTCGCCTCGGTGAGGAGCTGGACGTGCACCTCCAGCCCCACGACGACTTCCCACTCCGTCGTGCTCACCCACCGACTCCGATGGCCTCGAGTCCGGCGCCGACCGCGAGGAGCCGGTCCTCGCGGAACCACGGAGCGATCAACTGCGCACCGACGGGAAGGCCGCCGGGGGCCTCTCCGGCGGGAAGCGACAGGGCTGGGACGCCGGCCAGGCTCGGGGCCACCGTGTAGACGTCCGCGAGGTAGAGGGACAACGGGTCGGACGGCTTCTCGTCCAGCCGGAACGCGGGTGTGGGGGTGGTCGGCGTGAGCAGGACGTCCACCGCCTCGAACGCTCGCTCGAAGTCGTCCCTGATCCGGCGGCGTACGCGTTGGGCCTGCAGGTAGTACGCGTCGAAGTAGCCGGAGGAGAGCACGAAGGTGCCGAGGAGGATCCGTCGCTTGACTTCATCGCCGAAGCCCTCGGACCTCGTCCGAAGATAGAGGCTGTCGAGTGTGTCGGCGTGGGTCGCGCGCCGGCCGTAGCGGATCCCGTCGTACCGGGACAGGTTGGAGCTCGCCTCCGCGGGGGCGATGACGTAGTACGCAGCGATGGCGTACTCCGTGTGCGGAAGTGAAAGCTCGACGATCTCGGCTCCGACGGACGTCATGTGCTCCCTGACGGCCGAGAGTACCTCGGCCACACCGGGATCGAGCCCCTTGGCGAAGTATTCGGTGGGCCATCCGACTCGGAGTCCCTCCAGCGCGTTCACGGGCTCGGAAGGGGGCCCGAGTTCCGGGACCGGTTCCCGGGACGAAGTGGAGTCCCTCGGGTCGTGTCCGGCGATGACGGCGAAGACCCTCGCCACGTCGTCGACGCAACGCCCGAACGGCCCGATCTGGTCGAGCGAGCTCCCGAACGCTACGAGGCCGTACCGCGAAACCCGGCCGTACGTGGGCTTGAGCCCCACGGTCCCCGTGAACGCCGCGGGTTGCCGAATCGATCCCCCGGTGTCGGATCCGAGCGCGGCGGGCACGAGGCCGGCACCGACGGCCGCCGCGGAGCCCCCGGAGGACCCTCCCGCCGTCCGGTCCGTATCCACCGGGTTGCGCGTGGGCCCGAAGATCGACGTGTCCGTGGTGGACCCCATGGCGAACTCGTCGAGGTTGGTCTTTCCGACCACCACGGCCCCCGCGGCCTCGAGGCGTTCAACGACCGTGGCGGAGTGGGGAGGCACGAGATTCTCGAGAATCCGGCTCCCCGCGGTGGTCCGGAGGCCTCGGGTGAGGATGTTGTCCTTCACCGCGACGGGTACGCCCGCCAACGGAAGGGAGCCCTCGTCCTCCCGGATTCTCCGATCTACCTCGTCGGCGCGGGCGAGCGCCTTCTCGGCTTCCACGGTCACGAACGCTCGGATCTCCCCGTCGTTCTCGGAAATGCGGGCCAGGCACGACTCGACCACATCGCGCGCGGAGAGGCGTCCGCGAACCACCATCTCGACGAGCTCCGCCACCGGAGCCCGGCCCGCATCGGTCATGGGTTCTCGATCACGGGCGGCACGACGTACATGCCGTCCTTCAGCCGGGGAGCGGTGGAGACCACGGAAGAGGGTTCTTCCCCGACGACGTCCGGCCGGGTGACGGTGGGCAGCGCGATAGGCTGGATCAGGGGCTCGACTCCTTCCACGTCCACGGCCGAGAGCTGCTCGACGTACCCCACGATCCGGGAGAGCTCACCCTCCAGGTGCTCGAGATCGGTGTCACTCAGCTCCAGTTGGGCCAGATGCCCGAGGTGCCGCAGTTCCTCTCGCGTGAGGCCTTTCACCGGACGCGTCCGAGATCGGGGCCGAGCTCCAGTCCGAGCGCCACGAGCTGGTCCTCGGAAACGGGAGCCGGGGCACCGTCCACCAGGCTCTCACCCGAGCGGCTCTTGGGGAAGGCGATGACCTCGCGGATGTCGTGGGTTCCCAGAAGGAGCGCGACCAGTCGGTCGAACCCGACCGCGATCCCCGCATGCGGAGGCGGTCCGTACTCGAGCGCCTGAAGGAGGAACCCGAAATCGCGCTCCACCGCGTCCGGCTCCATCCCGAGCATCCCAAGGACGCGAGCCTGGACCGTCGGGTCGTGGATCCGCACGCTTCCGCTTCCCAGCTCGACCCCGTTCAGGACGAGATCGTAGGAGCGGGACCCAATCTGGAACGGGTCGTCCACCCCTTCCAGGCTCTCACCCTCCGCGGGGCTCGTGAACGGGTGATGCGCGGGAACGGGCCGGCCGTTGACGGGGTCGGGCTCGAACAAGGGGAAGTCGGTGATCCAGACGAACTCCGGTCGGGAACCCGAGAGGTCGAGGAAGTCTCGGGCGAGGCGGGTTCGCACCGCGCCGAGCACCTGGTTCGTCATCTCTCTGGGTCCCGACACGATCAGCAGGAAGGAGCCCGGTGTGGCGCCGGCCCGTTCGATCAGGCGCTCCTGGACCGCGCTCGGAAAGAGCTTGGCCAGTGTTCCCTCGAGCGCGGAGCCCCCGTCGTCCACCCGGATGTAGGCGAGGCCGGCCGCTCCCAGCTCCTGGGCGAAGGCGATGAGGTCGTTGAGGTACGCACGGGACAGCGCGAAGGGCGCGGAGATCGTCTTAGCGACGCCGCCGCCCTCCACGACGCTCCTCACGATGTCGAAGCTGCTTTCCCGGATGAGATCCGAGATGTCGACCAGCTCGAGTCCGTAGCGGAGGTCGGGTTTGTCGGTACCGAAGCGATCCAGGGCCTCCCGATGGGAGATTCTGGGAAACGGATGCGGAACGTCGCCCTCGGCGCATGCGCGCGAGGCTGCGGCGACGGCGGCCTCCGTCACCTCCATGACATCCTCTTCCTCCGCGAAGCTCATCTCGAGGTCGAGCTGGGTGAACTCGGGTTGGCGGTCCTGTCGGAGGTCCTCGTCCCGGAAGCACCGCACGATCTGGTAGTAGCGGTCGCATCCCGAGACCATGAGGAGCTGCTTGTAGAGCTGCGGGCTTTGCGGGAGCGCGAAGAACGATCCGGGCTCGGTCCGGCTCGGCACGATGAAGTCGCGGGCGCCCTCGGGTGTGGAACGCACGAGAAAGGGCGTCTCGATCTCCGTGAAGGAACGCTCCGCCAGCGTGTTGCGGATCGCCAGGGCCGCCGCCGAGCGACGTTGGAGTGCAGCCTGCGACCATTCGCGCCGGAGGTCGAGGAAGCGGTACCGAAGCCGCGTCTCGGGCGCGAGCGCCCCGGCCTCCTCCACATGGAACGGCGGCACCCGCGAGGAGGCCAGGCAACGGACCTCCTCTGCCACGACCTCGATTTCTCCGGTCGGAACGGCCGAGTTGACGGTATCCGCGGAGCGCTCGCGCACATGCCCCACGACGAGGATGCAGGTCTCTCGCCCCAGACCTTCGGCCAGCGTGTGAGACGCGGCGCTCACTCTCGGATCCACCACCACCTGGGTCACGCCGTAGCGGTCACGGAGGTCGAGGAAGATCAGGCCTCCGTGGTCCCGGACTCTGGCGAGCCAGCCGCCGAGACGCACGGAAGAGCCGATGTGCCCGGGCCGGAGCTCGCCGCACGTATGGGATCGGAGCATGCCTATGATCGCTGTCTGACTCGAAAGAGCGGCCCGTGGAGCACGTGACCGGACCCCGGATCCGGCCCGGGTGCTCGCCCGCGCGCTGAGCCTCGCTCGGAACCGACCGACGGATCGCTACGAAAGGCCAGGAAGATCACCATGGGAAAGCCGGGCTGCAAGGCGTGACGCGGCATCGGTACGGGAGGTTCCGCCCTCGGTGAAGCCGAATCAGTCTGGGGAGCAACCGACGGTCAGGTGGAGCCGCTCGATGCACCTCGATTCTTCGGTGCGGTGACCGCCGTTGCCTCGCTCCCGGATGCCGTCGCCATCGCCTTCCGGTTCACGGCCTTCATCATCTCTTCGATATCCAGCCCAAGAGCAGCGGCGGTGCCCTCGAGCGTCCCCAGGGCGCCGCGGACCCGTTGGTTGATGGCTCCGCTCACCGCCTCACCGTCGCCTCCATCCATGACGACCACCCGGTCGATGTCCACACCCCGGACGGCGTCGACGCTGATCCTGAGCAGCTCTGGCAGCTTTTCAGCCATGAACACGGGCAGCCCGGTATCGCCGGCGTCACGGATCTGCTCGTAGAGACGCCGGAGTACCTCGACCTGGGCCTTGCCCCGCTCGAGGATGGGGGCTGCGTCTCCCTGGGCCTTGGCGACCGCGGCCTCGCGGGCGGCGTTGGCGGGCTCCACGACGTCGGCACGCAGCCGCTCCTGCTCGCGGAGCACCCGGCGGGCTTCGAGCGCTCGCTGGGCCTCGACCTCGGCCTCCTCCGCACGGACCTTGGCTGTCCGCTCGGTGCTCTCCCCCTCCTGATCGAGTTGTGCCTGACGAACGCGGAGCTTGTTGTTGGCCTCTGCGATCTGGATGTTGGCGTCCGCCTCCAGGACTTCCGCTCGCTGGCGGGCCGTGGCCTGAGCCTGACGGGTGTCCGCCTCCGCGTCCGCCTCCGCGATCTCGGCGTCACGGACGGCCTCAGCGGCCTTCTTTCTCCCGATGGCCTCGAGGTAACCGCGTTCGTCGCTGACGTTCTGGATCTTGAGGACGTCCAGGTGGTAGCCGAGCGCGGCGAGGTCCTCTCCGGCGTCCTCAGAGAGGGCCTTGGCGAACCCCAGCCGGTCTTCGTTCACCTCCTCCGGTGTCAGCGTGGCCAGCACGCCACGGAGGTTCCCCATCAGCGTATCCTTGGCGAGGGAGCGGATCTCGTCCTCCGTCTTCCCCAGCAGCCGCTCGACCGCATTGTGAAAGACGGCCTCGGGCGTCGAGGCGATCTTCACGTTGGCGATGGCCTCGACGTTGAGTGGAATGTTCCCCTTCGAGAAGGCGTTGTGGACGCTGATCTCGATGGGGAAGGTCTCCAGGTTCATGTGCTGAACCGTCTCGACGATGGGGATCCGCATCGTCCGACCCCCGACGACCGATCGGTATCCGACCTGTTCGCCGTCCGAGAGGAGCCGCGTCTTCCCGGTGATGACCGCCGCACGGTTCGGTGGGACGATCACGATGAGGGCCTGGATCGTGGCGATCAGCACGATGATGGCAACCACGACCACCAGTGCGAGAACCGCGGGAGCGAGAAGCTCGGTGGGCATTGAATTCTCCGTTGTCGAGAGACGGGTCGGAAACGGACGAGGCCGGTCCAAACCGCCTAGGGTTCCAGTGAAAGCTCGTCTGCGACGGGTGCGACGCGAGCCACGCCCTCTTCCATTTCCACGACCACGACGGACGTCCAAGCGGCCGGATCTTGGCCTCGAACGCTCTCGTGGGGCAGGGCCCTGAGAGAGATCCGCCGCTGGCCGCGCTGGACTGCGACGGCGCCGGCGGATTCCGTCGAGATCGGTACCGTGACCGACCCGGCGAGCCCGACGAAGGTGTCGTCGGAGGCCTGCGCACCCGTGTCCGTGATCGCGAGGTAGCGGAAGGCGCTCGTCACCAGTGCACCCGACAGGAACCCCCCCGTGAGCGCGAGGCCGAGCGTCGTCACGAAAGCGGCCGATCCGAAAAGACCCAGTAGGGTCCCCACGGCTCCAAAGCCGAACAGTGCGTAAGTCAGGGTGCGGATCGAGAGGATCCTGGAGGCGTGGGAGGCGTCCCCCCCGTGCCCGTCCAGGTCCGCGTCTCCGATATCGGCCCCCTCGATCTCGAACGACACGTCGCCGGAAATGTCGAGATCCAGGTCGCTTCCTGCGTCGCCGAAGACATCCCCGAGAAGGGACAGGAGCAGGAGGCCGCCGCCGAGCACCAAGCAGAAGATGTAGACCGGGAGCATCGTCCGCTCCTCGTGGTAAGCCGTCGCCCGGAAAGGCGATCCGAACGTAACCTACGCCCGCGCAGGGGCCGTGAGAAAGAACCGCGACTCTACTGGGTTCGATCTGGAGTACGGTCCTGGGCACCCCGATCTTCACGCGTTGCTCCACCCCGGGGTGCCGGCTAGCTTTGCGCGTCATCGGCGCGCCCCCGAGGCGCGCTTTTTTTTGACCACCAGACGAGTCACGGACCGAGACGATGCTCAGGGTCGGAATCGTGGGGCTTCCCAATGTCGGGAAGTCCTCTCTCTTCAACGCACTCACCGCGGCCGGCGCGGCATCGGAGAACTACCCGTTCTGCACGGTGGATCCGAACGTCGGCATGGTGGACGTGCCCGATGCGCGGCTCGACCGCATTCATCAGCTATCGGGGTCCGCCACGCGGGTGCCCACGGTCATCCAGTTCGTCGACATCGCGGGGTTGGTCGAAGGGGCCTCGGAAGGGGAGGGACTGGGCAACCGGTTCCTGGCCAACATCCGTGAGGTGGACGCGATCGCCCACGTGCTCCGGTGTTTCGACGATTCGGACGTCACGCACGTCCTCGGGGGCGTGGACCCCGTCCGCGATCGGGACGTGGTGGAGACCGAGTTGGCGTTGGCCGACCTGGAGACCGTCGAGCGGCGCATCGAGCGGGTGGAGAAGAAGGCCCGTTCCGGAGAAAAGGACGCCATCCGCGAGGCCGTGGTCCTCGAGAAGGTCCACGCCGTGTTGGCTGAAGGGCGGCCGGTTCGCCTCCTCCACCTCTCAGCCGAGGAACGGCTCCTCGTGAAGGGCTTGCAGCTTCTCACGGCCAAGCCGGTCATGTACGTGGCCAACGTGTCCGAGGCCGATTTGCCCGAGGGCGAGAACCCGTGGACGCGGGCTCTGCGAGACGCGGTCGCCGAGGATGTGCCCGAGGCTCGGGAGGCCGAAGTGGTCGTCACGATCTGCAGCTCGATCGAAGCGGAGCTGTCGGAGTTGGACCCGGAGGAGCGCGCCGCCTTCCTGAGCGATCTCGGGCTCGAGGAGGCGGGGCTGGATCGGGTCATCCACGAGGCCTACCGCTTGCTCGGTCTCCTGACGTTCTTCACGACCGGGGAGAACGAGAGCCGGGCGTGGACGGTTCGGGCCGGGACACGTGCGCCCGGCGCGGCGGGTGAGATCCACAGCGACTTCGAGAGGGGCTTCATTCGAGCGGAGACGATCCACTTCGACGATTTCGTGCGCATCGGTACCTGGAAGTCAGCGCGGGACGCCGGCATGATCCGTTCGGAAGGGAAGGAGTACCTCGTGAAGGACGGGGACATCCTTCTTTTCCGCTTCAACGTGTAAGGGCGGGCGAAAGGCCAGTAACGACAGGGATTTACGACTCGGCTGTGTCTGGAGAGCAGCTCCCGTAGGATCTCCGACGTCAATTCGCGGCCTTGTTCGCCGCTTCTTGGATCTCCTTCTCGGTGGGTTTCCACTCGTGGAGAAGGCGGGCACCATCCGCGGGATCGCCCAGTCGAAACGACATCCTCGAGGGTCAGGTGCCATACCGTGACCGGATCCAGGCGGCGAACCTGCTGGGCAAGTACGGCCTCGGCTTTGTGAAGGGGATGCCCAAGGAGGAGCTCGTCGTCTACCTCCGCGAGATGGGCGGCGCCCTGAAGGAGGAGGCCGAGGAGATGGTGGGGGACGACGCTGCTGAGGCCCTCTGGAAGCGTATCTTCGACCGATGGAAGCGGATCGGCGTGCGTCCGGGCTAGGCTAGGACGAAGGAAGCGACCTCCACCGCAGCCGCCTTCATGGGGAGGGTGTACGTCTGTCCCAGGGAACTCCTCGCTGGCGCAGCAGTGTGTTTGCGTATACTGTGCGCGAGGGAGCAGCAGCGGTCTCATGGATCGGTGATCCACGTGTGGGCTGCACCCGCTTAGGTCTGCACCTAAAGACACCTTACCGACACTTGTCGCCAATCCTGCTGAGGCCGTCGGATTACCGACCTTCAGGAGTTGATTCTCGGGGAGAAACGTCGGTAAGCAAGCGTTAGCAGAACATGGGCCCGGATAGGCGATGGGGATTAATGATCGAGTTCCTTGAACGGTTGCGTATCATGGTTGGAGTGGCCCTCCTGGAGAGAGCCCTCGTCCCCTTGGCTCCATTCCTCTTTGTCCCCTTGGTCGTCCTGTGGGTTGCGGAGGGCGCAGCAGG
>Ga0055477_10000152_pt1 | contig 16517 bp, 13 predicted proteins | sample Muzzi_PWA_D2_FD_57683 | JGI IMG/M metagenome (GOLD analysis project Ga0055477, IMG submission 57683) | Wetland microbial communities from San Francisco Bay, California, USA, that impact long-term carbon sequestration - Muzzi_PWA_D2 | ecosystem: Environmental > Aquatic > Marine > Wetlands ... | reverse complement strand
TGAACCGCCCCGGGTTCTCCGGAGACCCGTTTGTTTGAGTCAGGCCGCCATGGCTGACTCTTCCCGTTGCCGATAATACGCCTGTTCCAGCTCCGCCGGCTGGATGTTGCCGATCGGCTCCAGCCGCCGGCGGTGATTGAACCAGTCGACCCATTCCAGCGTGGCGTTCTCGACGGCATCAAGTATTCGCCACGATTCGCGCCACGAATGACCTCGGTCTTGGACAGTCCGATGATCGTCTCGGCCAGGGCGTTGTCGTATGAGTCACCCCGACTTCCTACCGACGACTCGACGCCGGCTTCGGCGATGCGCTCGGGGTAGCGGATCGACAGATATTGAACGCCACGGTCACTGTGATGCACCAGACCCTCGGTTTCGCTCCTCGACCACAGGGCCTGCTCCAGCGCATTCAGCACCAGGTCCGTGCGCATCGAGCTCGCCACCCACCCGCCGACAATGCGACGGGCGAAGACATGGATGACGAAGGCGACGCAGACCACGCCCGCCCAGGTGGCAACGTAGGTAAAATCCGCCACCCACAGCTGGTTGGGGCGGTCTGTATGGAACTGTCGCTGCACGAGGTGGGTGGCAGCGTCCGGGATGGTGGTCTTGCAGGCCTTGCCCCGCACCGTATCCTGCAAACCCGGCACGCCCAACAAACGCCACACCGTGCAGCCAAGCTTGCCGGCAATCGAGTTCAGCGCCGCCCATTGCGAATCGTGTTCTGCCTGGTGCCCGAACACCAGCCGCACCGTCCGTTCCCGGAACTCCGGGGAATATCGATTTGATTACTCATTGCTCTATCCTCTCAAAGAATAGAGTCTCCGGGTATCCCAGGGCGGTCCAGTCCGTAGTTATTCTGATCGCCGAGCGGGTATCGACAACACGTGGGGACACCGGGTCCGGATACATATTGTGACAGCGCGTATGAGGGTGTCACCCGGCGGGCAGACTGTTACCGACGAAGCCGAGTATGTGATGGTAACAGTGGTATTGTCCTTCGTGAATCCCTTTCGTCAGCCCGCCGGAACCGAAATGGTGGACTCGGATTGAGCGAAAGTGGTGAAGGTGTTGACTCCGCCACAACAACTCAGTACAAACAGCAGGGTGGCAAAAGGTATTAGATGTCGCATTGCCCTGTCTACCGGGCCTAACACCCAAAACTTCCGTCGTCCTGACGGTACACACTGACCCAACTCATACATAAACCTGCCATGATTATAGTTAATCAGATACAACCGGCCGGCCGCAGACCACGCAAGCGTCTCGACGCGAGACTGAGTATTATCATTAATAATAATTTAATGACTTAGTATCAACCGCCCGGGTATGCGCGATAATCGGGAATATGGCTGACAAACGCTCTCGCATGCAGGGCAGGAAATCAATCTTCGTCGCCGGAATGCCGCGGGCCGGCTCCATGTGGACGTACAACGTCGTGCGCCGGCTGCTCGTCCTCGCCGGCATGACTCCCTGGCCGGACAAGGTTCCAGTCAACGAACGCCCGATCATCAAAAAGGCGTTCTCCAGGCCCGCCGGTGCGGGACGGGTCTACTGCATCAAGACACATTATGCGATCGCGATTGACCGGCCCGACACCAGGATACTGTGCAATTTCAGGGATATACGTGACGCCACACTGTCGTTTATGCGTTTCATGAAGTGTCCGTTCGAACAGGCGCTCGAATCCGCCCGGGAATCGATGAAGATCACCGATCATTACCTCAGGGCCGGGGCCCCGTCCGTCCTCCCGGTCGACTATGACGATATCGCCACCGCGGCGCCGTCGGTCGTGGCGAGGATCGCGGACTTTATCGGTGTGGAGGCCGGCGCCGCCGAGATCAATGACATCGTCGAACAACTGTCACGGGGACGCATGCAAGCCAGGCTCGAAAGGCTGCATGACGTTGCCGTGAACCAGGCCGGGGAAATACAGTCCCGTGCTCTAGCCGGCAGATATGCCAGTATCAGGAATACGGACGGCAGCTACCGGGTATTCGATACCGAAACCGGGTTTCAAAGCGATCATATTACCTCCACTCATTCCGGGGAATGGCGCGAGGCCTTCACCGCGGAGCAGCAACGCATCCTGAATGAGCTGCTGGGCGAGTGGTTACGTCGCTATGGATTCGAGGTCTGAGCCAGTGGTTCGCGCAGCCGGATGATGTGATCCGTGATCATTTTGTAGCAACGCTCGGTACCGACGGCGACTGCCCACATCACGCAGGAGTATCGGGTGCCCTCGGTAACAGCTTCCACTTCGTGTATGAAGCGATGGTCGGTCGGAAAGGTGACGATCATGCCATTGCCGGGAGTTATTCGAATATTCAAATCAGGGAAGGCCAGCGCCCCGCCACTGTAATTCGAATTAAAATAGATCACGCTGCTATAGTCGCGGTCAATGAGACGCACCCACTGGTATTCGTCCCTGATCCAGTTCTCGGCATCCGCATGCAGGCCGCATTTGCCGCCGGGCGGATAAAGCAGGAGATGCGGTACCTCGAACCACTCCACCTTCATGTCGTAGTACGGCTCCACGATCCGGCGATAGTAATCCTCGCAGATGTTGTTCATCCTTTTCGCCATCTGTGGATCCTGGATCAGGTCGACGCGATCGGCGATGAAGGCGTAAGAATAGGTATTTGCCACCGAGCTGTCTTCCTGCGGCTTGCCGACATAGGCGGGATTGCCCGCATTGGCATCGGCATAGGCCATGATTTCCCGGCAGGTGGCTTCGTCGATGACATTGTCGGAAATCAGGATTTCGGAACCCACGTAGTGGGGCTTGCCGCGCCTGATGGGGGTGATGGCTTGGTGCATTAGCTGAACCTGGCTTGAGTAGGAACCCGATTTATACAAAAATATGTAATTACTGGAAATTATAAGTAAAATAATACCCCGTCAGCAAGTGACCCGAGATGCCCGGCGATTCATCAAGCAGTCTCAGTGAACAGGCCGTTTCAGCCCTGGATACCGGCCAGCCCCGGCAGGCCATCGCCTTGTTGCAGCCGGCCTGTGAAGGAGGAAGCACCGACCCCCGGCACTGGTTCCTGCTGGGCACGGCCCTGGGAATGACGGGTGACGGTGCCGGCGCCGAACAGGCATTCCGCAAGGTGCTGGCATGGAAGCCGGGGCAGTTGCAGGCCATGACGAACCTGAGCAAGGCGCTGGCCATCCAGGGCCGCCTCGCGGAAGCCGTGACGGTGCTGGAGCGAGTGCAGGCGATCAGCCCCGGTCATCGTCCGGCCTGCATCTACCTGATCAAAGCCCTCATACAGTCACAGCGGCTTGCGGAAGCGGAACAGCAGTGTGAACAATTGCTGGCGATTAACGAGAATGACGCGGAGGTACTGATCCTGCTGGGAAATGTACATCGCCAGCAAGGCGCACCCGATCGCGCGCTGGCCCGCTTCGATCAGGCGCTGGCTGCCGAGCCGGGGCACGTGGCGGCCCACCTGGGCAAGGGGCTGACATTGAAGTCGACCGGCGACAACAGGACCGCGATCGAATGTCTTACCCGGGCGATCCGGCTGGAACCGGGAAACCCGGCGATCTGGTTCAACCGGGGGATAACCCATGTTGCCCTGAACGAACTGGAGCAGGCCGCGCAAGACCTGGAGGAAGCCTTCCGGCTCAATCCGGGGGATGTCACCGCGGGCGGACAACTGGCAAACGTCTATCGTCATCTGCGCCGGCTGCCGGAATCGGTCGAGATTTCGCGCCGGATTCTAGCCGTCGACCCCGGCAACGTGCGTGCCAGGTTTTTCGTGGAAGCCTTCGAGAATCAGGCCAGCGACCGGGCGGTACAGCGGATTCCACGCGAGATGGTCGAGACCACCTATGGCCATGCGGATGTCGGTAGGCATTTCGAGGCCAGCCTCAAGGGCGGGCTGGAGTACAAGGCACCGGACGTGCTGGACGAGGCCGTCAGGGAGGTGTGCGGCAGGCAGGCATCCAGCCTGGACATCCTGGAGCTTGGCTGCGGCACCGGCCTGTGCGGTTCCCGCTTCGCCGATATCGCCCGGACACTCGTGGGTACGGATGTATCAACCAGCATGCTGGATGCAGCCCGTGAGAAAAACGCCTATACCGATCTCTACGTCGCCGATCTCGTCGATGTACTGTCGGAAAATCCCGCCTGTTTCGACCTGGTCATTGCCATGGATGTGCTGTGCTATTTCGGTGATCTCACGGAAATATTCCGCATGTGTCATGACACGCTGCGCCCCGGTGGCGTATTCGCCCTGTCCGTGGAAAAACCGGACGGCGACGAGCCGTGGCTGCTGCATCCCTACGGGCATTTCGTGCACTCGCTGCGGCATCTGCGGCAGGCAGCAGCACGGTCCGGGTTCGAGGAGGCCTTCGTCAGAGAAATGGTGCTGCGACGCGAGATCCGGGAACACCGCGTCGGACATGTCTGCCTGTTCCGGCGGACCTGATTCCATGTCCGATATACAGAGCCTGTTCAGTACGGCCTCGAACCTGCACAGGGAGGGGAAACTGGCGGAGGCCGGGGAACTGTATCGCAGGATCCTGGGCCACTCCCCCGCCTTTCCACCGGCACTCAACATGCTGGGTATCCTGACGGCCCAGCAAGGTGATCCGGCCGCAGCCATCGACTGCTTCAACAGGGCAATAGCGGCTGCCCCGAATGATCCCGCCCCGCGCGAAAACCTGGGCAAGGCCTGGCTGAACATGCGCCGCTACGAGAATGCACAGGCTGCCTACAAGGGCGCCCTGGACATCAACCCGGCATCCTACCCGGCGCTGTACGGGCTGGGCTGCAGCCTGCATTCACAAAGGCACTATGCTCAGGCTCTGGAGATCTTCACCCGGGCGCGGGCCGTGAACGCAACTGATCCAACCCTGTTGCTCTATCTGGGGGCCGCCAGTCAGCAGCTTGGTCGCTTCGAGGAGGCATCCGGACACTACAAACAGGCCCTGGCTCTGGCCCCGGACTCCGTTGATGCCAATTCCAGCCTGGGGAACCTGCTGCTGCAACAGCAGGACTATCCGGGCGCGGAAAGATATTTTCTTCGCGCGCTGCAACTGGGCGCCCGGCGCGCAGACATCGAGTTCGGTTTCGCGCAGACACTGGAACACCGGGGCGACGAGGCGGCTGCGCGCGAACACTACTTCCGGGCGGTCGAGCTGGATCCGGACTCCCAGAATGCCTATATCCAGCTGGACCAGTTCCTGCTGAAAAGTGGCGGCAGGGAAAAACAGGCCTTCCTGGAGGAGCTGGCGAGCGATTACATCTATGCAGACTGGCGGGAATCATTGACCGCCCTGCGCAAGCTGGCTTCGATGGTCGACTATCCCGATGCCGGCGCCGTGCGTGCCCTGCACGCATTCGTGGATCACTATGATCCCGGCGAACTGCATGACAGGCGCTGGTGGCAGGAACAGCTCGATGCCTTCGGCGGTGTAAACAACGGTCACGACAAGCTGTTGCGCTGCCTGCATTCAGCCATCTACTCCTGGTCCCTGCCAGACAGGCAAAGTCTCACCGAGGTTGCCGAGTTTGTTGCAGGCACCCGGCTGTACTCCTACGGTGCGGGTTCCGGTGTCTGGGAGTGGCTGTTGCAGCAGCATCTCGATGTCGACGTGGTTGCCAGCGACGTCAGGCTGCGACACCGCTTTCTGCCAATGGTGCAGGAGGATTATGCCAGCGCGAAACTGGATCCGGACGCCAGTGTCTTTTTTGCCTGGATCGTGCGCGGCGACCTGGGCGTGCTGAACATCCTCAGGCAGATGCGGCCAGGCCAGAAGCTGGTACTGGTCGGCGAGCCGCGGGACCGGGAAGGCATCCCCCGGATCTGCGCGACTACAGAGATGTGGAACCTGCTGGAGAGTGACTTCACCCTGGCCAGGACACTGGCGCTGGTATCCTATTCCCTGCTGAACGATACCGTCAGCCTGTTTGTCAGGAACCGTTGAGCCCTAGCGTCCTGCCGGCCCGTCCGTTGTCCGGCTGCGATCACGGATCGGCCCTGCCCCCGGTCGCCCGCCTTACCCGTCCGGCGACCACACCCGGGCCGCACGCGCGGGATCCAGTGACTCGACCGGGCGCTCGTGCAACACCAGGTTCTGCCGGTGATGGATGCTGGGACCGATCAGGCGGATATCATCAGGGCCCCAGTCCTTCAGGTGGCTGATCATTGCTGACGGGTTGGAAAAGCCGTGTCCTACGAAGGCCGCGCCCCGGATCGCGATGCAGGTATCCAGCAGTATTTCCTCGCCCAGCCGGTAACCGTCGGCCCCCTCCCCGTAATGCAGTCCGACACGGTCGCTGGCACGCGTGCAATCTGTCGTCACCACGGCATCGCCGTATCGATCAGACACATATTGCAGCAGGGCCGTGTCATCGGTCATAAGGAATACGGGCGGGTTTCCGCGCGCCGCCCGCTGGGCATCGATGATGGCAAAATACTGTCTGTTGATTTCATCTAGACCACCCACCTCACGCACCTTGTCGGTGCCGCGCATGTGCACGGAGATGAATCCCGGGGTTCCTATACTTTGGCGAACGAAGTCCTCGGCCATCCGGTTGTATCTTTCCAGCGGATGCAGCCAGGTCTTCAACAGCCGGCGATAGACTTCATCCACACCCTTGCAATAGTCAGGATGAACGGACGGCAGCCAGGGCAGGATATTCAGTATGCCGGTATGAAAGTCGCTGACGACGACCCGTTCCGGTCGCGTAAAACCGTACAGTGCGGCCATGCAGGAGTCGGGGCCGGCAAACTTGTTGACGTTTTCGGATAACAGGTTATGCCGGTGCCATTTCCGCGGAAAGAAGTCCAGGTCCGGATCATCGAGATCCGCGATGGTCAACGCCGACACCGGCTCGAAGTATTGCCGGAAATGATCTGTGGCTGAACCGTCTCCGAAGCGGCTGTTGCTGCCCCAGTGAATGACCGGTATCCGGCCGGTCATCTCCGCGACGAGCAGCTGCCCGAGGACATGATCGACATCACTCCAGAAGCCATAACCCCAGGCCTTCACAAGCAAATAGCGGGGACCGTGTTCCGGATGCTCGGCCCGGAGCGCAGCCTCGCGCTCAACGGCGGCCAGGCACGCCCGCGGCAGATCCCATCCGGGCGCAAGCCTGACGGCCTTCCGGAAGTGCTGCCTGGCGATGACCGGGTGATGCACCGTCATGGCAATCACCCCCATGTAATAGTGGTAGTGGGGGTTACCGGGTTGTTTTCCCATGCCTGTCTGGCAGAATATCTCGGCCTGCGCAATATTTCCGGCCTTGAGGAGCGCCTCTACACCTTCCGCACTGATGAACACTGTTCGCTGTTCAGGCATTATGATACCAATCCGGAGCTGCTGCCCTGGTGAATGTCGTGGCCGGTCCAGGCACAGGCCGGTTATATCTACAAACGCCAGATTGTACACAATCCGTCCTAAACGGAGTCACCATCCGGTTCCAGCGCCTGGAATGACAACAGAATGAAAAAACTCTACTTGTGGCTGCTGATGCTGGGCATGGTGATCCTGGTCTGTGCGGGTCTGGTCATTGCCAGCGAGTATTACCTGCGGGCGTACTGGCCGTCCAGAAGCAGTATTTACATGCCGGATGCAACAGCCATCGCCCGCTACAAGCCCGGCATTCATGCCATGCGCGAGGTAAACGGCAAACCGGTACTCTTCGAGACCAATCGCCAGGGTATTCGACATCACGAGGATCTGGACCCGCGCGATGCCGATGTGCTGCTGCTTGGCGATTCAAACGTCGCCGCCCTGTTTCTGCCGTTCAATCAAACCCTGGGGCAACGACTCCAGTCCAGGCTGGAGCCACCGGTCCGCGTGGCTGATCTGAGTCTATCGGGTTACGGACCCGACCAGTCCGCCAGGCGATATATCCCGATCGCCGAGGGCAGCCGGGCAAAGGCAGTCGTGTTTCATGTTTTTGCGGACAATGATTTCGGTGACCTGTTCAGGAATAATCTTTATCGCCAGAGTGAATCCGGCACATGGCAGACGCGGAGGGACATCGACCGCGACCCGATGCTGATCTGGGACCGGTTCAAGCTGGCGCAGCGCCTGTGGACGCTGCTCGGCCTGTCGGTAGAATCCTTCAATACCCTCACGGGCGGACCGGATTACTATAATGCGCTGCATACCTACATCGGGGGCACAGCCCTGCACTCTCTCCTTCCGGACGCCCTGGAGCGCCTGATCAGGGTATCGGAACAGGAGTATGAAATGTACCGTGAGGGCAAGCACACGGTCTGGCTTGGCGACCATTACGACTATGGTATTGCCGTCGCCCCGCACAGCGAAATGGCGCAACAGGCCGAAAGGATCCTGGCGCACGTGTTGACGCAGGCAGCCGCAGCGTTTCACGGCAACAGGGAGTGTTTCATCGTGCTGATCCAACCCGCGGAGGACGACCTGATGGACTACGGGGGCACCAGCGTATCCCGGGTGGATTTGCAGCAAGTGAGCAAGGACTATTATCCCAGGGCATTGACCGATATGGCGATACGCACGGCCCAGTCGGCAGGGCTCGATTATATCGACCTGTTCCCTGTATTTTCCGGGAGTCCCTGGCGCTATTACTTTACAGAACGGCAGCGTCCCATGGACAATCACTGGAACAGCCAGGGCATCGGGAAGGCCGCCGATCTGCTCGCCGATTATCTCGACAAGCACAAGTGCCTTGACCGGGAAACGGAATAAGCAGACCCGGCGGGCCAAAAGCCTTCTCGCAGCCGTGTGTCGGGAGCACGTCCCCGCCAACAAGAATGCACTGAATGACTATGTGGCCGCCGGGTAGAGACAGGTTACCCCGGGACAGGACAAACCGGCATTGAACAGGATCATCTCCTTCTGCCTGTTTGGTGATCAGCCGATGTACCTCACCGGCGCGGTGGAAAACGCCAGGTTGTGCAAGGAGATCTTCCCGGGCTGGACCAGCCGGTTCTATGTGTCGGAGGAGGTCCCGCGCGCGGTCATCGAGGCACTGGTCGCGCACGGCGCGGAGGTGGTGATCAACGAACGGCGGCACTGCTACGACGCCACGTTCTGGCGCTTCTATCCGGCCGGCGAACCCGACCTGGACGCCCTGATGGTCCGCGATACCGATTCGCGCCTGGGCGAGCGGGATCACTTCGTCGTCGAGGAATGGCTGAAAAGTGGCAAGGGGCTGCATATTATCCGCGACCACCCGAACCACATCGCCCCGATCATGGCCGGCATGTGGGGTTGCCGGGGCGGCGTCCTTGGAGATATTGATGACAGGATCAGCCACTGGATACACTTGCATGCAGGCGACAGGTACGGCAGCCTGGAGGCCAGGAATGCCGACCAGGTGTTTCTCTTCGAGATGGTTTACCGGGAACTCTCGCGGGATGCGCTCATACACAGCGAGTTTGTGCGCTTCCAGGGAGAACTTGCACGACCGATCTACGCTCCCAGGAAGCGCAATGAATTCATCGGACAGATTTTCGACGAACACGGCGTCACGCGCAAAGACCACATCGAGGATCTGGAACAGGCCATGAAGCTGGGTCCGAACCGGTTCACGCTGCGCCATGTAACCCGCTAGGCAGGCCTATGTCGGCGATGGCGGTTCATGCATGAAGGAGGAGACCGGCAATCTGCGCAAGGCGGTGCTGGACAATCCCGGTGATGCCGCCGCCCACTACAACCTCGGTCTCCACCTGGCCGAACTGCGTCACTACACCGAATCGCTGGAAAGCCTCACCCGGGCGAGCGCCCTCATGCCGACGGAGCCACGCATTCATAATGCGCTGGGGTTCGTCCTGAACAAACAGGGCCGGAACGCCGAAGCGATCGCCTGTTTCCGGCGGGCGCTGCGCCTCGAGCCCGGCTTCGTCACCGCCCACGACAACCTGGTCTACTACCTCCACTTCGAATTCGACTGCTCGCCGGAGGCGATGTACCGGGAACACCACGAATGGAACAAGCGCCATGCGATTCACCTCCGGCCGCCCGGGCAGTACCACAACGTCCCGGACCCCGCCAGGCGACTGCGGGTCGGCTATGTCTCCGCGGATTTCCGGGTCCACTCGGTGGCCCGCTTCCTGGAACCGCTGCTGTCGGCCCACGACCGGAATACGGTCGAGGTCTATTGTTACGCAAACAGTAAGCGGACCGATCACGTCACCGCGCGTCTCGCCGCCCACGCGGCGCACTGGAGGGATATCTGCGATCTGGATGACGACGCCCTGGCGCAACTGATACGTTCGGATCAAATCGATATCCTGATCGACCTCGGCGGTCACACGGCCAACAACCGGCTGGGGATGTTCGCACGCAAGCCCGCCCCGCTCCAGATCTCCTGGCTCGGCTATCCGGACACGACCGGACTGACCGGCATTGACTACCGGATCACTGATTCGTGGACCGACCCGCCCGGCCAGACGGAGGCCTGGCACTCCGAAATCCTGCTACGCCTGCCCCACGGGTTCCTGTGCTACCGGCCGCCGGCGGACTGTGGACCGGTCACCCAGCCGCCCGTGACCACCGGCAAGCCGCTCACCTTCGGCTCTTTCAACGCCCTGCCGAAGACCACCCGGCGGGTCGTTGCACTGTGGTCATCCATACTGACGGCACTTCCGGACGCCCGCCTGATCCTCAAGAACAAGTCGTTCCTGGACCCGGGTACACGACAACGCTACCAGCAGCTGTTCATGGCGCACGGGATCGATCCCGACCGACTGGATCTGCTCGGCTGGGTGTCGGGCGTGAATGCCCACATGGGACTGTATGGAAAGATCGACATCGCCCTCGACACCTTCCCCTACAACGGCACGACGACGACCTGCGAGGCTCTCTGGATGGGGGTACCGGTGCTGACGCAGGAAGGCCGGGCCCACGTGGCGCGGGTCGGCGCGAGCCTGCTCGCCCGTATCGGCCTGCGGGACTGGATCACGCAGGATGCGGACGAATACGTGCAGCGTGCGGTCGAGTTCGCACAACAGCCCGGAAATCTCGCAACGATCAGAAAAGATTTGCGTGGTAGAATAAAGGCATCAACGCTGTCTGATGGTCCGGGGTTTGCGCGGGATATGGAACAGGCCTACCGGTCCATCTGGGCCGAATGGTGCGCCCGGCAGCACTAGTCCTGGTCGAAAGCCATGCTGAATCCGGATTTACTGAACAACAAGGCACTGCTACGCGAGCAGCTGCGTAAACCATACGCCATCCTTGAAAATGCCCTGATTCCCGAAGTAGCCGAAGCGCTGTACGAGGAACTGACAGGCTTCGATGGCTGGGTCTATCAGGACCAGCAGAGCCTGTCTGCAGAACAAATTGCCTACCAGGAGACCCACGCACCGGGCTATACCTTCAGCCGCCATAAACTCCAGTTCGGGGTGGACAAATTGCCCCCGATTCTGCAGCGGCTCCGGGAATACCTGATATCGGAACCCGTGCGTGTCTGGATGACGGAAGTGAGCGGACGCCACTGCGACGATTTCGAAGGCGGCGCGGCGATGCTGGCCGAGGGCGGGCATATCGCGGATCACAACGATTACGGGATATTCAGAAGGCCGGAGGATGGTGCCATGTTGACCCGAAGCCTGACCTTCAACTACTACTTGACGCGGAACTGGCGACCGGAATGGGGCGGGCATTTCATATGGAACAGGCCTTATAAAAAGCTCGCTCCGAGCTTCAACACCCTGGTGATGTTTCTCGTCGGGCAGAGCTCCACACACTCCGTCGAGGACGTCAACCCCGCCGCAGGGGAGCCGCGACTGGCGGTCACCGGGTGGTACCGCACCGTGCGGCAACCGATGAAATTAGGCGAATTTCAACCAACAAGAGGTAATGTGACGTGACGGCAAACAATATCGAAGCGGCCCTGCAACTGGCATCCACTGCCCTGGACGGCGGCGACAGCCAGGCCGCAACCGGACTGTACCAAGGTATTCTCAGGGAGGCGCCGGACAATCACGAGGCCTGCCTGATGCTGGGCTCCCTGTACGGCGAAGCAGGCCGGCTATCGGAGGCCGTGGAACTGCTGCAGAAGGCCATGAAACTGAATCCGGACGACGCAGCGGCGGGCCTGGTGCTGACGCGCATCTTCCGCGCCACCGGCGAGCCGCATCGCGCGATCGAACTCCTGGAGCTGCTCTCCGGCACCGTTATGGACGCCGAGGTAACCTATACCCTGGCGGCCTTCGAGGAGGAAGCCGGCAACCGCGGTTATGCCCAGCAACTGTACGAGCGTGCCATTACCCAGGCGCCGGAGGACGATACCGGGGCCTGGCTGGCCATGGCCTCGTTCCGCATGAACGTCGGTGACTTTGACGGCGCCGAGGAAGCTTACAACGAGGTCCTGAAACGAGATCCGGGCAACAGTCTCGCGACCGGCTTCCTGTCTGTCGCCCTGGCGCAACTGGAGCGCACCGACGAGGCGGAAAGCCTGCTGCGGGAGGCGTTAAAGAACCATCCAGACGAGCCGGACCTGCATCACTATCTGGCCCACACCCTGAAGCTGCAGGGCATGAATGCCGAGGCCCTGGAAAGCTGCGAGCGGGCAATCGCCCTGGCGCCCGAAGACCGCCGCCACGTGATCAAGAAGGCCGAGATCCTCGAGAGCATGGGTGACCTGGAACAGGCCTTCGACCTGATGCGGCCGATCCTCGCCTCGGACGACATCCCGGTGGAAGCGGCGCTGGTCTTCGCCCGGCTCAGTCATCCCCTGGGCATGGTCGACGACGGCAAGACGCTGCTGCAGAAACTGGCGGAGCAGCCCCTGCCGCCGCTGCAGCGACAGAACGTCGCCGATACCCTGCAGTGGCTGGAGTCCGTCTAGCTCACGGTGATTTGCACACCGCAACATGGAAAAGGCCCGGCGATGCCGGGCCTTTCCGTTTTACTTGATAGCCGTTGCGGCTATCGGTACCGCGTGAGACTAGCGCCTAGCCGTTCTTGCGGCGGCGTGCCACGCCCACCAGACCCACCAGGCCGGAGCCGAACAACCAGACAGCGGCCGGTACCGGGACGGCAGCGACACCCGCGAAGCCCACTGGCGAACCTACGAACGGTCCACCGGCCATGCTGGTACCCAAGGTGCCATTACTGTCGATGTCCACACCGGAACCGTCGGAATTGACGATGTTCAGCACCGGAATACCGGTTGCGGTATTCCAGTCGAACAGGATGCCCATGGCGGCCTGTCCGGGTTGCAGGGTGTAGAAGTAGGTGCCGGTGGAGGATGCACCACTACCCGTGTTGTACGCCCACGAACTGGGAGTTACGGTGTTGGTGTTGGTGATCTCGTCGCCGAATATGGCCGTACCGGTCCAGGCATGGCCGAAGAACGGCGTCGCACCGGAGGTAATGGTCCCTGTCCCCATACCGGTATTGATCGTGCCCACCACACCGTTGTCCGGAGAACCCGGAAAGTCCATGAAGGTCATGGTGAAGGAGGCAGCCTGTGCGCCGGCGTTACCCAAGCCCAGAGCGACAGCTGCGGTAAGTGCTGTTTTCTTCAACATTGTCAGGATCCTCTATTAATTTTAGTAGAATGAGTAGTTCGTCTTCAAAGTGATATTGTTAGTTGTCACTTTAACTAAGCGCTTAGTCAACGCAGTCCTAAACAAAGCAATTCCTGTGCCAGAAAGGTAATAAATAAGCGAGAACAACTGGTTAAAACACTCGGCATGCTCCGGGGTGTAATGGGTTCAAGGCGGTTTGTAAGAAATAGCAACGCCGCAGTACCCGCCCCCTTCACGCGAGAGCATATATAATGTTATATATAACAATAAGTTGTATGTATTTATCGCGCCCCAAGACGATTGTAAGAATATCCGACATACTACCGGCCGGATGACTGACCGTCAGACGGCACCCTGCACGTAACCGGTGGAAGCAACCGCAGCAGAACCTTGCCGCTGTGGACCGGCTGCCTCAGTATACTGAATCCGGCTTGATGCAGGCTTCAGGCGTCAGCATCGCTCTTGTTCACCGGCCAATCCGGCACAGCAGCCCGATCACGCGAAATGCACGTAATGACCGATAAAACAGCAATATATCAGTATCTTGAGCAGAAGAAATTCGACCGGGCGGAGGCACTCCTGCAGACCTGGTGCCGGCGTCACCCGACCGACCCCGAGTCGACCTACCTGCTGGGCCAGATCCGGGCAAAGACCGGCCGGCTCGCTGAGGCCGAGACGGCATTTCGGCGGGTCATCGCATTGCAGCCGGAGGCGGCGGTCGGCTATGGCGGCCTGGGAACGGTATTGCGCACACTCGGCAGATTTACGGAGGCGGCGGAGGTCCTGCAAAAGGCATGCGGACTGTTGCCGGGGGACGAGGGTTACCGACTGGAACTGATCGATTCCCTGCAAAAGTCCGGCAGGCGGGGGGATGCCTTTCACGAGTGCCGCAGACTGGTGGCGGAACACCCGGAGTCCGGTCGTGGCTATTTCGCGCTGGCCACACTGTGCCATTCCGCCGATCAACACGAACAGGCGATTGACAATTACCAACTGGCGCTCAAGCACGCGCCGGACCTGCTCGAGGCACACAAGGGCCTGGCCGAGGCCTACGGGACACGGGGAGAACGGGCGCTGGCCCGACAGCATTTCGAACGGGTGCTGCGGGAGAAACCCGACCACCTGGCGGCCAGCGCCGGTCTGGCGACCCTGCACGAACGCAGCGGCGAGCTGGACCGGGCCTATGAAACGGTCCGGCACGTCGTCGATACGGGCCGCAGGGATGCGACCATCGCCCATGTCTATACCAACATCTGCCAGCGTTTTGATGACTGCATGCGCGCGGTTGAATACGCGGAATCGACGTTGACCGCCCTGGACGCTTCTGCAAGGCAACAGCGCCGGGTCCTGCATTTCGCACTTGGCAGGCGCTACGACCGCATGGGCCGGTACGACGAGGCCTTCACGCATTTCCGGGAAGCCAACAGCCAGCTGCCGGTGAACTATGACCCGGCCGCACACGTCGACTTCGTGACCGGCATCATCCAGACCTTCTCACCGGCCTACATGATGCGTGCAGTGCGGGCCTCGAACCGGTCCGACCAGCCGGTCTTTATCGTCGGCATGCCACGCTCCGGCACCAGCCTGGTGGAGCAGGTGATCGGCAGCCACCCGGAAATCGCCGCCGGCGGTGAACTGGAAGATGTCAGCAACATGCTGTCCCGGATCCCCACCCTGCTTGACGGCAAAACGGGTTATCCATGGGGCGTCCCGGACATTACAAAACCGCAACTGGACAAACTGGCCACGGATTACCTTGCACATCTGCACAGGATATCGGCGGATGCCAGCCGCGTGACCGACAAGATGCCGCATAACTTTCTGGCGCTGGGGCTCATTTGCCAGTTGTTCCCGGGCGCACGGGTCATTCACTGCAGGCGCGATCCGCTGGATACCTGTCTGTCCATCTATTTCCAGAGTTTTCTGCGCCAGCACGACTACGCCGGCGACCTCGAGCATATCGGCACCCACTACCGCCAGTACCTGCGCCTGATGCGGCACTGGAGGAATGTCCTGGACATTCCCGTGATCGAGGTGGAATACCGGAACATGGTGGACAACCTGGAGGCGGAGGCACGCCGCCTGCTGGCGTTCTGCGGGCTGGACTGGGACCCGGCGTGCCTGGCGTTCCACGCCAGCGAACGGATCGTGCACACGGCAAGCTACAGCCAGGTACGGCAACCGATCTATCGCCACTCGGTGGAACGCTGGCGGCACTATGAACGGCACCTGGACGGCCTGAAGGCGGCGCTGGAACGGGACTACTAGTCAGGGAAATTCCCCGATTCAGGACGAAAGTTTCGGTTATCCTGCCATCCTGCCGGATGGCAGGGAAAGATAACCAGAATTGTTCAGGATAATAACCGGGGGAGCCTCCGGTTCATTCGGCAGTACGAAATGATGGCCCGGTCTTGGGTCCCCGATAGGGGAGACCAACAATGTACAGGAAATCATGTCTTTGCGCAGCCGTCAGCCTGGGTCTGGAAAGTGGTACTGTACAAGCGGTCACCTTCAACATGACCTTCATGGATTGTTACTCCACCACCTGCGAAAATCCCAATGTCACGGGAAAGGTGAACACGGCCGGCGGCGGATCGGGCAGCTTCAATTCCGGCGGCACCTTGTTTTTCTGTCTCGAGTGGACGGCCACGGTCGTCGAAACCTGCAATACGTCGGGCCACGGCAGCTTAAGCTTCACCACGGCGACGGACTCGGCATCCGGATCCTACAAGCTTCACGCTGGCGCCCGGCCAGGTCGCGATGGGTCTGCTGTTCGACTGGAACAGCAACTACGGCATTCCGATCCTGAATACCGTGAACGCGGACGGCTCCGGCGTGGACATGGACAGCAACGGCACACTGAGCACCCTGGGCTGCTGCGGTCCGCTATGGGCCGGCGTTACCGCCCCTGGATTCGCCGGTGTAGGTGGGGCCACGGTACCGGTACCGGGCGCCGCCTGGCTGTTCGGTGCCGGCCTGGCGGGACTGGCCGGTATCGCCACGCGCCGGCGAGCCTGAGGACGGGACACG
>Ga0055477_10000148_pt1 | contig 16681 bp, 16 predicted proteins | sample Muzzi_PWA_D2_FD_57683 | JGI IMG/M metagenome (GOLD analysis project Ga0055477, IMG submission 57683) | Wetland microbial communities from San Francisco Bay, California, USA, that impact long-term carbon sequestration - Muzzi_PWA_D2 | ecosystem: Environmental > Aquatic > Marine > Wetlands ... | reverse complement strand
TCTCACGCCAGAAGACAAATTCTTCCCCTTCGTATAATCCATGCTTATAGCCTTCGCGCATGCGGCGGATCGCGGTTCCGATAAAAAACAACAACTTTACGACCCCGCGGAGCGTAACAAAAAAACAACCTAATTTTTGGGTAAAAACCGACTTAAAAAAGCGAAAAAACCAACCTTTTTGGTTGGTTTCTCGTTTTAGCTTTGGCGGCCCCGACGGGAATAGGGCTCGCGGAGCGTAACAAATGGGGGCGTTCGATGGGTGGATTAGATAAAAATATTTTACCAGATATTTGTATTGTTAACAATCGAAAGAAGAACCGTCAACTTGTATAACGGCTCTGTACTGTTTTAGGGGGTCTTTTGACTTAAACACTCATAAGCGCTAATAAATAGAAGCAGCGGAGATTTTCTCTGCTGCTTTTGTTTTCTCGCCACTTTTACAGAAATAATCCCTTGATTAACACCTTCGGGGTATGACATGACGCCACCTTGCAGGTATGCTAAAGATAACCATAAATCTGTAAGGAGCTTTCTAGCCATGAAAACAAATATAACAATCTTCCCAATATTCATTGTTGTGATTATTTTGAGTGCGTGCTCAGGTGGCTTGCGTACAAATCAAGTCGATCTTGACGGCAGCGCCTGGGTTTTGACCACCATCAACAATGACACCGCGATTATCGGAAACTCACCTACTCTAGAATTTGAAGTTGATATGGTTTCTGGTAATGCCAGTTGCAACATATATAGTGGGAGTTATCAAGTTGAAGGAGAGATAATCAATTTTGGACCGCTTGCCCGGACAGAGATGTATTGCATGGAACCAGAAGGTGTTATGGATCAAGAGCAAACCTATCTTGAAACCCTGGAAAAAGCCCAACGCTTTGAGTTGATTGATGGCGTATTGACAATTTACTCAAGCTCAGGAAAAACGCTAACTTTCCAAACGCGCAACTTGGTTAGTGTGGCAATGAACTCACCTTCGACAGAAACACCCGATCAAGATCTGCCAACGATAACTCCAATTCCTGATTTCGAGCCGCCCGTGGGCTTCAAAGAATATCGAGATACCGTTATGGGGATTTCCATCTACATCCCTGAAAATTGGACGGTAACTGGAGTCGTTGACGGGGAGTATGCGATCTTCCAATCTTATCCCGAGGATAAGTATATTGGTGGTGAGGGGCGCGAACCTGGTGACACAAAGTGTGATTTGAACATCCGCCCGACAGGTGCTCGCGCAGAAGAAATAATCCAGCAATGGCAGACTGATTCTATGGCTGCCATCGTATCCGAAGATGAATTCATCCTGCATTCAGGCTTGACAGGGCAGCGATTTGTCATCGACAGTATGGGGCGAGCCACTGTGTTCATCACGGAGTTAAACCAGAGAGTTGTCATTCTCACCTGTTTTGGTGATTTCACGCTGGTGGATGAGATTGCAGTGACGCTCAACACCAGCGAGTAAATCACCCCACAAGAGCCGTTGATCAACAGCTCGTGTTATCGTTTATTCATATCCTTTTTACCACCCCAGATACCACGTTCGGGGTATGACAAACTCCTGACTTGGAGATATGCTGAAGATGCAGCAGATATAAACCTTTAAATGATTGAACAGATGAAAATGGATAAACAGAAACTAACACAAGATCGACCGGTCGACCGTCACGGTCGAATGCGACCAAAATGGTGACCCAATCACCGTTCTGACTCTCACCGTTGACCAGGCTGCCTTGCAGAGCTTATTGCGGCATCTTTATTCCCTGGGCTTGCCATTGATCTCAGCTATTGGATGAGTGAATAATGATGAAGAAACGATCCAGAAAGAGACAGATTGTAGGTTGGATCGCTGTGGGATTGTCTACCATAATCACCTGCACGTGGGCATTCTGGGGCATTGTCGAGAACTTCCATGAAGGCTGGTATTTCGAGTCCTTGTGGGCTAACCTGGGAATGATGTTCATACAGTATCTCAGCCCGATGCTCATCTTTATGGGTGTGACGTTGCTTTCAATATCCTGGCCCCGCTTTGGCGGCAGGTTACATGGATTGATTGCCCTGCTCGCCATCTGGTTCTTTAAGGCTTTCTCCAATGCAGCTACTTTTCTCATTATCCTGCCCCTGATCGGGTTGGGTGCCATGTATTGGTTTGGGCGCTCAAATCCAAGAAAAATAGCTGTCTCACTAGTTGTCGGCCTGCCCATGCTAACGTTGATCATTACAGGCATCTCCCCCGCTGTTCGCGTTTCTCAACGCGTCAACGATGGCAATCTCCAGGCCAGGTTGGTACCAGGCAATGGCGTAGAACTCACCTGGGCGCCCGATGGCCCTGGCTGGCCTCGCGATGGAAGCAATTGGGATGAAGCTCGGCAGGCGTGTCAGTATTTATCTGAAGATGGCCTGACTCTTGAAACCTCATCTCAAGACATCTGGAGATTACCGACAGTGGATGAAGCCGTCCGGTCGATGGCGCTCCACGGTCAGAATAGCAAAGGGGAATGGAACGCTGAAACTACTGAGGCAACCTACGAAACGACTCCTGATAAGGAAACCCCGTTGTGGAATCCCTATTCCCAGGTAATCTACTGGTGGACGGCCACAGAGATTGATGAAGAACGAGCTTACATCATTGTTTATGATGGAAAGGTGTGGCCCAGATCAAAACAGTTTGGTCCAGAATACCTGGGATTTCGATGTGTTAGATGATGACACCGCAATAAGAGAATGAACAAACAGTCTAACAAGCATTTCCGTGTTTAGCATATTGAAAATTTCAATTCTTCTGCATACTGGAAATAAGATGGAATAATGTTGTATGGAAAATGTTGACCTGTTCTTACGTTTTGGTGCAGCACTTGCAATCGGTTTTCTAATTGGCCTGCAACGGGAATATGCTCACGGTGGTCATGGGAGAGACATTATTGCAGGAGAGCGTACCTTTGCACTTTTTGGCCTGGCAGGAACAATGGCTGCTCTGATCTCGGATCAGCTGAGTTCGGATTTAGCCTCCTTCGGGATTATCTTATTGTTGGGATTGCTCATTATGGTGGCTTATTATATGGAGGCGCGTGGGGGGAGAATTGGTATAACCAGTGAAGTAGCAAGTGTAATTACTATTGGGATAGGTATGTTGTGTTACTGGGGATATCTGATCTTGGCGATTGCGTTGGGCATTACAACTATGGTGATCCTCTCACTAAAATTAGAAACCGATCGATTAGCGCAGGCGCTCACCAGAGAAGATGTTACTGCGATTTTGCAAATGGCGGTTATTAGTGCAATTATCCTGCCGATTTTGCCAAACGAAAGCTTTCTGCCACCTCCATTTGATGTGCTAAATCCCTTCAAAATTTGGCTCATGGTTGTGTTCATATCAGGGATTAGCTTTTTAGGGTATGTAGCAATTAAAATTGTCGGCCCGGAGCAGGGAATTGGGATAACAGGTTTTCTGGGTGGCATGGTTTCCAGTACAGCCGTCACACTTAGCTTTTCAGAACGTAGCAACCGAGAACCGGATCTTTCTAGACCCTTTGTGCTGGCGATCACCGTTGCGTGGACTGTCATGTTTGCCCGTGTGTTGATAGAAGTTGGGGTAGTAAACGCATCCTTACTGAGTAAAGTCTGGCTTCCCATCACCCTTGCAGGTTTGATTGGATTATTGTATTGCGCTTATCTGTTTTTCATGCAGCGCACTGTGGAGAAGGGTGATGTACAGTTTTCAAATCCATTCGATTTGATGCCCGCCATCAAATTCGGACTGTTGTATGCGCTCGTGCTGCTAATCTCCCGAACTGCACAAATGTATCTGGGCGATACCGGATTATATCTTTCCAGTATTCTCTCAGGTGTTGCAGATGTGAATGCCATCACCTTGTCAATGGCTGAGTTAAGTAAGACGAATGTGCTTGGAATGGATACAGCTGCTTTGGCGATTGTTCTCGCGACTATGTCAAATACATTGGTAAAAGGTGGAATTGCATTATTGACCGGTTCTGCTACTCTACGGAAGACTTTAATCCCGGTGATCATAATGATTTTAATTGCTGGCTTAGGATCTGCCCTTTTGTTATAGACTGTACAGCGTGATAGCAAGATTGGGTTAAAATAGCTGAAACTTCATTCAACGCTATTGGGGGGCTGTGTAATCACAAAATAGGGCGAGGAAATCGATAGAAGAAAACCGCACGCAAGCTCCTATCCCAAATATTCCAGTTCCAATATCTCTAAAGAAATTAACCCCTTGAATACCACCTTAGGGGTATGACAATCATGCACCCGGCGATTATGCTGTAGATGTAAAAATTCAGTTGCCTTGGAAAAAGTAATAAAGTTAGGGTTTATTGATCTCTCTAAAACGAAAGAGATTATGTAATGAAATGTGATCGCTGTGGTGAACAGATTCCTACGGGAGAAGAAACAGAACATAATAGTCAGATATTGTGCGAGGAATGTTATATGCAAGCCCTCTCACCTAGCCGCGCCTGTGATCCCTGGGCCGTGCGAAGTGCTCAGATGTTGTCACAAAAACAGGAAGCCCGTGTAGTGCTTAGGCCTATTCAATCCCTCATCCTGAAGGTATTAAGAGAAAACGGTGGATTAGAACCGAGTGCTCTCGCGAAGAAGGTGGACATGAAACTTCCTGAGTTGGAGAGAGAGCTTGCTACACTTCGCCATATGGAGCGGATTCGCGGCAAGAGGCAGGCAGGAAAGACATTAATCATTTTATGGGATTCTTAAACCGCGAGGTGAGATTCTGTACCAATGAAATTCCCCAGTGGATTTCGGTTGAAAAATTTATCAGGAATTCCGAAAACACGAGTAGCTTTGTCACTATTACGGAATAACTACCTCTTGCTTTTATCCGGCATTTACTTCATCAGCAACCGCTTTATCCATACAAATCTTTTTTACCACCCCAGATACCACGTTAGGGGTATGATATTCATACCTGATTACTTGTATCATTTGGTTAATTGTTGGAGCACTCATGATTTGGAATATTAGAAAAGCTCAACAATTTATTATGAAAGGAGGATGGAATGGAAACTCTTGCACTACTAGGTCAATTCCTGGGCGGTTTTGGGTTATTTCTTCTAGGAATTGCTGCAATTTGGTTTGTGTCTGTAAATACGAAAAAGAGAGAGTAGTATTTTGCCTTCACAACCTTTCGCATTAAATACAAAGTATTGGTCAACTGCCAGCTACTATTGCTGTATAACCAACTTATGAGGGGGATTATACGGAGCGCTGCATCAATCCTTAATTCGTTGGGTGGCAAAAAAGCAAATAAGTTTGAAAGATATTACAGAGGTTATAACAAATGACAATCCTCGTTATGCGTCATGGACATAAAGCAGAAGGCGATTTCTTCAATCCTAAATTGAGACACCAGGATCCACCTTTAAGCGAAGAGGGAAATAATAAGGCAAAGAGTATTGTTCCGTATTTTTCTGAGAGGGCGATATCTTCAATCTATACAAGTCAATATCTTCGAACACAACAGACAATAGAACCGTTATCAAAAAGCCTGAATATTTCCATTGAGGAAGACCTGAGATTGAACGAACTTAACAATGGGTTTATAGATAATATGACCGAAAAAGAATTTAAAACTAAATTTCCAGCAGAATGGGAAGCATATAATGCAAGAACGGCGGATTTCCGATTTCCAGGTGGCGAGACAGGAAAAGAAGCAAGCGAAAGAATAGAGAGTTTTCTCATTGAAAAACGAGTAAAACACAAGAATGAAAATATATTAGTTGTAAGTCATGATGGCTTAATACGCGTATGTATGTGTGTCTTGCTGGGAATACCAGTATTCCACCGAGGAGATTTTAAAGTAGATTTATTTGGTTTAACTGAGATTGACTTTCAGGTAGATGTAGGTCGGTGGAAATTATTGGGATTCAATAATGTAATTTAATAAACCCATCAAACGCCCTCTGATAAACAACAGTGTCAAAGGCAGAAGCAAAAAAGTATTAGCCGAAACTTGATCTGACAGACAGTGTCAGGTTAAGCCAAACACAGCATTTTTTGTCTCTTGTTGGGGTATAGTCTCCTATCCAAAAATATCTGTGCTCAGGTATCGCAAACCAGAATCTACAATTAGAGTAACCACAGTTGCTTTTGGCCCCAAGCGTTTTGCAGCTCTCAGTGCAGCAACCATATTGGCGCCGGATGATGTCCCCGCAAATATGCCTTCTTCTTGGGCTAATCGCCGCGCCATTGCTTTTGATTCATCTGTTGGAACATCCATTATCTCATTGACTAGGGTAGGCTCCCAAAGTGGAGGAATAAAACCTATCCCAATTCCATCTATATTGTGAGATCCTGATGTTTTTCCCGATAACACCGCCGACTCGGATGGTTCAACTGCAATGATGCGAATATTACGATCATGTTTCCACAACGCTTCTGTTATGCCGTGAATCGAGTGTGCCGAACCTACTCCATGAACAAAGGCATTAATTTCACCTTTGGTTTGTGTCCAGATTTCCTCTCCAAGCGAATAGTACCCTGAAGTGGCATCATGATTATTTAACTGATCAGACCACCAATGATTGGGCTGTTGACTCATGATTCGGGTTTGCTCAATCATTTCCTTGATCAGATTCTCTGTAATTCCCCTTCCATAACTAGGAACAATCGATACATCAGCACCGTAGGCACGCATCATTTGTTCTTTTTCAGGACTGAACGCATCGGAGAAAACGATCTTGATTTTATATCCCTTTGCTGCGCAAACAAAAGCGAGAGAAACTCCTGTTGTACCACCTGTGTATTCAATAACAGTGTCGCCGGGTTGCAATCTCCCGTCCTGTTCAGCACTCTCAATAGCGGCACGAGCCATGCGATCTTTCATACTACCCGTTGGATTTGCTAATTCTAGTTTTACCCAAATGCGCGCTGAATTAGATGGCACTACTTTTTTCAACTCAACTAACGGAGTTTTTCCTATCGCATCTAAAATATTCATTTCTTTTCCTTTTTTGATTTTATGTCCAGTTACTTGTACGGGACACTTCTTTGAAAACTCCAAAGGTTTCCAGGGTAGGTAAGTTATGTTTGTTCATAGGTTTCTAAAATTTTCTTATACAATGATTTATCTTATTGACTACAGCTATTGCAATTCCTATTACGCGTGGCAGAGGCACATCAGTACGGATGATTGTGTGCTAGAGAGATGTGTCGCGAAATAGTCCCAAACCAGATTTTTGGCTACATCATATGATTGCTCTTTCAACGAGATCACAGTGATCCACCTTCTCATGACCCATCATTACTTCGATTAAGCGCGCAATTGTTCCTCGCTCATTCCAGGGATAAACCATCTCACCCTCCCATTTCTCATCAGGTATTGTTTCCACGAGTAATCTAAGTTGGTTATGTGCTGTCTCGTACTCACCCCAAACCTGATCCATTGCCCAGGTACATCGCTCGTCAGCAGCCGGGCCGTTGTATTCATAATACATTGCATCTGTTGGAATACAGTAATATTCGTCTCCGTTGGAATATGCATTCAGCGATCGTACCGCTTCCGCATTCCAAACGCCTAAGTGTCCCACAATATCTCGGATGCGCCAAGCACGTTCATCTGTATGGATTGTGCGTTCAGGATCAAGGTTTGAGAGCAATTCTCGTGTTTCGCGTCGCGTTTTTTCAAGTAAGCTCAACAAAAAACTACGTGTTTCATCAACATTTGCATTCATCGGATTCTCCTAACCCATTTTTTGGATCCAGTTACATCAAAATGTTGATACTCAGAGGTCAGTGAATATCTACATCTTTTATCCTACTATACCTGCAATAGCGCAAGGTTGTCATACCTCTAAAGTGGTATTCGACGGAGTATCTTTAGGATAGAAAAAACGTAAAAAGGAGGCGCCGATCACTGTGATTTGCAGTACTATTTGAACACGAGTTTGACGTTGCAAATCTCGGATCGGAGTTCGATGTAGGTTGGCGACCGTTATGTGAAATAAGATAGGGGAGTTATTTCCAAGCGAATTATTGAGAAATTGGGGTGTTTTTCAACACGCATTGGGGTGATGAAATTGCTTTGTAAAAAATTACGTGAAATAATCTAATTCGCGATTTCTCAAATCCAATTTTTAAAGGAGTTCCCCCCTTGAATACCACGTTAGGGGTATGACACTCATACATGGTTGCTTGTATTATTTGATTAGTTGTTATGGCACGCATGACTTGGAATATTAGGGAAGCTCAATAATTTATTTATGAAAGGAGGATGGGATGGAAACTTTTGCTTTATTAGGCCAATTCCTGGGCAATTTTGGATTATTTCTTCTAGGAATTGCTGCAATCTGGTTTGTGTCCGCAAATACGAAAAAGAAAGAGTATTAATTGGTTCGGCGGCCAAATGGAAACCTGACAGAAAGTGACGGTCACTCTCACATGAATATATCTTATCCTGTTATGCCAGCGGAACTTGTTGAACGTTATCTCAACGTACTAGGCGTTCGCAGACGAAAGCCTAGCATAGATGCCTTACGTGAACTCGTTCAGACGCACTTGTCGCAGGTTCCTTTCGAGAACATTTCCAAGATATATTACAAAAAGCATCGGGGGTTGCGCGGCCTACCCAGCTTGGAACTGTTCCTCGATGGTATCGAGCGATTCCATTTTGGTGGAACTTGTTATACCAATAACTTCTACCTCTATCAACTTCTGGCAAACCTTGGTTATCAGACTAAATTGTGTGGCGCGGATATGTCGAACCCTGACGTCCATTTAGTAAGCATGGTTACTGTAGAGAAGCGGGAATACCTTGTAGATGTCGGGTATGCGGCTCCGTTCTTGGTTCCTCTGCCACGTGATCTAGCGACAGATTACACCATCGTGTTGGGTCGCGACCGCTATGTGCTTAAGCCTCAGGATGTCAGAGGCTGTTCACGCATGGAACTATACAGAGATGGGAACCTGAAACATGGTTATTTGGCAAAACCAATGCCTCGACAGATTCACGAGTTTGAACATATCGTGGTCGATTCGTATCAAGACGATGCCACCTTTATGAATGCACTCTTGGTGGCGCGCTTCTTTCCCAATCGATCCTTTGTCATTCATAATCTGACAGTGATAGAGTCCCAAGGAACCGCATCAAGCATCCGAACTCTGGCTGGCCACGATGAAATGGCTAAAGTAATATTTGAATGCTTTGGGATTCCTAAAGAGTTCACGATAGATGCGATGAATGAACTGGGGAAACTTGAGGATGCCTGGAGTTGATGTGTTTACACGATCCAATTTCAAAATGAAAGGAAAAACAATAGCTGGAAAAATCTTGGATGGAAAATCCCTGGCGCAACAACTAGAAAGTGAACTCGCACTTCGCGTCCAACAAATCATGCAACGATCCAATGGCGGAATTCCGATTCTGGCCACTATCCTGGTAGGGGATGATCCTGCTTCAGTAACTTATGTAAGAATGTAGGGGAACGCCTGCAAACGTGTAGGAATGGAATCTCTTCGAGTTGCATTACCACAAGCAACAACCACAGATGAACTCTTGAGCGAAATCGATAAATTGAACAACAATCCTGATGTGCGCGGGATTTTATTACAACATCCTGTGCCATCACAAATTGATGAACGATGCTGTTTTGACAGAATCAGCCTTGAAAAAGATATTGATGGCGTCACCGCGCCTGGTTTTGGAAGAATGGCAATGGGTGAACCTGCCTATGGGTCGGCAACACCGGCAGGCATTATGCGGTTGCTTCGTCATTATGAAATTCCAATACAAGGAAAACATGCCGTTTTAATTGGTCGCAGTCCGATTCTTGGAAAACCAATTGCAATGATGTTATTGAATGCAAATGCTACAGTGACGATTTGTCATTCAAAAACACAGGCTCTGCCTGAAATAATTAGGAGTGCCGACCTTGTTGTTGGCGCAGTGGGCAAACCAGAATTCATCAGGGGCGAATGGATCAAACCGGGGGCCGTTGTTGTTGACGCAGGTTACCATCCGGGAAATATTGGAGATATTGAACTTTCTGCCATGATCGATAAGTGCGCTGCCTATACTCCCGTTCCAGGCGGAGTTGGACCAATGACCATTGCTACTCTAATTGCCCAAACAGTTGAGGCAGCAGAGATAAGCGCTTGACAAAGCATTCTAAACACAAACTTAGATACTGCTGTAAAGGGAGATACATAAAGGAGGCTAGCAGAGTCGATGTTTAACACATACTTAAGCTAAGGAGGACGAAAGGCTTGAGTATGTGATTTTTGGTTGCAATCGATGTTGTATACTTAGGGTATGGTCACTTCGGTTTTGGTCACCAAACTCTTTGTTCCCCACACCAGAGCTAAACTCGTCCATCGACCAAGCCTGATCGAGCGCTTGAATAATGGCCTGGATCGCAAACTGACTCTACTCTCCGCCCCTGCTGGATTTGGAAAAACGACATTGGTCAGCCATTGGGTGGAAAATTTACGGAATAACAGTAAATTAGAGAGCCAACCCATTAAGGTTGCCTGGCTCTCGCTGGATCAAGATGATAATGACCCGGTACGTTTCCTGAATTACTTCATTGCCGCCCTGAATCAAATTGATGGAATTGAAACTGATCTCGGTCGAAGCGCGTTGAGCATGCTCCAATCACCTCAACCGCCATCGCCCAGCACCGTCTTGATCTCCTTGATAAACGAACTAGCTGTCATTTCAGAGAAAATCATCTTCGTTTTGGACGATTACCATTTGATCGAAACGAAATCGATTCATCAAGCCCTGATCTTTCTGCTCGAAAATCTGCCACCCCAACTACATCTTGTCATCGCCTCCCGTCAGGACCCGTCTTTGTCACTAGGGCTTCTCCGTGCACGAAATCAATTGACCGAGTTGCGCGCTGCGGACTTGCGCTTTACTTCTTCAGAAGCGGCTGATTTTCTCAACCAGGTGATGGGTTTGAATCTGTCATCTGAGGACATCACTGAGTTGGAAACTCGCACCGAAGGTTGGATCGCCGGACTTCAATTGGCCGCTATATCAATGCAAGGACGTGAAGACCGTGCAGAGTTTATTAAAACATTCAGTGGTGGTCATCGGCTGGTGCTTGATTTTTTGATCGAGGAGGTTCTGGGTCAGCAGACGGAGTGCATCCAAAGTTTCTTATTACAAACAGCTATTCTCGACCGCATGACGGGTTCTCTATGCGATGTCCTCACCGGCCAGGAGAACGGCCAGGAAACCCTCGAAACCCTGGACCGTGCTAATCTGTTCATCGTTCCATTGGATGAGGAACGGCGTTGGTACCGTTATCACCATCTTTTTGCCGATTTATTACGTCAACGTCTGCACCAAACCACACCAGAGCAGATACCTGAAATGCATATCCGAGCAAGTAAATGGCTTGAACAAAATGAGTTAATAGATGAAGCAATTGAGTATTCTATGCGCGCTGAAGCTTACGAGCGGTCGGCACAACTAATCGAAGAACATGTTAGTGCTCTATGGCAACGGAATGAACATGGCAAATTGCAACATTGGTTGGGTTTACTGCCGATTGAGTGTATTTATTCTAGGCCACAACTTTGTGTTTTTCATGCCATGTATCTATTCCCTAATGGTCAGTTGAAAGCGGCAGATCTTTCTCTCCAGGCTATCGAACAGGCGCTTGAATCGAACCGCGGTCGCCGCCTTGAATCACCAAATTTAGATCAAGAAATCCTTCTATCTGATAATGACCAGATGAGGTTGCAAGGGCAGTTAGCAGCTATCCGAGCATTTATGGCTTCTTACACCCAAGAAAACATGCAAAAGGTTATTCAGCATGCTCGCGAGGCGCTTGAATATCTACCAGAACAGGAACTAGCATGGCGAAGCCCAACTTTAATTGCTTTAGGTGATGCATATGAAAGCCAGGGTCAAATGGGTGCAGCATACAAGGTCCGATTAGAAGCATTAGCGACAGGAGAAGCATCAGGAGACATTTACATTTTTATAACCGTCAATTTAAGGCTTGCCGAAATTTTGAGACAACAAGGTAAGTTACAGCAGGTCATTGATATCTGTGATCATATGATGAGAAAAGCAGAAGAAAGTGGAATTTCAGAAACTCCACAAGTCGGTTTGTTATTAGGGATATGGGGTGAGGTTCTGGCTGAAATTAATGATCTAGATAGGGCAATAGATTTAACGAAAAAAGGCGTAAAACTAACTGAATGCGGCGGGGATGTATGGTACAACGTCTTGAGCAACCTATATCTGGTAAGAGTTCTATTTTCAAGCGGTGACATACCTGGTGCAGAGGACGTTATCCATTCGGTGCAGAATATCGCTCACGAAACCAATTTATATCATTTTGCTCTTCACCAATTATCAGCTTGGAAAGCGCGTAGTTGGCTGGTACAAGGAAAACTAGATGATGCCTATCAATGGATTGAAGAGAGTGAGTTAGATCCTGATGGAGAACTTACATATCTGCACGAAATGGAAAATATCACCTTTGCCCGCATTCTCCTTGCTCAAAACCGGTTTGATGAAACCATTAGATTATTAAAACGCCTGCTCGAGGCAACAGAAATAGGGGGACGTATTTCAAGAATGATCGAAATCTTAGCGCTCCAGGCGTTAGTTTATCAATCAAAGGGTGATACATCCCATGCAATATCCACACTGGAGCAGGCTTTAATCTTAGCCAAGCCGGAAGGTTTCATCCACATCTTTGTGGATGAAGGTCCGCCAATGGCTCACCTGCTCTACGAAGCTCTCTCTCAAGGAATTTCACCAGAATATGTTCAGCGGTTACTGGCGGCTTTCCCCGTTACCGAACAGGAGAAAGATACTTCCACCAAACCCCAGGTAAATCAATCCGGATTGATCGAGCCGTTGAGTGATCGCGAAATCGAAGTGCTGCAGTTCATTGCCAAAGGATTGACCAATAAGGAAATCTCGAACAGGCTTTTTCTTTCAATGCATACGGTTAAGACTCACACGCGCAATATCTACAGTAAACTCGGTGCCCACCATCGGGCGGAGGCGGTAGCTAAAGCCAGGGCTTTTGGAATAATCTTATAGCCTGCATATGCATCTTTGACATATCAAGCCAGGCAACTGAGCGGACCGGCAAATGCCAGTCCGCTTTTTATTTTCCTCTTCCCATCCAAATCTCTATTAACACCCAAAGTCATACCCCAGGAGTATCACACTCCTATCACCTTGTTGCTATCCTTTAGGTGTTACCGTTTCACCAAACCACAAAAGAAGCAAGTCATGATTACAGAAATAATCGAGTACAAACTCAAGGAAGACACAGATGAAGAAAAGTTTTTAGCGGATGCAAAAAAGTACATTGATTAATTTAAGGCAACTTTCAAAGGATTTATCGACCTGGAGTTTACAAAAGGCGAAGACGGTTGGATTAACATAATGCATTGGGAAACTATGGAGGATGTATAAAGGCTTGCGGCGAAGTCTTAAGAACCAGCCCTCAGGAGATAGCTGACTATGCTGCTTTGACTGACAGAGCATCTACAAAGTTAACTTTCCTTGAACAAAAGTTTTATACAAAGTAAGTGTGGTTTACACACGTATTCTGAATCTCATCAAAAGGAGTAGAAAAAGGAGTGTGTAATTATAGAAAGTTAAGAGCGACACACAATTCAAAAACCTGACTGGGCTGCAAACAGCATCCCAGTCTTTTTATCTCCCAAACCCAAGATACCACCTTGGATACCACATTCGGGGTATGACACGCATGCCACCTACCTGCTATATTGGAATCGTTAGATTTCACCAACCTGAATGAGCCGGAAAGGAGAAAAAAATGAATAATCAAAAATTACTAGGCAGGTTTATTAAGATGCCATATTGGCTGGGCATTGTTGCTGATGCCTTGTGGGTAGCCGGGTTATTTTCCCCTGTAGTCTTTGGCATTCTGACGGGCACTCCGGATTTTGATCCTGATTTACAAATCAGGTTAATCATGGGTATAGGGGGATCGTTGATGGCAGGTTGGACGTTGCTCCTTTTATGGGCAGTTCAGCAACCTGTTGAGAGAAGGTTTGTAATTCTTCTTACTGCTTTCCCAGTTGTTTTTGGGATGTTTGTCGTTGCGCTAATTGGTTTTTTGAATGGAAATACAACCAATCTTTGGTTAATTATCAAGACAGTTATTTTGATGATAACGATGGTCGCAAGCTTTTTCCTTGCGCAAAACGTAAGCAGGGAAAATTCCTAAAGAAAAGAAATCACAAAAATGGGCCGCAAAAGCAGCCCATTTTCCCTCTTCCAGATCAGCGATACCACCTTGAATACCCCGTGAGGGGTATGACACTCATACCACCTGTTTGTTACTATGCTGGTGTAAGTTCAGTCATTGTCGTAATAACGAAGGAGTGAAGAAATGAAGAACCAAAAAATTGGTCAGATTCTATTCTGGATTGGTGTGATCCTTGCAATAGCATTCGCTGGCATGATTGGCCGGAGTCTATATCACAACCTCAGGACGCTTACCGCAGAAGAACTTGATACCACCATTTGGGCAATGGACAAACCCATCTTTTTGCTTTGGGTCTTTTCCATAACCCTGGGCTCTCTATTGGCAGGCATTGGCGCATTTGTGTATGTGAAAACCAAACCGGTTTTTTCCTGGGTCACTGCTGTTGGAGTCTTTGCAGCGGTCCTGGTAATGAACTTGGTATGGAACCGGGTATACAATCCCACGCTGTTTGGAATTGGAGGGGTGATTATCTTGATTATCTTTTTTGCAATCATTTGGGTATGGATGAAAAAATACGCCATGCTGAGTATGCAAGAAAAAATCGCCGGCAGTTTCAAACTGATCGGCTACCTTTTCTGGATCAATGCATCCTGGTTCCTTTGTGGTGAAACCGGGAAAATGCATCTTAAGGTTTTTGAGGGTAGCTCCATCCCTACTCCAATCGAGATCATGGTTTTTCTGGTTTTGGGTTGGTTTTGTGTACTGATTGGTGATTACAAAGAAATGCAGATGAGAAAGAGCTAAAGAGAGACTCTTTAGTTTCAGTCGTTCGACCTTAAAGTTCCGATACAACCCTGGAAGTAACAGAACGGAGAATGAAAAATGAATAAGAAAAACTATTTACCCTTAGTATGGTTTGTTTTAGGATTTGGGATCTTTGTTTTCACAAGAATGAGCAAGCTCGTTCCAACTATTCCGATAGCAATACTCATCGCACCGGTTTTTGTCCTAAGGTTTAGCAGAACGCAACCCGTCAGACGAGGAAATCTCCTCACGTTACTCGGGTTTTACTTGAGCATCAATATCGGACTTTGGTGGCTTTATGAAACGAACACACTTTTCAATGCGGTAAAAATTCTGCTCCTAACCTTACTATATTCCCTGCCGTTTATGATCGATCGGCCATTACATGAGAAATTCACAAAAAATGGGATCTCCTCAGGATTGACCACGCTGACCTTCCCGGTCATTTCAACAGCAATACATTTCATATCTTCACTGGAAGGCTTTTTCGAAGGGACGATCCAGATTGGTAAATTTGTATTCGGGCCAATCATACTTCAGCAACTGCTGTCGCTGTTTGGAATTAGCGGATTTATTTTCCTCGCTTCCTGGTTTGCATCAACGATCAATTATGTTTGGGAGAACGGTTTTGATTGGGGAAAAAGCAGGAAAACAGCGCTCACCTTTGCCGCGGTAGTTCTGGCAATCTTTGTGTTTGGAGCTGTAAAAACCTCTTCCAGCAACCCTGAGCGAGATACGGTAAAGGTTGCTGGGATCCTCCTTTTGACTGAGAATGGGGAATTAACTTCAATGGATGAAATGTGGGCGGGCAGGCTGATTTCTCCTTTTGAAGAGACCGTCTCAACAATCGATCATCTTACAAGAACAGCAGCTTCAAACGGTGCAAAAGTCGTCTCCTTTCAAGAGTTCGCAATGATGATAGATGAAGGATCTGAAGAAAAGCTAAAAGAAGAACTTCAAAAAATAGCAAAAGAGAATGATGTTTATCTGAGCATCACCTATGGAACGTATGCCAAAGAAGGCAAGGGAGAAAACATCCATGTTCTCATCGATAACAATGGTGAGGTTCAATTAGATTATACAAAAAGGTATGTAACTGGCCTTGCTGAGCTGAATATTGGAGAGGCTGGATATTTCCGTAAAGGACCAGAGATCATTCAATGGGCAGATACGCCCTATGGAAGAATTGCCATCTCGATTTGTAGAGATCTGGAAATGACGAACTATATAAGACAGGCAGGCAAAGCCAATGTGGATATCATGCTTTCCTCGGCCTATGAATTTGAACAAGGCTTGGTGATTCACTCAACTTACATGCGAACAATCGAATACGGATTTTCACTATTACGTCCGGCTCAACACGGGATTACTGTTGCAGTTGACTATAACGGAAATGTTCTCAGCCAGATGGATTTTGCTGACCCAGGTGATGGCATCATGTATGCCGAACTTCCAATGCAGGGTGTCAAAACCCTTTACACACAGATTGGCGATGTATTGGGCTGGATCTGCGTTGTTGGGTTAGTGGGATTGATTCCCCTCAGTATCATCCTGCGTATCAAGCTGAAGAAGGAAACAACATAAGAACCTAAACAAGATCAACGAAAAACTAGCTGGCAAAACCCTGTCGCTATTCAATTTTGAATGCAAGTCAATCGAAAAACCGTTGTAAAAGGAATTTT
>Ga0055477_10000145_pt1 | contig 16911 bp, 17 predicted proteins | sample Muzzi_PWA_D2_FD_57683 | JGI IMG/M metagenome (GOLD analysis project Ga0055477, IMG submission 57683) | Wetland microbial communities from San Francisco Bay, California, USA, that impact long-term carbon sequestration - Muzzi_PWA_D2 | ecosystem: Environmental > Aquatic > Marine > Wetlands ... | reverse complement strand
GTCGAATTCTTTCATGAAGACAGTTTAATATATGTCGGGTAGTTTGTGTACTTATTAGTACTTCAAGAAATTTATCTTTGAGTCAGGATAATCCCAAGAATAATTTACCAGCATCCCCCAGCTGCCAGCGGGCCTGAGCGCGGGTTACCTTGGCGAAAGGTACCCGCGCTCAGGTTTGATGGCGCTCCCACTGGGCTTGTTTAACCCTCAAATCTCGGCACGGCTTGGGGGATTGAGACAGACATTGTGCCCTGCCAAAGATAATAGCCTGAATTTATTAGCAATATTCTGGAATTCCAGGGGCACCAAACTTGATTATCAGCACTTTTCCAGATGCATCCACTACTACCGGTACCGCGTCCGGGCTTCCGGCTGTCAGCTGTTGGCGCTGATCGTGTACACGGTCTGGGTCGGGAATGCGAAATCCAGGCCAGCTTCGCTAAACTCCCGAAGAATGGCCATGTTGATCGTGGTCTGGACCGCAGGGATATCCGCGCCCTTTTTGATGTAGTAGATGAAGGTGATGTTCATTGAAGAAGCACCGAATTCGCTGAAGAAAATCACGGTGTTTTCTTCGGCGTCGTCGGTCTTGTTGACGATATCCTTCAAAATCCGCATCGCCTCTTCCATCTTCTCGGGGCTGGTGTCGTAGGTGAGGCCCAGGGTGTTGACGACCTTACGGGACGGCTCCCAGCTGATGTTTTCCACCGCCGAATCGGCGAATTTCGAGTTGGGGATGGTCACCGTGCGCCTTCCAGGGTCTGCAAGCGGGTGCTGCGGACCCCGATCTCCTTGATCACCCCATCATAGCCGACGACCTTGACTCGGTCGTTCAGGTTGAAAGGCCGGTCACTGAAGATGGTGAACCCCCCGAAAACATTGGAGACCGTGTCCTTGGCAGCCATGGCCAGGGCCAGGCCGCCGATACCGAGACCGGCGATCAGTGCCCCCACGTCGTAGCCCGCGTTGTTCAGTCCGACAATCACGGTCAGGGACCAGACGATCAGCTTGGAACCTTTCCGGGCGATGGGCAGGAGCTGGTCGTCCAGGTCGTTGGCGGTCTTCTCGGCCAGGGGGGTCAGGAATTCCCGGAATAAGGCGTCGATGAGACGCACCGCCATCCAACCAACCATCAATATGACGAGGAACTGGAGCACGTTGCCGCTGATAGCTCTAGCCGCATCGGGCAGGTTCAGAGTTCGTAGGCCGAACCAGATGCCGAAAATGACGAAAGCTGCCACCAGCGGCTCTTCCACCAGGTCGATGACGATGTCGTCGAACTTCGTCTTCGTCTTTTCGGTGAGTCGCCGGGCGACGGTGGAGAAAAACCAGTAGAGCACCTTGCCCGCCAGCATCGCGCCGACCATGATGCCCAGGGCCAGGAGCCATTCCAGGATGGTGTTGGAGTAGTAGGTCTTGTCGAGTATCTGCATGTTCGTTCCTTAACTTAAATAGGTAGAGCCTAAGAGGGTGAAGGTGATCAGTTCTTTGCCTGACTCTTGTCCAAATATTTTCCTACCCCAAGGCGCCCCATTTAATTCCTACCACAGCCTGAACAACTATCGAAATAACGAAGTGTTACCGTTGTCTCAACGCATCTCTCTTTCCCGGAATTCTCAAAAGAACCAAATAAAAGGGGGCGGCTATTTCTTTCCATAGCCACCCCCTTTTATCTTAAGGAAAGCGGATTTATTTTTGAGTCTGGGTTGCCGACGGCTCTTTTTTCACCAGAAGAATCGAGCAGGGCATTTTTCTGATCAGTTCATCGTTGCTGCGGTTGAAGATCAGGTTTTCCAGAAAACCTTCCTCGTGGGCCAGCATAATCAGCAGGTCGATCTTTTCATCCCGCACCACTTTGAGCACTTCCGCCGTGGGTTCGCCATCCCGGATCAACTCCTTGATGGTCAAGCCTTTGGTCTTTTCGGCCTCGACAAGTTCCTCCAGCCTGACCTTGGTTTCTTTCAGGAGATGGTCGTATTCATGGGCCAGGGACAAGGTCCCGACGCTCCACCCCTTAATGCTGAAGGGATTATAGATGGAATGAATGATAAAGAGTTCGGCGCCGTAGCAACGGGCCAGAGCAACGCCTTTCTCTACCGCAGGCCGGCAGGTCTGGATCATTCTGCTGACGACGAGAATCTTTTTGTATCCTGACATTTTTTATCCTCCTTTCTCTGTTATTTAAAGCAGTTTAATCGGGAAGCCGGAGAAATTTCTCCGGCTTCCCGGGTTGTTCGCCAAAAATCTCGTTTTGCCTGGCCCCGCTGCTCCCTCGAATTCCGGATCCCGGAGTCCGGGAAAACTGCCAGTTGCAGGAGCGTGGTGCTTGCCCTCCCCTGGCCAGCCGAAATCGGACGCCTCGGACGGACCCGTCCACCCCAAGCCTGAGCAATGTAACATGATAGGGAAGATGCTTTTTAACAGCAAGTGGATTATTATTTTCCCTCCAGCCCCGCCGCATGGGGAAATTGCCACCAAGGCGGGAGGACAGGAAACATGGCCCTCGAGATGGAAAAAGCCCCGTGATTCCACCCCCTTTTCCTTTTGAAATTCCGGATCCAGGGACCTACCGTCGCAATATGCGGCAATCAGGTCGCCTATCGGTGGTGATAATGAATTGCACGGAAGCGATCTAAAATGAAAATCTGGGTGGACGCCGACGCCTGTCCGGCGGTGATCAAGGAAATATTGTTCAAAGCGGCGGAACGCAAGCAGGTGGAAATGACCCTGGTGGCCAACCGGCAGATGCGCGTCCCCGCCTCCCGCCGGATAAAATTTCTCAAGGTCTCCGCCGGCTTTGACGTGGCCGACAACGAGATCGTCAAAAGGATGGGCGCCGGCGATCTGGTCATCACCGCCGACATCCCCCTGGCGAATGAGGTAATCGCCAAAGGCGGCCATGCCCTCAACCCCCGTGGCGAGTTATACACCACCGACAATATCCGGGGACGCCTGAGCATGCGGGATTTCATGGACGGACTGCGGGCCTCGGGGGTGGAGACCGGCGGACCGGCGCCGCTCGGACGCAGCGACCGACAAGCTTTTGCCAACCAGCTCGACCGGTTTTTGACCAGGCATCTGGGAAATACCTGACCAGGGCGATGACCGGCGCCCCGGCATAAATCCCGAACCTTCCCCTCTCTCTTCACGATCGCCCAGCCGTAATTTCAGCGCCCGAGCTGATCCCCGCATTTTGGCTGGCTGTTCCGGATCAGAGATCTGATCTGGTTATACCCGTTTGCCCACTTGCCCCCATCACCCTATCGTTCTGTCCCGAGTTATACCGCCGGCCGTCAGCACCCGCTGAAGTTCGGTGCATTTCGTTGGATTTGTAGTAAAATGGTCGTTACCTTAGATGACTAGTTCAACCGGCAAACTTCGGGAGCAAAGACCATGGGCAAAGAACACAAAAGCATCAAGGCCGAGAAGAAAAAACCGGCCATGAGTCCCAAGGAAAAGAAAGCGGCCAAGAAGTCCAAGAAGGCGGCCAAGAACTCTTCCAAGGATTTCTAGAATCGAAGGTTGACGGTGATCCAGCGAACCCCAGTGCTTCGGGAACCTTCAAATAAGATTTTCAGGTAGTAAGCCGCCGTGAAACCGAGGTTAAAACTAGCCGCCACCCTGACCCCTGACGGCGGTGAGATGGTGCTTTACCGGCATGACCGCGATTTTCTCATCGAGGTCAACGGCCAGGATCTGATGAACAGCCGCCACCACGAGTCCGAATTGGAGTTGGCCAGACTCGGTTGCGCCCATCTGACCGGCCGTCCCGCGCCAGTCGTCCTGATCGGCGGTCTGGGTATGGGCTATACCCTGCGCCAGGCCCTCGACCTTCTCCCCTCCCGGGCCGAGGTAACGGTGGGCGAACTGCTGGAAACCGTAATCTCCTGGAATCGCGAATTTCTCGGGCTACTCAACGACCAGCCCCTGGCTGATCCGCGAGTGGAGATCAAGGCCGGCGATATCGTCAAGCTGATCTCCGGCGCCAAAGCCAGGTTTGACGCCATCCTGCTGGATATCGACAATGGGCCCGACGCCATGACCTATTCCGGCAACAGCCGGCTCTACGGTTACCAAGGAATGGGGGCCTGCCGCCGGGCCCTGCGGGAACAAGGCTGCCTGGCGGTCTGGTCGGCCGCTCCGAACAAGGACTTCGAAGAACTTTTGCTGAGCTGCGGTTTCCGGGTGCGGCGCTACCGGGTACCGGCCTACAAGGGTAGTAAGGCGCAGTCCCGCTTTGTCTGGGTAGCAGCGGCAAGCCAGTCCCTCCTGCCCCCCGGCGGCAGCGCACCTCGTCCTTTCAAGGCCACCCCCCCGGCCGGGCGTGGACCATCCGGCGCGAAACGTCAGCGGGTTTGGGCGGGCAAGGTTAATCACAACGGCACCTCGTCATCGATGAGCTGATAGCGCATGAATGAAGACTACCGCAATCAAGCCCTGAAGATCTTACCCTGGGTCTGCGCCAAATGCGGCCGGGAGTTTTCCGGCAAAAAACTCCAGGAACTGACGGTCCACCACAAGGATCACAACTACAAGAACAATCCCCCCGACGGCAGCAACTGGGAGATGTTGTGCACCTACTGCCACGACAACGAACATTCCCGAGGCCTGGAATCCCAATGGCAGAGCGGGACTGAATCACAAGCTGACAATAAACCGGCGGCCACCCACTCCCCCTTTGCCAACCTCAACAAGTTGCTTGATAAAACCGACCGGGATAAATAAAGACACTGGCAATTTATGCTTCATTTCCTCCGACAAAATCCCAACAAGCACGGGGCAGCCGTTTGCGTAGCAAATGTAATTAACTTATAATTAGTATTCTTTTCGGGATTATCTAACACCATTAACAGGTTGCGAGATGGATAAGGAAGAATCCAAGGAATTCGCCCTCGACGAGTCAGCCCAGCAGCTCTATAAGCAACTCGAGGGCATCGACCAAAGTCAAAGGGTCAGTCTCAATCTCCAGCTGGAATCGGAACTTATGCAGTTCCTCCAGGAGGAAGAGAAGAAAAGGGACAATTACCGCCTGCTGATCGCGCAGGCGGCCTGTCTTTTCGTCGACATCCTTGCCGAAGCCAAGAGTGGCGGCTTCGAGAAAGAGATTCACCCCAAAGTAAGGATGTTGCTGAATGTCCTGAAAAAAATCGCCGATTTCTCCGGCCGGGACAGCAAAATAACCTGCCGTTTCCGGGGGCAACAAACGATCCGGGAAGCCGTCGGCGCGCCTATCTCCAGCCCTGAAGCATACGATTACGAACTGTCCATGGGGGATATCCTCCTGGACTACCTGGTGGCCAGGAAAGTTGAAGAACGGGAGCCGACCACGGGCAAGGCCTTATGTGCGAATCTGCTGCGGGCTTTCACGACCTTGAGCGATTTGCGGATCTTCAACTTTTCCATATACGTCAAGACCGGCGAAGTTGAGGAATACTCCGGGCATTACGAGGGATCCCTCAAGACTCTGGTCCGGTTCTACAATACCGAAAATAACGAAGACCATTTCCTGGTGCGGGATGAGTACGGTCGGCCGAACATCAATCTGACCCTCCTGGCGGCCACCAACAATGTCCGGCCCGACTCCCTGCAGCAACTGGTCGATAAGATCAAACCCCGGCTGTCGGGACCCGACCCGGCACCGGAGTTGAGCCGTTTCACGACCGCCTATGACGTTATCCTCGCCACCAAAAGCTACCAGCGGCAGTTGAAGAAAATGCCCATTGAAGTCAACAATGTACACCAGCTCATGCTGAGAAGCCGGACCAATTCCCAACAGACCTTCGAGGCGGTCCAGGTGTCCCGGTTGGTACTCGCCCAATATGGCGGTGACCCCATAAAGGTGTCGGAACTTATCTCGAGCATCAGCAGGGATGGTTATCGCAATATCCAGAGCAAGATTATGGGCAAGCGCCTGTCCCTGGCCACCGAATTTTTTGATCTGGCCGAAGGAAACGAAAACAGGGAAGTCCTGCAGAATGAAGCTTTGCAGAACATCGAAGAAGGCCTGCAAAATATTCCCGATGAAATGTACCACGGGCTCAATATCGAGGACGACCAAATTAGTTCCGTGGACGAAGAGGGCCGTAAAAACAGTTGGTCGCTGCATCGTAAAGTATCCCAACTGGTCGGTTACTTCAAGCAGAGGGCCTTGACGAAGATCAAGGTGCGGGAGATCAACAAGAAAGAGGTCGAGTTCGATGCCGTGGATTATTCCGTGATTGCCAGAAACTGCAAGGTCACGGATGAGGAAGCCGAACACCTGGTCTCGCTGCTCAAGGAATGCTTCAGCGAAATCGGCCGGTTTCGGCGGGTTTCCTTCGAAAAGAACATCCCCGGCTTTTTGAAATACGAAGAGAATGTTTTTGAATTTCTCTGGTTCTACCTTAAGGAACTGGAGAACAAGGAAGACCGGATTGCCCTGCTCAACTCCATCCAGCTTCTGGTCGGTCAGCTGAATAAACCCGAGAAGGTTATGAATATTCTTCTGGACGACATTTTCAACCCCACTTCACTGATGCGTTTTTCGGACCGGAACGGCTTGATCCTGGCCATAGTCCTTCTCAGGGCTTACAACAAGGAAGGGGGGATCAATATCGAGCTGACCCCCGAGGAGGTCCTTTTTGTGCGGGCAGGTCTTAACCAGGAGATAGTCAAAGTCGCCACGGAGTTTTTCAGGTATAACCACGAACATGTCGTTGTTAAGGTAAAACGGCTGACCGAGCTGCTCTTGCAGGTTTCCGTAAAGAAAGCCCCCCAGGAGGAGCAGATGCCGCTACGCTTCCTGATCTACCTGATGCGTGAAATGGTGATATTTTGCGCCCTGATCGGCGGTAGAATCTCCCGGTTCACCGTCAGCGGGGTCGTCCGGGAATTCGGCAATCCCACCTCTTCTTTTTACCAGAAGGTTGATGATATGAGCCATATTCTGCGAGGCCTGAAACTTCTCCAGGTAGCCGCCCGCGGGCTGAAAAGATTTGCCGATCCCCTCTCGGCTGACCTGTTGCAAAGCATTGCCAGCCGGGAGCCGGAATTTATCGCGCTTTACGACAATCCGAACCATCGAGTTGCGGTAAAAACGATTATGGAACAACTCTGCAGGATGGATGGCTGATGGTGTTGCCAATATCCGAGCCGAAAACTTATGCCGATTTCAACGACCTTGTAGTTTTTTCGCAATGATTTAGGATGTTGCGCTGACCTTGTCAAGCGCAGAGACTTGCCGGCTATCGCCCGACTTTCCTCTCCCCTGACCTTTCCTCGCACCCGGACTGACCATCGTCATTAACGAGGAGGACCGCGCCCGGTGAAACATCCACCTGTTTTGCCCAAACAGCACCCTGGCGATGATGACACTACCAGGAACAAAGTGATTGACAGGAAGCCCCGGGACGATAGATAAAAAATCGAAGACGCTTGGCTGGCCGCCGAAACCCCGTTAGGGAGCAGGCGGAAGGTCAGCGGTATTAACCAGGGGGTCGGCCAATGGCGGACCGGCTCAGACGTTCACGACTAAGAGCGAATACCTGTTATCTGCTGGAATTCAGCAACGGAGGATTGATAATGCCTAAAACCGGAACCGTGATTTACACTTTGATTTTCGTGATCCTGATCACCCTGCTGGGCGGTCTGGCCTTCATCTATTCGGGGGTGTTCGATGTATCGGCCCGCTGGGAAGACGGCCCGCTGGTAAAGTGGGTGCTCGAGACCACCCGTGAACGCTCCATCGATGTCCGCAAGGGTGAAGTTAAGGTCCCAACCAACCTGGGAGATCCCCGGATAGTCATGGCCGGGTTCAAACATTACCGGGAAATGTGTGTCGGCTGCCACCGCTCACCGGGCCTGCAGGCCTCTGAAATCAGTCAGGGCCTCAACCCCAAGCCCCCGAACTTTGCCCACCTTGAAGAGAATGACGTCGATCCGCAGGAGTTCTTCCTGATCATCCGAAACGGCATCCGCATGACCGCCATGTCGGCCTGGGGCGTCACCCACAGCGACGAAAAAATCTGGTCCCTGGTCGCCTTTCTGCAACAAATGCCGAACATGACTCCGGAGCAATACAAGGCCATGGATGAAAAGGCCGGGCCGGATAATATGGCGGCCGAGGAGGACGAGAGCACTGGGGAAGCGGATCACGATTCAGCCGAAAACATACCGGATCAAACGCAGAACGCGCCAAGATAAGGGAATTCGGTTTTGCGAAAAATTCTCGCGGCCTGAGGACTTTATCGACGGACAGCGCGGGAAAAATGGTAAAGCGAGGAGCCGGGGAACATGGCTGATCTCCATGCTGTAAGGACATCCCCGGGCCGGTGCGCGGGATGGCTTTGAAACCCGAATGAATTTCGTCATTGCGCGCGATAATCAGGCAATGTCCGTCCCTGCCACCCATCCTCAGGCCGGCTTAAGCACCTACCCCTGGCTCGCCCTGACCTGTCGCCAAAACCTTTCAACCCTTCCGGCGCTTAAGGATGACCGCCGCCACCTGCCTGTAATGGCCGACGAAATGGGCCGTGAAGCCCTCGCGGATGTGTTCCGGCAGTTCCTCGAAGTCGCCGCGATTTGCTTCGGGCAGGATCAGCTCGTTGATCTTCTGGCGCCGGGCGGCGATGACCTTCTCCTTAATACCTCCCACCGGCAGGACCATACCGGTCAGGGTCAGCTCGCCGGTCATGGCCAGGGGCCGGTCCAGCGAGCGGTTTAAAGCCAGGAGCAGCAAGGCGCTGGCCATGGTGATGCCGGCGCTGGGGCCATCCTTGGGGGTGGCCCCCTCCGGAACATGCAGGTGGATGAAGCGCTTGGAGAAGTAGTCGGCCTTGTCTCCGAAGTCCCTGGCGTGGGCGGCAATATAACTGTAGGCGATCTCGGACGATTCCTTCATCACCTCCCCCAGCTGTCCGGTTTGTTTGAATCCCCGGGCCTGCTCGTGGATGCTGGTCGCCTCCACCGGCAGGGTCACCCCGCCCAGCGGGGTCCAGGCCAGGCCGGTGACCACCCCTACCCCGGTCAACCTCTTTTCCGGGCGGAAAACAGGCTTGCCCAGATACTCCTCCAGGTTGGCGCCGGTAATGCTGATTTGCAGATCGGGTTCCTCCAGGAGACGGACTACCGCCTTGCGAATGATTTTCAGCAGCTCTTTTTCCAACCGCCGTACCCCGGCCTCACGGGCGTAATTTTCGATGATCAGCCTGAGGGCCGCGTTACTGACCCGCAGTTGCCCCTTCTTGACCCCGTTACGGGCCAGGGCCCGGGGCCAGAGATGGTTGCGGGCAATGGCCATCTTTTCCTCGGTGATGTAGCCGGAGAGGCGCAGAATCTCCATCCGGTCCAGGAGCGGACCGGGGATGGTATCAAGCTGGTTGGCGGTGCAGACGAAGAGTACCCTGGAGAGATCGACCCGGAGATCCAGATAATGATCGAGAAACTCGACGTTCTGCTCGGGGTCCAGCACCTCCAGCAGGGCCGAGGCCGGGTCGCCCTGGTAGGAGGCGCCGATCTTGTCGATCTCGTCCAGCATGATCACCGGATTGGCCACCTCCATTTCTTTCAAGGCCTGGACGAACTTGCCCGGCATGGCGCCGATGTACGTTCGTCTATGACCCTTGATCTCGGCCTCGTCCCGCATGCCACCCAGGCTGAAGCGATAGAACTTGCGGCCCAGGGCCTCGGCCACCGAGCGGCCGATGGAGGTCTTGCCGACCCCCGGCGGTCCTACCAGCAGCATGATCGAGCCGGAAACCTGCTTCTTGTAAGCACCCACCGCCAGGAACTCGATGATCCGGTCCTTGACGTCGTTCAGTCCGTCATGGTCGCGGTCGAGAATGCGCCGGGCCCTTCGGATGTCGAGCTTGTCTACGGAGTAAACACCCCAGGGCACCGCCGTCGCCCACTCCAGGTAATTGCGGGTAACGCCGTACTCGGGGGAGCCGGTCTCCAGGATCGATAATTTCTTCAGTTCCTCGCCGATTCTCTTGCTGACAGGTTCGGGAGGATTCAATTTCGCCAGTTTCTTCTCGAACATTTCCACGTCGGCGCTGCGATCGTCCTTGGTTATGCCCAGCTCCTCCTGGATGGTTTTCATCTGCTCGCGCAGGAAGAACTCGCGTTGCCGCACATTGATCTTCTTGTTGACCTCCTGGCTGATCTCGCTCTGCAGCCGGGCCACCTGCAGCTCCTTCTGCAGAAGCGGCAGCACCAGTTTCATCCGCTCCAGAACCGGCAGAGTGTTCATCACCTCCTGCAGTTCGTCGCCGTTGCCGGTGGTGATGGTGGCGGCGAAATCGGTCAGCGGCGAAGGGTCCTTGGGGTTGAAGAACTTCAGGTACTGTTTGACCTCCTCACTGTAGAGAGGGTTGATCTGGACCAGTTCCTTGACCCCGTTGATCATGGCCAGGGCGTAGGCCCGGATCTCGTTTTCATCCTCCGGGGCGGCTTGCTTTTCCTCCGGATAATCGACCTCGACCAGGAAGGGAATCTCCCGGCTCAGCCAGCGCCTGATCCGAAAGCGCTTGAGTCCGTGACCGATGGACTGGATGTTGTCTTCCTGCTGCACCGGTTTGTGCAACTTGGTAAGGCAGCCGATGGTGGCGAATTCGGCCGGACCGACCCGCTCGGCCGGGATCTCGCCGACATAGACCAGACCGCAGCTCTGGTGGCCGGTCTCACCGATTTTGGCGATGGTCGACCCCCATTTTTCGGCGTTGACCACGATGGGCTGGACCTGACCGGGGAAGACCGGGCGGTTGTTAACCGGCAGCAGGTAGAGATGTGTGGGCAGAACCTGGCCGGGCAGGGTCAGGCTACGGTTGTCTTCGTCGGTAAGGATTTCGGCGTCGTGGCCGTTGATCTGCTCCTGTTCCCGGTTTTCAGTCATAAGTGAACTCCCCAAAAAAGAAAGCGCCTAAAGTTGAAAACTATAAGTGCCTGAAATTATTGGAATTAATGGAATTAATGCTGAATAGAGACTTTGGTCTGCCATCGCGAACTTGCCCGGCATGCCTTATCCGTTGAGTGTATTAGATATTCACGGCCATGCACCCTGTCAACCTTGGGCCGGGTCAGTAACAAAAGGAGGCAGATAAGAGTGGAAAATCAGGGTGAATTCCGATCCTCTTCAATTCCCTTTAAGCCAGCCGATTTCACGGGCGGAAGCCGGGCCGATCAGGACCTGCCCCAGACTGTCGGGCATGAGGGCTTTACCATCCTGGAGAGGAATTAAGCCGCCCATCAGTTCGGCCAACTCCTGGGGATGGAGGGGGTTCCGCTCCGGCTCGGCATAGCCATCCGGAAACAGTGGCAGCTGGTTGGCCGGATCATACTTGTCGCTGGCCCCAAGGGTATGGAGCAGTTCATGGGCGATGACCACATTGTTGCGGGCGGCGTCGCGCCAGTCACCGAAGGCCTTGACCACCCCGATCTGACCCTTCTCCAGTCCCAGGGAATGATCCAGTGACCTGTGGGTGGCCGGATCGTAAAAGAGTACGAAGAGCTTGATATTGACCGGCCCCTGATAGTTGTCGTTGCGCCAGGCCCACCACCGCAGCCTCAGGCTCCAGAGCATGATCTGCAGGATGGAGCCTGAACGGGGCGGATCCGGCGGCAGTTCTGACAATTTCCCGGCCAGCTCGATCCGGACAGGCTCAGCCAGGGACAGGCCGTAAGCCTCACCTTCCTGGGCCAGGAAGCGTCCCACCGGTTCAAAGGCATCCGGCCTCAGGCCGCTGATATAGCGGTCGGCGATCGCACTGCCGTCGCCGTTGATTGGGTAGACAACCGCCGTCAAAGGGATATCCCAGGCGATGGTCCGCAACCGGGTCAGCCAGGTATGACCGGCCGCCAGCAGCAGAAGAACCAGTAGAAAGGTGATCCGAAGTGCTTTGAACAAGGGACTATCCCCCGGTGCCGGCCGGTGACATGCCTTACTGATCTTCCCCGAGCCGATCAGCCAGGATGCCTACTGCCAGGGCGAAGAGATCGGAGCGGTTCCATTTGAGAATCACCCGGAAATTGTCGTAAACCAGAAAGTAGCGGCCGGCTTCGGGGTCCGGACACAACAGCGAGGCCTGGATCTCCGGCCCGGGCAGATCCCCCCCGTCCGGGTTACGTACTCCCAGTGCCTGCCAGCGCGAGAGCGGCAATTGCTGATCGAGGCCGAGCATTTCCGGACCGATCTTGCCGGTCAATCGTACCTCGCGCCCCCAGGTTTGATCGCCGTGCCAGCCCGAGGCGGCGAGATAGGACGCCCCGGTGGCCAGCAGATCACCTGGATCGTGCCAGATATCGACCCGGCCGTCGCCGTTGTAGTCCACCGCGTAACGCCGGTAGACCGAGGGCATGAACTGCATGCCGCCCAAAGCTCCGGCCCAGGAACCCTGGAGCTCCTCCAGGGGAGCCAGCCCCTCTTCAAGAATGTGCAGGCCCTGGAGGAGTTCCCGCCGGAAGTAGCTGGACCGGCGCTGATCGTAGGCCAGGGTAACCAGGGACGGGATGATCGGCCGGCCCCCCAGAACCCGGCCGTAATCGCTCTCGATGCCCCAGAAGGCCAGGAGAAAACTGGGCTGAACCCGGTAGCGGGCTGCGATCTCCTTCAGCAGCTGTCGGTGGGCGTCAAACTGCAACCGCCCTGTTTCCACCCGCCGGTCTGAAACCAGCCGATTCAGGTAACTTTCCAGGCTCAGTTTTAATTCGGGTTGGTTCCGGTCGCTGGCGATGACTGCCGGTTCCGGCGCTTTGACCCCGGCCAGGGCCCTGTCAAAGGTGGCCGGGGAGATCCCATCGGCCAGGGCCTCTACCCGCAAGGCCGCCAACCAATCGGCAAAATCAGGCGGTTTTTCGGCCCGGACTGCGGAGCCGGCCAGCAGCAGGGGGAAAGTGAGGACAATAATCGTTAGCGGGAGTCTCTTCATCAGGCCATGTTAACGGAAGTCGGCACGACCCGGCAAGATTATCCGAAAAAATTCGTCGGCCCTTCCAGTTTAAGGCACCTGCCCCGTCCACGGAACCGGTTGGCTTCCGGCCGGCTAATGGATATCATAGCGACATGCACAATTCTTCCGACCAGAGCCGAAACGTCGAGGGCCGCGCCATCATCCACCTGGATATGGACGCTTTCTACGCCTCGGTCGAGATCCTGGACCAGCCGGAACTCAGGGGCCGCCCGGTGGTGGTGGGCGGCACTTCCGACCGTTCGGTAGTCTCGGCCGCCTCCTACGAAGCGCGGAAGTATGGGATACATTCGGCCATGCCCCTGGTCCGGGCCCGCCAGCTCTGTCCGGACGGCGTCTTCCTGCCGGTGAGGATGGGCCGCTACCGGGAGATCTCCGAACTGATCATGGCCATCTTCGAACGTTTCACCCCCTTGGTCGAACCGATCTCTTTGGACGAGGCCTTTCTCGACGTGACCGGTTCCGCCCGCCTCTTCGGTTCCGGGGTCGAGATCGCCGTCGCCATCAAAAAGCTGATCAATGAGGAGACCGGGCTGACCGGCTCGGCCGGAGTGGCCGCCTCGAAACTCCTGGCCAAGATCGCCTCCGACCTGAAAAAGCCGGACGGCCTGACCGTGGTTGATTCGGGCCGGGAGCGGGAATTCCTGGCCCCCCTGCCGATCGGCAAACTCTGGGGGGTGGGCAGGACCACCCTGAAGGAACTGGCCCTGCTGGGGGTCGCCACCATCGGCGACCTGGCCGGTTTGCCGGTGGAGATTCTCGAAGCCCGCTTCGGCAAGTCCGGGAGCTATCTGCACCGGGCCGCCCTGGGGATCGACGACCGGCCGGTAGTGCCTGAGCGGGAAGCCAAATCAATGGGCCACGAAGAAACCTACGAAACCGATCTCCTGGACCCGGCCAGGATGCGCCACGAACTGCTGGATCTGGCTACCAGGGTCGGAGCCAGGTTGCGCCGCTACGACCTGCGGGGTAGAACCATCACCCTCAAGGTCAAATTTCACGACTTCAAGCTGGTCAGCCGCAGCATTTCTCTGGACGAGGCCACCGACGACGACCTGGCCATCTTCCGCCAGGCCTGCGAACTCCTGCGGCAAACCGAAGCCGGCAAACGCCCGGTGCGCTTGCTGGGCATCAGCCTGAGCAACCTGGCACGGTCCGGCTCCCCACGGCAGACCGACCTGTTCGGAGACAGCCGCAATAAAGCCCGGCGCGAAAAGCTGAACCGGGCCGTCGACGACGTCACCCGGAAATTCGGCCGGAGAGCGATCAACCCGGCCACCCTGGCCCCGAAGAGAAAGCCGGCCGGCAAATGAGCCGGTGAATAAACCATAAAGGTAGAAAAATGTCGCAAACCATCTTCATGATCCACGGCATGTGGTGCTCCTCCTGGTGCTGGGAAAACTATCGGCCGTTTTTCGAGGAGCGCGGCTACCGCTGCCTCACCCCACCCCTGCTGTATCACGACGCCAACCCGCAGGATCCGCCCGATCCCCGCCTGTCCACCACGGGACTGCTGGACTATGTCTGCGACCTGGAACAGCAGATCCGGCGGCTGGAGGAGAGGCCGATCATCATGGGCCACTCCCTTGGCGGGCTGCTGGCCCAGATCCTGGCCGCCCGCAACCCGCCAAGGGCCCTGGTGCTGCTATGTCCGGCCGCCCCGGCCGGCATCCTGGCTATCACTCCTTCAGTGCTCAAGAGCTTTTGGAGTATCCAGACCCAGTGGGGCTTCTGGCGAAAACCCATGTTCCCCACCTTCGCGGAAGCGGTTTATGCCGTTTTCCACCTGCTGACTGTGGAAGAGCAGCGCAGAAATTATGCCAGAATGGTCCATGAATCCGGGCGGGTGGCCACCCAGATCGGCTACTGGTTCCTGGATCCAAAGAGATCATCCCGGGTTGACGAGAATAAGATTACCTGCCCCATCCTGGTGGTTTCCGGCAAACTGGATCGAATCACCCCGGCTTCGGTAATTCGGCGCGTCGCCCGAAAATACCACCCTAATGCAACCTATCGGGAGTTCGACGGCCATGCCCATTGGTTGCTCGGCGAACCGGGCTGGCAGGAGGTGGCCGATTATGTCGCCGGTTGGCTGGAGAAGCAGGCCGGCACGCCCGCCTGATCCCGGGGCCTGGCTGACTGAGTCTACCCAACAGTTCAACATTCCGCGGTTCTGCGATTCGATTTTCTGCGGTTCCCTGCTTCAAGCCGCCTTGGGAAAGTTCTCCGGCGCCTGCCAGTTGTCCGGCTGCAGGGGTAACATGCCCCAGGCCGACCGAGCCTTATCGCAACTCTCGTTACGTACCCCCCTGACCCAGGAGGCCTCGAAACCGCGGCAGGTCGAGGAGCGCAGGGGATATACGGCACAGCTCACCTCTCCGCCGATTTCTCCCTTCAGAGCGATGCAGCGCGGCTCCGGGCGATTGGTACCCAGCATCACCCGGCGGAAATCGTTGAGCTTTTCGGTGAGATGGACAGGGATCCCGCCCTGGGTGGCATCGTTGGCCTCGCCCCAGTAGAAGGAAACTCGGAAGTTGGCGCAACAGGCCCCGCAGGCGAGGCAAGGATTAACTTTTTCCATTGTGATTCCAGACCCTTAAGCAACTAATAGACACCAGCGACCAAAGACCCTGAAGAGCTGAGGCCGTGAATATGCCCTAAAATTGGCAAGTTGGCAATGGGAAAGAGAATGGGCAGTTAAAAGTGTAAAGTTATTGAGCGGGGGCAGTTGACCATGATTGAGGTGGTGAAGAAGGAGAGAAGAAAGTAAATAGAAATAATGGGTAGTTATGAGGTTAAGCGGTTGCCGGGGGTCCCAAGTTCACCATTCCCGAGGATGCAACAGACATTTCAAGAAGCGATCAGATGAAAGGATCGTTAGCTCTGCCTCGAATGCACACAGTCGCGTTTATCCTGTCAGGCCACCAAGGTCAAATATGAATATAATCTTTAGTTCTTTGCCTCTTCGCTCAATTTGCACCTTACTTTTTGGCTTCTCTGGAGGCCGTAATCCTCCGGTAAAAATGCGCCTCAGATGGTTCCTTTGTCTGTTGCTAGTTTCCCTGTCCGGTTGTTTTCCGCCTCCGCCTACCAGCGATCCCTTGGCTGAACTAGATGCCATCAAGTTCACCGCCCAGCCACCTGTTACTCCCGCGATGTATACCGCCAAGTCAGATGTCGACAGTATTCCGTCAGCCAAAGCGCCGACAAACCAAAACAGCTATGCGATCGTCATCGGCATTGAGAACTACCGCCAGAACCTCCCCAATGCCGAGTTTGCAACCCATGATGCCCAGACAGTGACCGAGTACCTCACCAAGGTGTTGGGTTATCCTGAGGAAAATGTCATCACGCTGCTGAACGACCGGGCACTCAAAAGCGATCTGACTAAATATTTCGAAAAGTGGCTCGGCAATAACGTTGAGGCCGACAGCACGGTCTTTATCTATTAGGCCGGCCATGGCGCCCCTGATCTGAAAAGTGGCAGCGCCTACCTGGTGCCCTATGACGGCGACCCGGCTTTCATTGACCAGACCGGCTATTCACTCAACCGAATGTATGATGCGCTCGGCAAGCTGCCAACGAGCAAGATCATCGTAGCCCTTGACTCCGGTTTCTCCGGCGCCGGAGGCCGGTCGGTGATTGCCAAAGGGTCTCGGCCATTGGTCATGACCCTCCAGAACAACTTTGCGGTACCCAAAAATATGACTGTCCTTTCCGCAGTCAGTGGCGAGCAGACAAGTTCAATCTATGAGCAGAAGGGGCACGGCCTGTTTACCTACTTCATGCTCAAAGGGATTAAGAACGAGGATGTCACACGGCCGGATGGCTCGCTCATGATTGACGACCTGTATGGCTACATTAAGCCCCAGGTTGAACGCATCGCCCGGAAGCAGTACAACAACGAGCAGACGCCGCAGTTGATCGTGGCGGAGTAAATCGATTCATTGGTGGTGAAGATCAAGAAAGC
>Ga0055477_10000143_pt1 | contig 16982 bp, 15 predicted proteins | sample Muzzi_PWA_D2_FD_57683 | JGI IMG/M metagenome (GOLD analysis project Ga0055477, IMG submission 57683) | Wetland microbial communities from San Francisco Bay, California, USA, that impact long-term carbon sequestration - Muzzi_PWA_D2 | ecosystem: Environmental > Aquatic > Marine > Wetlands ... | reverse complement strand
CCGCCGATGCCAATGGCGGCACCGACCCGCAAACGGCCGAACTCATCTTTGGCGGCCTGAGGGTATTTCCTGATCTTCTCCAGATCCTTGATGGTGATCAGTCCCCGCAGGGAGCCGTCCTCTTCCACCACCAGTAATTTCTCGATTCGGTGCTCGTGGAGCAGAGCTTTGGATTGTTCGAGGGTGATGCCGGGTTTGGCGGTGACCAGATTCTTGCTGGTCATGGCTTCGTCGACCTTAAGATTAAGATCGGAGACGAAGCGCAGGTCACGGTTGGTGACAATTCCAGCCAATCTCCGGTTTTGGTCAAGAACCGGTACCCCGGAAATCCGATAATTGCTCATGATTTCCTTGACTTCCCCGACGGTCTGACCGGTCTGGACGGTGATGGGATCGACGATCATCCCGGATTCGGACTTTTTAACCTTTTCGACCTCCAGGGCTTGTTCCTCGAAGGTCATGTTCTTGTGAATAATGCCTAAGCCCCCTTCACGGGCCATGGTGATGGCGGTTCGATGCTCGGTTACCGAATCCATGGCGGAGCTGACCAGCGGTATGTTGAGGGTAATTTCCCGGGTCAGATTGGTGGCCAGATTGACATTGGAAGGCAATACTTTTGAGCTGGCCGGTACCAGGAGGAGGTCGTCGAAGGTGTACGCCGGTCTGATTTTGTCGATATTCATCAATTTTCTCCAACAGAATTCAGGATAAGAGTCTCTGGTGTCTTGGCTTCCTGCTTGACTCCCGATAAATGAGGCATGGCGGAGAAGCACCAATGTCTAGGCAGTTTCGAGTAGACTGAGCAGGATGCCCTCGAGCAAACCGGCATCGCTGACTATCATACCTTCACCGCCAATTGTTGCAATAATCTCTTCGTATATTTCCAGGCCGGCCATGAGAATATCTTCACGGCCCCGGGCCATTTCCGGCAGGCTTTGGACGCCGGTCTGCCGTCGACCAAGCCTGCCAGCCAGAATCGGAAAGTTGGCTTTGGCCAGTTTAAAGCCCTGGATCAGATCTGGTGCATAATGCTCCAATCCTTGGGCCAGTGCTGCCAGGATTGAAGCGGTGCCGCCGGTTACCACCAAGGTCGGGACAGGAGCGGGCAGGCCGTGGGGGGCGATCTTGCCGAGAGCGCTACGTAGAATACTGCGCAAATGCATTTGTTCGGTCAGGCCCTTGGTGGAGAGTGTAACAGCCCCGAAGGGCAGGGAAGTCGTCGCAATCAGCGACTGCCCAGAATCGATGTGGGTCAATTCGGTGCTACCGCCACCGACATCGGCAATTAAGCATGGGAAAACCAGGGATTCGGCAAGCCCGGCCAGGACACCTCGGCAACCGAGTTCCGCCTCCTTTTCCGGAGAGAGCACCTCGACTCCGGTTTCGAGGATGGAGGCAGCTGCCTCCAGAAAAATCAGCCGGTTGTGAGCTTGACGTAGAGCTGCGGTGCCGCAGCATCGGTAGCGGGCGACGGCATATTGGGCCATGATACGGCGAAATTCCCGAAGTGACTCCAGGCCTTCAGCCATTGTTTCCGGGGCAAGTTCCCCGGAGCAGTTCTGGCTTCGGGCCAGACTCACCGGTGCTCTTCGGCGGACCAGGGTGACGGGGCAGCTGGCGCTGGCAGATGCCTCTCCAATCAGGAGTCGGAAGCTGTTGCTGCCGAGATCGATGGCTGCTATGGCGGGAAAACCATTTACCATTGCTTACAGAGGGCTGGATGTAATAAGATCACGGATCAAAGAATTGCCGGCCTCCGACAATCTAATGCCTCAAAAAGTAGTGTTAATCCGCAACCTTTGCAGGATGGTATTAAAGCTTATGGCCCAGGCCCTGATGCTATCGATTAATCCCGAGAACCCGCAGCCGCGTCTGATCCGGCAGGTGGTGGAGATGTTGCACCAGGGTGCGGTGATCTGTTATCCCACCGATACCGGCTACGGGATCGGCTGCGATATTTTCAACCAGAAGGCAGTGAAGCGCATTTATCAGATAAAGCAGCGTCCCAAGGACAAGCCCTTTAGTTTCATGTGCGCCGATCTCAAGGACCTGAGTCAGTATTGTCACGTATCGAATACGGCCTATCGGCTGATGAAGAAGAAGCTGCCGGGAGCCTATACCTTCATTCTACCGACTCTGAAGATAGTCCCCAAAATCCTGGTCACCAAACAAAAAACCGTTGGTATCCGAGTTCCGGACAACGAAATCTGCCGGTCTCTGATAAATGAACTGGGCAACCCGATTTTGACGACCAGTGCCGCCACGGTGGATGAAGACCGGCTTCTTTCAGAGCTTTACGAGATCCAGGAAAGACTTGGCAATCAGTTGGATGTTATCATTGACGGGGGCCAGATCTACCCGGCGCCATCCACCGTGGTTTCCCTGTTGGATGATGAAATAGAGATAATAAGACAGGGTATGGGCGATACTGGGGATTTTTTTTGAGATGTTGGTTGTCGGGATTCGCTACAGGCTGCAGCCCCGGCTGACTTCTAAGCCGTTGACCGGCTATTTCTTGCCGGCCAACGGATCTTTCAAAGATTTACTCATGGTGAAATGTAGGGTCCGGCGTTCCGGGATATTCATTATTTCACCAGTCTTGGGATTCTTGGTACTTCTGGCTTTACGCTTGCGGACGCTGAAACTGCCGAAGCCCCGGATCTCCACCCGTTGACCCTGGATCAGGGCTTCCACGACGGATTCCAGGATGATATCAACTGCGGTGGCGATGTCTTTTTTAAGGTAGCCGTCCATCTGGCTGGTTACCTTGTCGATCAGATCCTTTTTCAGCATGGCTAGCCTATCCTCTTGGTTCAGTCCAGGTGATGAAACCTGTCCGGCATATAATTATTGGTTAAAATTCATTTCATAGGCCAGAGTCGGAAATATCGAAGCCAGACCCTGCAGCCTGCTTTCACCGGTCTCGCCCACCAGCAGACGCAACAACGAAAAATCCCTTTCGCGCGGATATTCCAGTGGCGGATGCTCATTCTTCATGTCGGCCTCTCGAGCCGCCAGGGCCACGGCATCGGTGAAATTGCCGAACTGGTCAACCAATCCGGCTTTCAAGGCCTGTTCGCCGGAGAAGATGCGGCCGTCGGCCAGTTTCAGAACCTGCTCCCTGGGGAGATTCCGGCTCCGGGCCACGGCATCAACGAACTGTTGGTGAACGTTGTCGATAATCTCCTGCAACAAGGCGCGCTCCTCGCTGGTCATCGGTCGGTTGATGGCCCCGATATCCTTGAGCTTGCCACTCTTGACAATTTCCGATCGGTAGCCGATCTTGTCGAAAATTTCCGTCAAGTTGGGAAACTTGACGATCACCCCGATACTGCCGGTCAGGGTTCCGGGGCTGGTGACTATTTTGCGGGCTCCCAAGGCGGCATAGTATCCCCCGGAAGCGGCCACCGAGCCGAATGAGGCAACTACCGGTTTAACTGCGTTGGTTCTCTTGACTTCCTCGAATATTTCCTGGGAAGCGCCGACTGTGCCGCCGGGGCTGTCAATCCTCAGAACAATCGCGCGGATATGCCGGTTCTGACGAAAATCTGTCAGATCCCGAATTGTTTTTTCCGCCGAAGTTATGATGCCCTTGATCTCGACGATTCCGATTTTGCCCGAAGCCGAGGAGAATATTTCCTGTCCCTGGCCGTTTCCGGGAAACAGGGACAGGAATATCGATAGGCTCAGCCAAGAGCAAAGGAACACCCCGGCCAGGATTATAAACCCTAGAACCACCGGGTGCTTGCTGCGAAATGCCTCGGCAATGCGCATCATCGGGCGGAAGCAGGATTACTCCTTGGCTTCTCCCTCCGCCGCTTCTTTCAGCAGGTCGCCAAGGGTCGCCGGTGCGGCATTGGCTTCTTTCTTCTGGTAGTCGGCATAACTGCCGGCTGCGGAATCATCGGTCAGGGCCTTGATGGAAAGCCCGATCTTACGATCCTTGGCCGAGACATTGATAACTTTGGTCTCGATGGTATCGCCGACGTTGTAAAGTCCGACCGGGGTTTCCACCTTGTCCTTGCTGATTTCCGAAACGTGGATCAAGCCTTCGATGCCTTCTTCGAGTTCAACGAAGATGCCGAAGTCAGTTACATTGGTGATCTTCCCTTCCACCTTCGAGCCGAGCGGATATTTCTCCACAGCGGCCAGCCACGGATCGGGCTCCAACTGCTTGATGCCCAGGGAGAAGCGCTCATTTTCCCGATCGATCTTCAGAACGACAGCCTGAATCGTCTCACCCTTGCTGTACTTCTCGGACGGATGCTTGATGCGCTCGGTCCAGGACAGGTCGGAAACGTGGATCAGGCCGTCGATGCCTTCCTCAATCCCTATGAAGATGCCGAAGTCGGTGATGTTCTTGATTTTGCCCTCGATAATCGAGCCCACCGGATAGTTTTCGGAGACCAGATCCCAAGGGTTGGGCTGCAGTTGCTTCATGCCCAGGGAAATACGCTTGGCGGCGGCATCGATGTTGAGAATCTGTACTTCGACCTGATCGCCGATGTCGAGGATTTTGGAGGGGTGACGGGTCTTTTTTGACCAGGACATTTCAGAGATGTGAATCAGGCCTTCGACCCCCTCCTCCAGTTCGGCGAAGACACCGTAATCGGTGGTGCTGACCACGGTGCCTATGGTTTTGGTACCAACCGGATAACGTTCCTGCACCGATTTCCAGGGATCTTCCTTGAGCTGCTTGACGCCTAGGGATACCTTGTCGGTTTCCCGGTCGTATTTGAGGACCTTGACTTCGATTTCGTCACCGACCTTGAAGAGCTTGGAGGGGTGGGAGACCCGGCCCCAGGAGAGGTCGGTAATGTGACACAGGCCGTCCATGCCGCCCAGGTCGATAAAGATACCGTAGTCAGTGATATTGGTGATCGAACCCTTGACCACGGCCCCTTCTTCCAGGGTGGAACGCATCTCAGCCCGGAGCTTATTGCGTTCCTCTTCCAGAATGGCCCGGCGAGAGATAACGACGTTGTTTCTTTTGCGGTTATATTTGAGCACCCGGAAGTCGAAGGTCTTGCCGATCAGGCTGTCCATATCCTTGACGGGGCGCAGGTCGATCTGAGAATAGGGCAGGAAGGCCGGGACGCCGATATCGACCGAAAGTCCGCCCTTGACGCGGCTGTCGATCCGACCCTGGATGGTACCGTTTTCTTCCTGGATTTTGGCGATTTCTTCCCAGACCTTGATGCCGATGGCCTTTTCCCGGGAAAGTCTGATTCCGCCCTCGGCTTCACGCTTTTCGACAAAAACGTCGAAAGTATCGCCGATCTTTACTTCGTTTAATTCCCCGTCCTCTTTGAATTCGGACAGGGGAATAGTGCTTTCCGATTTGTCTCCGATGTCGATTATAGCCTGGTCGCGGGTCAAACCGATGACCGTGCCGATCACGACTTCGCCGACATCAGCCACTTTTACCTGGCTGTCTTCGAAGAGTTGTGCAAAGGAACCCATGTCCCCTGCGGTGGTTGTGGTTGCGGTTGTGCTTTTGGTGGTTGCCATTAAGTTGAATCCTCCTTCCTTTTAATAGAAAGCGGTTTATATACCAGAGAGAACGAGCAAAAACAATATTTTCTTGAAAAAAAGACTTGGCTGGCGGGAGAATGGGAAAAATGAACCGGGCGGTGGAATTTAATCGTATTTTGTAAAAGTTAGGGTTGTAGGCGTTCCGGAGACCGGACTAGCCTTCCTGTGCTGTCTCGGAGGCAAAAATCATCTGATTGCGACCATGGGCTTTGGCCCGATAAAGGGCCTGGTCGGCACGGGCCACCAGGTTATGGATGTCGTGGGCCCATGAGCTTTCGGTGCGAATGAATTTGGCGATGCCCAGGCTGAGGCCGGTATTTTCGAAAACGCTTTCGGTGAAAGACTTAATGATGCGTTCGCCGACCCCGGTTACCTGCTCTCTGGTAATATGCGGAGTAATGATGGAAAATTCATCGCCGCCGTGCCTGAACAGCAAGTCAACGTCGGATCTGGTGCAGTTGCGCAGGATGTCGGCGATGTTGACCAGTACCTGGTCGCCGCGCTGATGACCGTACTGGTCGTTGTAAGCTTTGAAGTTGTCGACGTCCAGCATGATCAGGAAGAGCGGGTAGTTTTGCCGGGTGGCCCGGTGGGCTTCTTCCTTGAGTTTCTGGTCGAAATATCGCCTGTTGTACAATTCGGTCAGGTGATCACAATTGGAAAGGTGTTCCAGTTTGCGAATGAGCTGGTGCTCGCGGAGGATGCGGTTGATTTTAGCTTCCAATTCGTCCGAATTGAATGGCTTGGAGATAAAATCGCTGGCGCCGGCGCGGATAACATCCATGTAGCTGAAGGTGCCGGTGTAGCCGGTGACAACGATCACATCCGTCTTCGGGTATCTTTTGTTTATCTCGGCCAGGAGCTGCATGCCGTCCATCTCCGGCATCATCATGTCGGTGATGACAATCTCGAATTCCTGATCCTCCAGTAAAGCCAGGGCCTCTTTGCCATTATTGGCCGCTACAGGCTGAAAGCCGAATGAATCAATGGACAGGCAGAGAAGTTCCAGAACCAGCGGGTCATCGTCCACTAAAAGGATCCGGGCCTTGGCAGCCGGGTTTTTTTGCGCGGTAGTAGTCATTTATGATCTCTTGGTGATCGAAGGCCAGGGGCGGCAAGTTTTCCTTGTTGAAGATTTGTGCTTCGGCCGCGTCATCACCAGCCGTCGGCAACCCTTCGGCTGTGGCCAGGAACACCGTGGAAATTGTGTGAAGCCGCGGGTCACGGTCCGGCTGCGAATAAGAATGCAGCTGCCTTAACAAATTTACCCGCAGCCCAGTTTCTTCAAAAGCCTCACGCCGGGCCGCCTCTTCCAAGGTTTCGCCGTAGTCGACAAAACCGCCGGGCAAGGCCCATCCCGGAGGCGGATTGCGGCGCCTGATCAATACTATGCCGATGCCGTTACCGGTTTCGATTATAACATCAACAGTCGGTACCGGGTTACGGAAATCTTGCAGTTCATGCCCGCAGTTAGGACAACGCATCTTAGCTGACATGCTTAAAGTCAGGTATCAAGGCAAAGATGCCTGACGTCTTCCCAGTTTTCAACCGAGGCCAGTGAGTGCCGCCCACGGTTCCAGGGTTGGCTGAAGACGATCGGGGTGATGTCGGCTTCAGCAGCCAGTTGCTCGCAGGTCTGGTGGCGATCATCGATAAAATAGTGTAGATCCAGCTCTCTGATGTAGGCAACTTTGCCGTCGTGGTCACCGGTGGCAACCAGCCGGGCCCGGGAGAAAGCCTGACGACCCAGATGCTTTTCCAGCCAGGCGGCAATGGGGGCCGGATCGGGGCGGGCAGTAATAAAGGTCAACGGAGCCTGCTCGGCCAGATCCTTCAGGACCGGGAGGGCATCGGTAACCGGCTGCAGCCCTTCCTCCAGGGGTGATTTCATGAGTCGGCAGAAAATATTCTCGATCACCCGCGGGTCCATATCGAGGCATTCTTCAACCATAAAATCGGTTATCTGTTCCGGTTGAACCAGAATCGCAAAATCACGAGCCGCCAGCCTGATGAAGGCTTCCATGGTGTCGGCCACCACGCCGTCGATATCGAAGCCAATTTCTCCCGGTGCAATTTTCATAGTGATATTTTAACCAAGCTTTCTTAAGAATCAGTACAGTGGGCTGATCCTGACATGAATATGTAATTGTGCCCCAGCTTGGCTGATCAGTCAACAAGATGTAGCGAAGGGTCTTAAAAACACTCTGGTCCTTTCGGCACATGCCCTGCGCGGGGAGTTTTGCCGGGAATGATTAAATTATTTTGGGTTGGCTGTTCTTGACAGCAGAAAGCTAACCGCATCGGGGTAGCGATACGACTTCCAAGAGGAGAAGCTGCGGCTATTAGCCGGCAAAGGCCTGGTCTGACTGGGAAGTGCTCCGGTGCCAGGCCCTCCCGGCATTCCAGGCTGATTCGTCGGATGATGGTTCCAGGCTTCCCGGTTTGCTTGACAAATATGGTTAAAAACGTCATATTCCCTTTTGCTCCTGAGCTTATCGACAGTAAAAGGGGAAATTTTGCCGAAATCTCAACTTGTTCCACTCGATTAACAACTTTAACCAGATACTCCACAGGATTATTTCGCTAATGAAGCTTCCTCCTTTGAAGATTGGCCCTTTTGTCGCCCCTATCCCGCTGGTTCAGGGAGGCATGTCGATTCGGGTTTCAACCTCTGCCCTAGCGATCCCGGTGGCCGAATGCGGGGGTATTGGCACCATCGGTGGTTCTTCAATTCCGGTCGATGAACTGCAGGCCGATATCCGGAAGGCCAAGGCGGCCACTAAGGGAATCATCGCGGTGAACATAATGTTCGCCATGAAAAATTTCTACCAACTGGTCATAGCTTCCATCGAGGCCGGAGTCGATATGATTGTCACCGGCGCCGGCTTTTCAAGGGATATTTTTAAAATCGGCGAAGAGACCAAGACTCCCATCGTTTCCATCGTCTCCTCGCCCGCTTTCGCCAAACTTGCGGAAAAATTGGGAGCTTCGGCCATCGTGGTCGAAGCCAAGGAGGCCGGGGGGCATCTGGGAACCGATCGCTCGCTGCGGGACATTTTTCCGGAGATTCGCAAGGTGGTGAAGAAGGTGCCATTGATTGCCGCCGGGGGAATCACCAACGGTTATGAGATGGGCGAGATGATGGACAAGTATGGCGCCGACGCAGTGCAGGTCGCCACCCGTTTCGTCCTTACCAAGGAGTGTTCGGTCTCGGAAAAGTTCAAGCAAGCCATGCTTAACGCCAAAAAAGAGGACGTGGTCCTGATTCGCTCGCCGGTCGGACTGCCCGGCCGGGCCATCAAGACTCCCTTTGTGGAGAAACTCAAGAATGGCGGAATGGGTCTGGAAGCCAGAAAATGCGTCTACAAATGTCTCAAAAAGTGCGACCATGTCTACTGCATTTCCGAGCGGCTCAATCTGGCCAGGGAAGGCAATGTTGAAGACGGCCTGGTCTTTTCCGGGGAGAATGTCTACAAAATTCATGACATCCTTACGGTTAAAGAGGTTTTCGAGCAGTTTGTCAGTCAGGCTGAGTCGGTCTACAGGGAAAACACCAAGTGGCCGGTCCTGTCTCCGGCCTGAAACATTGCTCGCCGGCGGCTCTCGATCAGGAGGGCCGCCCTTACGCAACTTCTTAAAGTACAGCTAAACATAACTCCCCTGCCCAAAACAGGATGCCCGAATCTGCCCATCTGAATACATTGGCCGAGTTGCCTGCGCCCCTGATAATTCCCAGGGATCGGCACCCGATCTCGCGGAAGGATATCGATCTTGAAGCATTGAAGGTCATGTATCGATTGCGAGATGCCGGGTTTGCCGCTTATCTGGTAGGTGGCGGCGTCCGGGATCTCTATCTCGGCAAAACCCCGAAGGATTTCGATATCAGTACCGATGCCCGGCCCGGGCAGATCAGAAAGATCTTCCGCAACAGCCGGGTGATCGGCAAACGGTTTCGATTGGTGCAGGTGTTTTTCCCGGGCAACAAGATCGTCGAGGTCTCGACCCTGAGATGTCTCAGTGAATACGATCTTGAGGGCTCTGAGGAGGTGTTGCCCCCGAATAATACCTTCGGAACGGTTGCTGAAGACTCTCTACGTCGGGATCTGACGATCAACTCCTTGTTTTACGACATCGCCAATTTTACCGTGATTGATCATGTCGGTGGGGTTGAAGACCTGGACCGTGGAATTATCCGGGTTATCGGTAATCCCGGCCGGCGGATCAGGCGTGACCCGGTTCGGATCATGCGTGCGGTTCGGCATGCCGCCCGCATAGGCTTTACCATAGAATCGGAAACCTGGCGGGCCATTAAAAATCATCTTGACTATCTGCAGCAATGCCCCGAGTCCCGGATCCGGGACGAACTCTTCAAAGATCTGAAAAGCGGGGCCAGTGCAGGTTGGGCCCGTTTGGCCCTGGACTGCGGACTATTCAACGTTTTATTCCCTTTTTACAGTGCGGAGGTTTTGGCGGAAGCGAAAACCGAGTTGTTCGCCAATCTTGAGGTGGCGGACCGATTTCAGGCTGAAGGGGCCGGTTTGCCGGAACATATACTCCTGGCTTTACTCCTGTTGCCGTGGGCCAAAACCGAGCTGAATCTGCTGGAAGCTCCGGAAAAAGGTGCTGCCGGAGCTAATTTTGCCCGGGAAACCCGGACCAAGCTGGATCACCTCCTGTTGAAACTGAATATCACCAGGGCCCAGAAGGAAGGAATTGCCGCCCTGCTGGTCAACCTGCCGGTATTCAGCCGGTATGGAGGCAAGGAGGCCTGGCCCCAATGGCTGACCAGGAAGAGTTACTTCCCGGAAGGGCTGCTTTTTTTCGAGATTTGTCGGGAAGCTGCTGGTGGAGAGCCTGCGAAGATTCCCATCAGCCCACCTTCCCCGCCAGTGGTGGTGCCGCGAAGTGGCGGGCGACGCCGAAGCGGTCGGCGCCGGAGCGGTCGGGCTCCGGCCTTGGTTAATCAGGGTGGTGGAATTTTCGGGTTAAGGAAGCATGACCATTGAACAGGATATAGCCCGGTGGCGGCATTTAGCGCTTTCCGAACTGATGTCCCTGGCCCTGGAATGTAAACTCTCCCGGCGCGGAAGGCAGGTTTCGCTCTGCAGCATTATCAACGCCAAGTCGGGAAAATGCAGTGAAGATTGTCGCTTCTGCGTCCAGTCTGCCCAATACCATGCGGATGCGCCGGTTTATCCGCTGAAGGGAAGGGAAGAAGTGGTGGCGGCGGCGCGGGAAGCCAAGCGGATCGGTGCAACCAGATTTTCCCTGGTTACCAGCGGCCGGGGGCCAAGCCGGCCGGAGCTGCTCCGCGTGGTCGAACTGGTGACGGCAATCAGGGAGGAGGTCGACATCCAGGTCTGCGCCTCCCTGGGAATTCTTGATCGGGAAGGTTTTTCGCTTCTCAGGGAAGCAGGACTGAGCCGTTACCATCACAATCTGGAGACCTCCAGAGAGTTTTTCCCCCGGGTCGCCACCACCCATAGTTTCGACGAGCGAGTGGCCACGATCAGGGCGGCCCAGGAAGCCGATCTGGAAGTGTGCGCCGGTGGCATCTTTGGGCTCGGGGAAAGCGAGAGCGACCGGATTTCCATGGCTCTGACCCTGAAGGAACTGGAGGTGTCCTCGGTTCCGCTCAACGTTCTGATCCCATTACCCGGAACCCCTCTGGCCGGCATGCCTCCACTTGAAGTTACAGAGATCATCAGAACCATGGCCCTTTATCGCTTGATTCTGCCGGATTTGCCGATTCGCTTGGCTGCCGGCCGGGAAAGCACTTTGGGGGACTTTCTGGGGCTGGCTTTCATGGCCGGGGTGGACGGGATGATGATCGGCGGTTACCTGACTCAACGGGGTAGGCTTCCCGAAGACGATACCCGGTTTGTCACGGCGATCAAACGGATATGGACTTCCTGAAAGACCGGCTGGCTGAGCAGATCGCGGCCGGACGCTATCGCCAGTTGCAACCCTTGGCTGAGCGCGGGGCCGGGCAGCTGGATTTTTCCTCGAACGATTACCTGGCTCTCTCTGTTCATCCCGAGGTCGTTGCAGCCGGCCAGGACGCCTTGGCCAGATACGGGGCCGGGGTTGGCGCCGCCCGGCTGATGAGCGGAGATTTGCTCCTCTTCCATCAACTGGAAGAGGAGGTCGCTCAGCTGAAGGAGTGCCCGGCCGCCCTGGTTTTCGGCAGTGGTTACCTGGCCAATGTCGGAATTATTCCGGCGCTGGTCGGCAGGGGAGACACGGTGCTTACCGATCGGCTCGACCATGCCAGTATCTATGACGGCTGTCGGTTGTCCGGAGCCAGACTGTTGCGCTTCCGCCACAATGACCCTGCCCACCTGGAAGAATTGTTAAGCAAATGCCAGAGAGGCGGAGGCCGAGTTATGGTCGTGGTTGAGTCCCTCTATAGCATGGATGGCGATATCGCACCTTTGGCGGAACTGGTTGACCTTAAAGAAAGATACTCCTGTCTGCTGATGGTGGACGAGGCCCATGCCACCGGTCTCTTTGGCCGGCAAGGGGGAGGCCTGGTCCAGGAAAAGGGCCTGGCTGGTCGGGTTGACGTGGTTATCGGCACTTTCGGCAAAGGCTTGGGCAGTTACGGGGCTTATGTAGCCGGCTCGCAGATTCTGCGCGATTATCTAATCAACCGAGCCCGCAGCTTTATCTATTCCACCGGCCTGCCTCCTGCGGTAATCGGCGCTTCTCTGGCGGCGGTGAGATTGGTGCGCCGTGATTCGGGCCTGCGGCGGCAACTTGCTGAAAATGTGGGATTTTTTAAGGAATGCCTGCTCGGTGAAGGAATGGATGGAGCCCCCGGTCCTTCTCAGATCATTCCCATCCTGGTGGGGGATAGTGGACAGGCCCTGAGGCTTTCCGATGAATGTCGCCGAAGCGGACTATTTGTCACTGCGGTGAGGCCGCCGACGGTGCCGGTAGGCTCGGCCCGAATCAGGTTGACCATTACTCTCCACCAGAAGAGGCCGGAACTGGCTTTGGCCGCCGGCCAACTGGTTTCCGCCTGCCGGAAGCTCGGGCTTAGGGCTTCTTTTTAGCCTTTTGCCTGCGGACCTTGGGTTGGCATCTCGAACAATAGTAACTGGCCCGGCCGCCCAAGCGGACCTGGCTGATCGCTCCGCGGCAATCGGGACAGGGTTCGTGTTCCCGACCGTAAACCTTCAGTTTGGTCTGAAAATATCCTTTTTCGCCACTGCTGTTGACGTAATCGGAGATGGTCGAGCCCCCGCAGTCAATAGCGGCAGAGAGGATGGTTCGGCTGTTCATGACGATTTTTCGCCACTCCATGGCGGTTATTTCCCGAGCCGGGGTGGTCGGATTGACGCGGCTGGCGAAGAGGATCTCGCTGGCGTAAATGTTGCCGATGCCGGTGACGATACGGTTATCCATCAGAAAATTCTTAACCGGAAGGCTCCTGCCCTTGGCCAGGTCGGCCAGGTAGGTCGCGGTAAAACTTGCCCAGAATGGGTCCGGTCCCAGGGCTCCGAAAAACTCAGTCGCGGACTCCTCCGAACCAAACACCTGAATGGATCCGAAGCGCCTGGTGTCATTGAAGCGCATCTCCAGACCGTTGTCCAGGCGCCAGCAAGCGTGGTCGTGTTTGGCCTGCTGGGTAAGGGCTGGAAAGAGGCCGAGGCGGCCGGTCATCCCCAGGTGAATGACCAGCAGAGCCAATGAGTCCAGTTCAATAATGATGAACTTGGCTCGACGACGAACCGCCGTGACTGTCCGCCCGGTCACCCGGGAGGACATTTCCCGATCCGGCAGGGGCAGGCGCAGTTTCCGTTCACCGAAAGTGACGGCCTCGATTTTTCTACCGATCAGCATTGGGGCCAGACTGCGGCAAACAACTTCGACTTCCGGTAATTCCGGCATGGGTGCAATCCAGGAGTGGGTGTGTTTAATGGGAACTATGTATCCCCTTGAATATAAACGATAACCAGTATAGTTGATAAAAAAATCCGGAGCCCGGTGAAAATTATCATGATACCGCTGAAAATCATGCTATCGTAAGCCATCCTGCGGCCCGGCAGGGTTTACGGTTTCTGGGAAAATATGGGAGGAGTAATGATCGTTAGATGTCCCAAATGCGGAAGCAAAGGCAGGTTGGGTGAAGAATTTGCCGGTCGGAAGTTGCGTTGCCCCCATTGTGGGGCTCAATTCGCGGCCAACGAGGAAGCCAGGGTTCAATCTGAGGACAAGTGGTACTATGCTCAAGGCCGGGAAAAGCGGGGGCCGGTAGTTCAGAATGAGTTTGAGCGCTTGGTCGAGGACGGTGTCATTACCGCTGGTACTCTGGTTTGGCGCAAGGGGCAGGCGGGCTGGCGATCGCTTTCCGAGGTCCGGGGCGATAAAAAGACCATGGCAACGGCCCAGAAGGAACCGCCATATTCCCTGAGCCTCGAGGATATCGAGATCCGAGCTGAGGCATTGCCTGGCAGTGAACCTGACAAAAAGGCGAAAGGCACGGCTGGCTTGCACTACGCCGGGGCCGGCAAGAGGTTCGGAGCCAAAATTATTGACCTGATTTTCATGTTGACCATGGCCAGCATGGTCGGGGGGGTGAGCCGCAAGCTCTTGCCGGAAGCCTATTTCTCGCTCGAGATCAGTTTCGTATCGGCCGCGACCATGGCGCTCAACATACTGCTGTGGGTCTTCTACATCACTTGGTTCGTCGGAAGATTTGGCTCCACTCCAGGCAAGATGGTCTTCAATCTGAAAGTAGTAACCACGACGGGAGGCCGGGTGGGCTATATCCAGGCCTTCGGCCGTTTCTGCGGCGAATTTGTTTTGGGTTTAAGTATCGCGCTGATACCGGCCATTGCTTCGTTCATGCACAGCCAGCAAAAGTGGCAAGCGATGGCATCCTTTGTTGTTACCCTGTTCCTTTTTTATTCACCGATTCTTTTTGATCCCCAACGCCGCGGGCTACATGATCGCTTGATTGGTACTCGGGTGATAGTCGTCGTCTAATTGCATCTTTTCTTGGCGAAGGTGGCGAACCATTCTCTTCGCAGTTATTCCCAGTAGGGACAGGGTTTCCCGAGGCACTCGCGGTTCAGATCAGTTTGTCCACACGATCGATGTTGGATGTCAGGCAGTTCCAGGCCGAAATTTCCCCTGGCGATGGCCGAGGCTTCCAACAAGGCGGTCAATGCTTCCCTCCGGCAGCAACGGGGAGCCCGAATGGTGGCCGGACGGTTCATTACCCGGGCCGTATCTTTTGCGCTTTCTGGCGAGGTCCGGCGGTCAGTGGCGATGCTTAGAGAATCACCGCGAAAGCTACGCCAACTCCAAGGGCGGCCCCGCAACTTCCCCACTGACCACAGACGCCGCCGGGTAGCTTACCGCCACGGTAAATGGCGGTTTGAATATCCTGCTCGCTGCCTACGCCGTCACGATTTCCTGTTGCGGTAGTCAACCTGCCGACTCTAGCGGTTTGCGGAATGGTCGGGTAAGGGCTAGAATGTTAACCATAATAAAGACTAACCCATGCTGGCTGGATATGCACTAAATGTTGCCCGATGATGGTCAAAGGGTCAATCGGGAGCGCCTGCGGCGGGAAGTGCTGGCGGCTCGGGACAACCTGTCTCGCCAAGAGCTGGAAGAGAAAAGCCGGGAAATAAAGGCCCGGCTCTGGCAGATCGAGCAATTTGCCACTTGCCGGACGGTGATGTTTTACGCCAGTTTCCGTAGCGAGGTTCAGACCGCTTCCGCCATCGCCAGCTGCCTTGCCGGCGGAGTTCGGGTGGTTTTGCCCCTGTCCGTGCCGGGAAGCAGACAGCTCTTGCCCTATCAGGTAGAAGACCTCGATCACGATCTACAACCCGGTTATTGCGGGATCCCTGAGCCTGATCCGGCTAGAACCAGGCTGGTGTCACCGTCCCAGATCGAGGCGGTGGTGGTGCCTGGCGCTGTCTTTGACTTTCGGGGGGGGCGTTTGGGCTACGGGGGTGGCTACTATGATCGATTCCTGGCCTTGGAGGCTCCCGGGGCCATGCGGATCGGCCTGGCTTTTGAACTGCAGTTGGCGCCCGCAAATTTGCCGCTGGCTCCGCATGATCAGTTTATCCATTGCCTGGTGACGGAAGAACGGACAATTTTCTTCCCCGCGTGAGGCCGCGGGCGGCGGTACAAATCGATCTGATCTATCAGGTGATGAACTGGACCTGATTGCGACCTTCCTCTTTGGCTATATAGAGGGCGTTATCTGCCCGGTATACCAGGCCGTCCAGAGAATCTCCCAGCTGCAGGGAAGAAACCCCCAGACTGATGGTTAGGTTTATTGCCGGCTCCAACTCATCTACGGTGGTTGACATTTCCGCCACCAAAATTCGCAACCGCTCAGCCGTTTCAACGGCTTTCTGCAGCTCGGTGCTCGGCAGCACCACCAGGAATTCCTCTCCACCGTATCGGCAGATGATGTCATAATTTCGCAGAGTCGCGACCAGAACGCCGGTGATCATCCGGATGACCCGATCGCCGACCTGATGTCCGAAGTTGTCATTGAATTTCTTGAAGTAGTCGATATCGATTAGGATGATTGAGAGCGGCAGTTGTTTTCTCTGGCTGCGGGAGATTTCCTGCTCGAATCTTCTGAAACCCTCACCTCGGTTGAGAATGCCGGTAAGCGAATCGGTGGTGGCCAGTTCCACCAGCCTGTTTTCCGATTTTTTCAAATCCTTGACGAAATGCCAGGAGATGTAGAAAATCACCGAAAGCAGCACCAACAGAATGGCGATGGTGGCGAGCACCGTATGGGTCCTGGCCTCGGTTATTTCGTACAGCACTTGCTGGGCAGGGATAGTGATGCTGATGCCCCCGCGGATGTCGCCAACTTTGTAACCCTGGTCGCCGTGGCACTGCAGACACTCTTTCTCGGTGACCAAGGGGGCCATAAAGCGAAAAGTGGGGCCCGATGAAGATTGGATCAGCCGATAGAACTCCTTGCCCCCGGTTTCGAAGGATTCCAGGGCAGCCTGTTCGAAATTGTCCGGCTTATTGTCCGGGTTCAAGGACTTGAGGCTGGTGATGTTGATGATGAAAAGCTGGTCCCGCTGGGCCAGAGCCGATATCAATCTGGTAATGACCGCATGGTTGCGCAGCAAGTACTCTTCGCCTTCCCGATCGGTTATTACCGTCTTCAGTCCCTTGATTTTTTCCAGGTTGGGATCGGGCAGCATCCCGGGCTTCTTTCTGATGTACACTCCGTCCTGTTTGATGATCCAGTGGCGGGTCTGGACGATTTCCTGAAAAAAGGCGCGGGCTTCGTAGAGCAGTTGATTCTCAATGAGTTGGACAGTGTGGTTATAAAAGCCCCAGCAGATGGCAATGATCAGCAGGCAGCTGATCAGCGAGATGATGCCTACATACCGCTTGACGAAACCGGAACTTGACGAAGCCGGGGTGTTCTGGTTCCGATCATG
>Ga0055477_10000142_pt1 | contig 17035 bp, 15 predicted proteins | sample Muzzi_PWA_D2_FD_57683 | JGI IMG/M metagenome (GOLD analysis project Ga0055477, IMG submission 57683) | Wetland microbial communities from San Francisco Bay, California, USA, that impact long-term carbon sequestration - Muzzi_PWA_D2 | ecosystem: Environmental > Aquatic > Marine > Wetlands ... | reverse complement strand
GTTTTAATTCCAGACGATGCTGTTATTTTAACGTCTTCGATGGTGTATTCATTTGTAACTGGCGCAGGATGTGGTTGTATTATTTTTTTACTTGGTTCTAATCTAGATGATTTTATTTTACTTCTCGAATTGTCTAGATTTTTTTGACTATTATTTACCTTCTTTGGAATATTTCTTTTTATTACGCTTGGCTTATGTGAAAAATATTGAATAGTTACCATAATAAATATTACTGATAATATCATTAATATTACATAGTGTTTTGATGGTATAGTTCCATTATTAATGATATTACCACCATACTCTCTAGAGATTCCTTCTCCATCTATTTTTATATCAACTGTATCTTTATCTTCTGGATAATTATCTTCGTGTTTAAAATATTTTACGCTAGAATCCCTTATACTTACCTCTATAAGATTCCTCAGATTTTCAACACTGTATGTATTTTCAGTCTTTATTCTTAATAACGGTAAGTTGATATCTGCAAATATCTTATTAACTTTTTTATCCCTTTTTATCCTGGCAGATCTTTCATGTGATGGATCGTCTAATTCTATGCAAACTACAGGTTTGAAGGTTAATGGGTCACACAAGGTAAAATCTATGTGATATTGAGATATGCTCCTGAATAAGGACATATACTTCTTGCCACTCAGTCTTTTATCAACATCAACCAGATCACACATTCTGGTCATTTTGTTGATATGGAAATCATTATTAACTGCGGCCTTCAAATAAACGTAAAAATCTGCCTCGGTCTTGGTCAGAAGATTATTACTTTTTTTGTATGGCGAATGATTTTCCATGCTCAATGAACTATTAATTCTCTATATTTGTTATCCCTTCATCGATCTAAAAATCCGTAGGGGAAAATAGGGCTATTTCCCTGTTTTTCACTTCACCTTAGACAACGGAGTTTCTGGACACCTACTTATTTATTTTTCTGTCGCCTTTTCTCGGCCCGGCGAAAAGACAATATCCCCGCCAGGCTGAAGGCGGCCGGCAGGAGATACTGAAATATCGAGGCCGCTGTTTTCCAGACCAGTCGATGGGCATAGAGGGCCGTCTCTTCCGGGGACTGGCCAGGCAGGGGGATTTCCCTTGCCGCCAGGGCATGGAGGATCAGATAACCCGCCACGGCCAGGGTCAGGTGCCAATGCCAGGGCAGAGCCAGGAAGAAGTCTCCAAAGCCTTTTGATGATGCTGACTTTGTCATCATCATCAAAAGTTAGAATTGAGAATGCAGAATGCAGAATTATTGAGCAGAGTTCTCTTTTGCATTTTTTATTATCGTCACGAATATTGTCGTTAGTTCATTGGCTTCTTTGGCCAGGTCGGCCAGCTTCTCTTTGGCGACTATACCTCCCTCGGACAGCAACTCGAACCAATATATCGTTTCGTCCAACTCCTTGAGGCAGTCGCCCATCTTGGCGATGAACTCCGCTTTAGACCTGCCCCTTGAAGCTTCTCGATAATTTGCCCCTACCGAAGTTCCCGAACCTAATACCTGTTTACCCAAGTACCCGGGCTTCCGTAGATTTCGGCAAAGAAGAATACATCGCCAGAATCCGCAGGGCGAATTTCTTGGTCCGCTCTTTCAGATCTTTCCCATTCTGCATTCTTAATTCTGCATTCTGCCTTTATTCCGTTCTGCCTTTAAATAATTCCCGGGCCTTCAGCTTGGCGTCGATCATCTGTTCATGGCTCAAACGCAGCAGGTTGGCGAGTTTATGGGCGTATTGGTCTTCGTCCTGGTCCAGGTGGCCGTCCAGAAGGATGATGCGCCAGACGTCTTCCATTACCGCCATTTTCTCCACCTGGGAGAACTGCTGGTTGATCAGGTTGGTGAACTGCCAGAGATCGATGGCCTGCTCCCGGTCGGCCCGGGCCAGGTCGAGCAGGTCGGCGACGGTGTCGGCCGAAAGCGCGAACTTCTTCTCCAGGGTCGCGACAATTTGCTCCATCTCCTCGGCGCTGCAGTCGTTGTCGACATGGGCAGCCTCCAGGAGCAGCACCCCGGCCGCGATATGCTTTTTCTGTTCCTGGTCTCCCCTGCTTTCCTGGCCTTTGGTGCTCTGGCCGGCAATGATATTTCTAATAACGGCAAACATCTCTTAAACCCCAAGTTAAATTGTAAATTATAAATGCAGAATGTTTAGTTACCGATGTTCTCTTTAGTCAGTACCCCAGGTTTTTCCTACGATCAAATACGTTCATAGATTAACTCCCTGATTTCATGCCCTCGACTCAGACCGCGCTTTTCAAATTTGGTCAAAGGGCGTTCCACTGGTCCCGGATAAAAACTCCCGGCCCCGGACCGGTTGCTGAAACCTTCGGCGGCCTCCAGAACCCCGCATATTTGCCGGGCGTAGGCATCCCAATCGGTGGCCGCATGAAAATGGCCGCCGGGCGCCAGGACCCGGCGTAATTTTTCAACAAAAGGAGCTTGAACCAGGCGGCGTTTTTGATGGCGTTTTTTGGGCCAGGGGTCTGGAAAAAACAGGGAAACCCGCTCAAGGCTCCCGGCAGGGAGAAGATCCAGGACCTCCATGGCATTTCGTCGATCTATCCGGACATTGGTGATGCCCATTTCTCGTAAGCCCAACAATAATTGCCCCACCCCGGGCAGATAAACCTCGACGCCCAGATAATTATTTTCCGGATAGGTGCGGGCCATTTCCAGCAGGGCATCTCCCAAGCCAAAGCCAATCTCCAGATGACACGGTGCCGACCGGCCAAACAGGCTGTCCAGGTCCAATGGTTCTTGGTCGGTGATGCCGTAATCCAGCCACCACTCCTCCAGGGCGCGTTTTCGCGCTGGGAGCATTCGTCCTTGCCGGCGTTTATGACTGCCGAGTGAAATCATATTATTCGCTCTAAATGATCGGTAGAGTCTCTGTAGTTTGCTCCTGCAGAGGTGGTGGAGCGTAAGACTTGTTTGCCAAGAACCCTGTCTAAGTCGACTTCGGCAAAGAAGAATACATCGCCAGGATCCGCAGGGCGAAACTCTTGTTCCGTTCTTTCAGGTCATTTCCATTCTGCATTCTCAATTCAGCATTCTGCCTTTAAATAATCCGTCAACCCTAACCTTCGGTGAGTCAGGATAACCAGCAACAAGAAGTACCACGGATCGGGCTATTCGACATGGGGTTTTTGCCACGAAAAAGGGCGGACCCGCCGGTTGGCGGCCCGCCCTTTTTCGCTTAATCCCGCTGTGCGTCTCCTCCCCTCTTCTGCAACCTTGTCCGCTCGTCAGGAACCCGCAGCTTTCACTCCTGCGCCACTTTCCCCACCGGCAAAGTGACGGCCGACCGCAGGTGCAGGTCGCGCTGGGGAAAGGGAATTTCGATCCCTTTTTCCCTGAATTTCCGCACCAACGCACAATTGATTTCCGAGCGGACTTCGCGATGGCGTTTGGGATTGGAGATCCAGCAGCGCAGAGACATATTCCAGGAGGAATCCTCGAAAGAAACCAGGTGGACGGCGGGTTCGGGGTCGGACAGTATGTTCTTGTTCTGGTCGGCGACCTCCCGGATGCTCTGCAGAACGGTGTCCAGGTTCGAATTATAGGAGACCCCAACCTCGATATTGAGCCGGACCTTTTTGTCGCCGAAGGACCAGTTCGTCACCTGATTGGCGATGAATTCGGAATTGGGCACGATGATGGCGATGTTGTCGATGGAGCGGATGGTGGTGGAGCGCATGTTGATATCCACCACATCGCCTTCGGTATCGCCCACCACCACCCGATCACCCACCGAAATGGGCCGCTCAAAAAGAAGAATCAGCCCGGCCACAAAGTTCGAGGTGACGTTCTGCAGCCCGAAACCGACGCCCACGGAGAGGAGACCGAAGATTACCGCCAGTCCGCTCAGATCAATGCCGATAAACTGAAAGGCCACGATGGCCCCGATGATGGCGACCGAATAGCGGATAATGCGTTCGAGGTTGTACTGAATACCTTCTTCAACGTGAAAGCGCACCAGAAGACGCCGCACCAGAAGACGCGTCAAGCCTTTGGCCAGCAGCAGAAACCCGAGGAAAACACCCAGGAACAGAACCAGCGAAGCCAGGGTGACCGGCGTCTGGTTGATGGTAAACAGCGTAAACTTGAAGGCGGCTCGCAGATAGACAAAAAAGTCGGAAACTGTCATGGCGGCAAAGGATCCTTTCTACCCCGGAGGGGTGGCGGGAGATTTTCTCCGGGCCGAACCCGCAGTTGGTGAGGCAAGATTCAGATGTTGGCAATCACCAGCCGCAACTTGGCCTGGACCGCCTTGGCGATGTCGCCGAGCTGGTCGTTTTTGACGGCCTGCATGGAAGCTATCGGATCAACCGCGGCGACTTCGACTTTGCCGTCCGCGGTTTCCTGGACGATAACATTGCAGGGCAGCATGATGCCGATTTTATCCTCGGCCAGCAGAGCTTTGTGGGCGTAAGTGGGATTACAGGCCCCGAGGATGCGATATTTGCGGAAATCGACACCGATTTTCTTTTTCAAGGCCGCCGTAACATCGATTTCGGTCAGGACCCCGAAACCTTCCTTTTGCAATTCCTCCGTGGCTTTGACGACTGCTTCTTCAAAAGACATCTCGACTATCTTGTTGAAATAGTATGACATTTACCAACCTCCATGGTTTCCGCGGGTATTCTTGCCTGCTTCTGGCAACCTGCCGACCCGGTTTATTCTCCATAAACAGCTCTCAAAACTCAACTTCGACTATCAACAGGCGGATAAAATCAAAGCCGGAACCCCTCATCACAACGGTTCCGGCTTTCGCGCAGCATACTCCCCTGCCCCGTCGGGAATCAGGGCCCGCCCTTGGGGTAGTTCTTGAAGACCTCGTAGCTGCCGTCCTTCTTGAAGAGCAGCACTCTATAGGGTTGGGGTTCGAAACCCTGGATCTCCATGCCGGGGGCGCCGATCGGCATCCGGGGGACCGTAAGTCCCAGGGCATCGGGCCGCTCTTTCAGCAACCGGCGGATTTCCGGGACCGGGACATGACCTTCCAAAACGTAGCCATCGACGATGGCCGTGTGGCAGGACTGGAGTTTCTCCGGGACATGGTAGAAAGCGCGGATCGCGTGGGGGTCGGTGATGTCGACGACCTTGACGAGAAATCCGTTCTGTCTCAGATACTCAGCCCATTTGCCGCAGCAGTCTCAGGTGGGGACGTGGTAAAGGGTGACCTCCAGCGGGTGGCCCAGGGTCGACTCCAGGGGCAGCAGCCTGGCGTTCGGCACGGCGCAGGCCGCCAGGAGCACCACGGCGAGCAGGGTTGTGATCAGGTTCTTGGGCATTTATACCTCCTTCTCGGCATTGCTGAAACCAGCGGGATTTCCTGTTATTTTACGCAGAAAAGGGCGGGTCCGGCAAGGCTTCTCGAAAAAAGGGGAGCTCAGAGCGCCCGGCGGCGGGGCCTGTTGCGCCTGATCCTCTCGATCAGCAGGGCCAGGAGCAAGCCCAGCACCAGCCCGGCCAGATTGGCCAGCAGGTCGCCCAGGGAAAACTGGCGGGGCGGCAGGTACTGCTGGGCGATCTCGATCAGCCAGGAGCAGAAGAGGAGCAGGACCAGCTTGGTCAGCAACCAGCGGCCCGAAATGAAGGCGAAATCGAGGGAGACCATGAGAGACAGGTAGGTAGCGCAGTGCAGGATCTTGTCGAGCCCGTGGCGTAGAGAACCGGGCGGCAGGGGGTAGAGGCTGGCGGTGATGACGACGGCCAGCAGCAGCCAGAACTGCCCGATCCGCAAAATAGTCTTGGTGTTCCGGGTCATTTAACTTCCCTTTTTGTCACTTGGGAAACAACTCAGGAGCGGCGGGCCGGCCCGGCTTCGGAACTTGTGCCGGTCCGGCCCGCCAGTTCCAGGGCGATGGCGCCGGCCCGCTTCGAGGCTCCCGGTTCGCCCAGTTTTGCCACCACCCGGTGCAACTCCTCCTGCATGGCACTCCGCTGTTGCCGGTCGGCCAGCAAGGGTTTCAGGGCTTGAGCGATCTTGGCCGGGGTCGCCTCGTTCTGCAGCAGTTCCGGCACCACTTCCCGGCCGGCCACCAGGTTGACCAGCGAGGCGTATTTGACCTTGATCAAGCGGTGGCCGATAAAATGGCTCAGCGGCGAAACCCGGTAAGCCACCACCATCGGCACCCCGAGAATGCCCAGTTCCAGGGTGACCGTGCCCGAGGCGGCCATCACCGCGTCGCAGGCGGCCATCAGTTCGTAGCGGTTGCCGCGGATCGCCCTGATCTCCAGACCGCAGTCCCGGAGGCCGCTTGCCGCCAGGAGATCGTCAGTCAGGGTGGCGGCCACCGGCACCAGCCAGCGCAACGGCCCCAGATCCCGCTCCAGAAGCCGGGCCGCCTCCAGAAAGATCGGCAGCATGGTCCGGAACTCCCGGCTGCGGCTGCCGGGCAGAATCCCGACCACCGGCCGGGAATCCGGCTTGAGATCATGGCTCTCCAGGAATTCGTCCCGGCTCATCCCGGCCTTTACCGTATCAACCAGGGGGTGGCCGACAAAATCGACCCGCATCCCCCGCTGCCGGTAGAACTCCTCTTCGAAGGGCAGGATTACCGCCAGGCGGTCGACCAGCCGCTTGATCTTCCGGACCCGGCCGCTGCGCCAGGCCCAGACCTGCGGGCTGATATAGTAGAAGACCGGAATCCCCAGCCGTTTGGCGCGCTTGGCCATCATCAGGTTGAAGTCCGGCAGGTCGATGAGGATCAGCAGTTCCGGGTGCTCACTGCGCAGCCGCTCTTCCAGGACCCGCAGGGCGCCCCGGATATCGCCCAGGTGGCTGAAGACCTCCGACAGACCCACCACCGAGAGCTTGGTGGCATCGTACAGGGGCTCCAGCCCCTGGGCCAGGAGCTCGGGGCCGCCCATTCCGCAAACCCGCAGACCGGGGGCGCTTTCCCGCATGGCCTTGATCAGGTTGGCGCCGTGCATGTCGCCGGAGGCCTCGCCGGTGACGATCATCACCCGGGGCGGATGGTTGTCGGATTGCCTGGTCAAGTTCTAGATCCCCAGCTGCTCTTGGTAGCGGGCGGCATGCTGCTGGATCTGGGCGATGATTTCGGTGGCGACCTTCAGGGCCCGTCTCCCCTCTTCCCCGGCCACCCGGGGTCGGGTGCGGTTCCGGACGTTGGCGACAAAGTCCCGCAGTTCCAGGTCCAGGGCGTCTTTTTCGACGTAGCAGGAACGGCTGATTTCCTGGCGCGGCAGGCCGTTCTCGTCGGGTTCGGCGAGCTGGCGGATCACCGTCAGTTCCTTCTTGCCGTAATCCACCGAGATGAACGAGCGGGGCTGAAAGATCCTGATCCGCCGGATGTTGTCCTGGGAGATCCGGCTCACCGTGACGTTGGCGGTACTGCCGTTGGCGAAGATCAGCCGGGCGTTGGCGATATCGGTGGTCTCGGTCACCACCGGCAGGCCCACCGTATGGATGGTTTCCAGGGGCGACTTGACGATATTGAGGATGATGTCGATATCGTGGATCATCAGGTCCAGCACCACGTCGACGTCCAGGGCCCGGTTCTTGAAGACGTGGATCCGGTGGGATTCGATGAACAGCGGATTGGTCAGGTGCTCTTCCATGGCCAGCACCGCCGGATTGAAGCGTTCCAGGTGGCCGACCTGCAGGATGCGGCCGGTTTGCGCGGCCAGGTCGATCAGCTCGTCGGCCTCTGCGACCGTCACCGTCATCGGCTTTTCCAGCATGACGTCCACCCCGGCTTGCAGGCAGACCCCGGCCACTTCATGATGCAGGCTGGTCGGCACCACGATCGAGACCGCCTCGACCTGCTCGAGCAGCCGGCGGTAATCGGCAAAGGGGCGGCAGCCGGTGGCGGAGGCGACCTGCCGGGCGGTTTCTTCCGAGTTGTCGGCCACCCCGACCAGTTCCACATCATCCATGGCAGCATATTTCTGGGCGTGAAATTTGCCCAGATAGCCGACCCCGATCACTCCGATTCTGGTTTTTTCCATCTTCTTGACTCCCTGCAGCACCCTGGCCATCAAGGCGGGTATCGAAACCGGCGGACCGGTTTTTCAATATATTTTGTGGTTACCGACAACCCCCGGCAAACATATCCATCCTGAGCCTGTCGAAGGAAGCCCCAATTAATTTCATCCCCATCAGGATTTCATATCCTGAAGCGGGAATCCAGGGTCCAGGTCGCCGGAGAGCGAAAAAAATTGGCCCGGCCGGGTGTTCTTAAGTACCGCCTTAAGTTATATTTTCAAAGAACTTTGGAAGTTACGAAATATTCCGGTTAGGGACAAGTTGTTTCTGCGACCGTTCCACCCCGAAAAAAGGTGCAAACCTTCGGCCCGGGGTCCCACCGGCCCGCACCCCCTTTGCCAACAATCTTCTTGTGATTAGCGACCGCCATGATAATATCTCGTGATACCTTATCTTAATAGTTGCTCGAACCCCAGAAGTCCGGACCGTCAGCGCGCCGGACCGGGGCGGACCAGCGCAACGGGAAGGATGAAAAAGATGTCTTCGGAACGCAGCAGCTGGAAATCTAATTTCGGCTTTCTGATGGCCGCGATCGGCTCGGCCATCGGCTTGGGGAATGTCTGGCGCTTCAGTTACATGGCGCACCAGTACGGCGGCGGCGCCTTCCTGGTCCCCTATCTGGTGGCGCTGCTGGTGGCCGGCCTGCCTATCATGATCCTGGAATACGGCCTGGGCCATCACGAAAAGGCCTCCTCTCCCCTGAGCCTGGTCCGGGTCGACCGCCGCTTCGAATGGCTGGGCTGGTGGATGCCGGTGGTCGCCATGTTCGGGATCATGCTCTACTACTCGGTGATCATCGGCTGGTGTGTCAACTTCCTCTTCTACTCCTTCTCGCTGGCCTGGGGCACCGACACCCAGAACTTCTTCTTCCACGACTTCCTGCAGCTCTCCGCCGGGCCCGAAACCATCGGCGGCATCCGGGTGCCGATCCTTTTTACCACCATGCTGGTCTGGATCTGCTGCTGGCTCATCTGCTTTCGCGACATCCGGCGGGGGATCGAGAAGGCCAGCCTGATCTTCATGCCGCTGCTCTTCGTCCTGACCATCATCATCGTCGGCTGGACCCTGACCCTGGACGGCGCCACCGAGGCCATTTTCGGCCATTACCTGCACGCTGACTGGACCAAGATCAACATCTTCTCCGGTGATCCGGCGATCCGCAGCGGTGCCGGTCTGGTCTGGGCCGCAGCCTTCGGCCAGATCTTCTTCACCCTTTCCCTGGGTTTCGGGATCATGATCACCTATGCCAGCTACCTGCCGGATCGCACCGACATCAGTAAAAACGCCCTGATCACCTGCACCTTCAACTGCGGTTATTCGCTCATCGCCGGCCTGGCGGTCTTCGGCATTGTCGGCTTCATGGCCAAAAGCCAGGGGGTTCCCTTCGAAGAGGCGATCAAGGGAGGCCCGCAGCTGGCCTTCGTGGTCTATCCCAAGGCCATCTCCCTGCTGCCCGGCTACAACTCGCTGTTCGGGGTGCTGTTCTTTCTGATGCTGGTCATCGCCGGGCTGACCTCCGGGGTTTCCCTGATTGAGGCCTTCACCTGTTCGATCACCGACAAATTCGACTGGCCCCGCGAGAAGGTGGCGACCGTGGTCTGCCTGGCCGGATTCGCCGGCAGCATTATTTTCACAACCAGGGCGGGACTTTACCTGCTCGATATCGCCGATCATTTCATCACCAACTACGGGCTGGTGGCCGGCGGCCTCCTGGAATGTTTGTTTATCGGCTGGATTCTCAAAGCCACCAGACTGCGCCGCCATATCAATCGCCATGGTCTGGGCCTGACCCCGGTCTGGGATATTTTCGTCAAGTACACCACCCCGGCCATTCTCCTCTACCTGATCTTCCTGTCCGTCGCCGGCGATCTCGGCAAGAACTACGGAGACTACCAGACCGATCAGCTGATTATCTACGGGGTGGGCTGGATGCTGATCTGCATGGTGGTGGCCCTGGCCCTGACCTTCCGGCCCTGGCCCCGGAACAAACTGAAAAGAAGGCATCAACCGGAAGAGGACGAACTCCTGGTATGAGTCCCGGCCGCCATCACCGCCGGACCTTGCTTCAACCTGGAAAAACCGCGGGTCCGGTTTGTTATTACTCGACCTCTCGCAGCTTCAAGGACAGCACCATGACGATCCGGGCTGTACAGCTTAACCGATGAAAAAATTTATCGTCTTTATGGCGATTATCTGCGCACTGGGCCTGGTGATCTACCATGGTCCCCGGCTCCTCGACCTGCGCCCGGTCCGGACCCAGGTCGCCGCCCGCCTTTCCGTCCAGACCGGCTGGCAGGTCGACGCCGCCACCCTGCGCTTCGAATGGTTCCCGTCTCCGCACTTTTCCCTGGCCGACATCACCATGAATCGGGAAGGCGTTTCCCTCTTTATCCCGGAAACCAGGATTTATCCCCGCTGGAGTTCCCTGTTGCACCACGAGCTGGACCTGGGTGAACTGAGCCTGTTGAACCCGGAGCTTTCGGTGAACTCCTGGCCGGCCGGCCAGGCCGGTCTGCTCCCGGTCCTGCCGCGAATCCACATTACCATTACCAATGGCACCGCCCTGCTCGCCGTCGGTCCCTTTGCCAAGGGAGAACCGCACTCGCCGCTGGCAATCAGGGACATCAACTCGAACTGTCAACTGACCCCGGAACAGGTGGATATGAGCTTTGACTGTACCTCTTCGGTCTTCGCGCATCTTCTCCTCAATGTTCAGTACAAAACCGGAGACCGCAGCTACAAGCTCAACTACGAGTTGGCCGACCTGAACCTGGGCGGCGTCCTGCCCGCTTTGCTGGAGGGCCGGATTGAACCCAGGGTGGCGGGCCTGGGTCTGCGCGGAAAGCTCAGCGGCCGGGGTCCGGAAAATTTCCATCTGAGCGCCGCCGGTGACTTCCCCTGCTTCGTGGCCAGCGATAGTCCGGAAAAACTCTTTCTCGACTGCGGGGAATTCGCTCTGACCATCGATCGCACCCCGCGGGATTTCGTGATCGATATCGACAAGCTGCAGTTGAAAAACCCCGGGGTTAACCTGTCCGGCAAGATCGCCGCCGCTTCCCTTCCGGGAACGCCCGATCCAACCCTGTCCCCCGCCGAGAAGATCTGGCTGGTCGACCTGCAGGGCGAAAACCTGGACCTGACCTCGATCCGGGAAAAAGTCCTGGCCCTCTGGGGCGATCACCATGTGGCCCAAACGGTCTGCGATGTGGTCCTGGGTGGCACCGCCCAGCGGGCCAGCTACTATTTCCGCGGCCCCCTGGCCGATTTCGAACACCTGGAAAAGATGACCATCAAGGTCGAGGTCGAGCGGGCCCGAATCCACCCTCCCCATACCAAGCTCGATCTGCGGGAAGCCGGCGGCCCCATCGAGATCCGCGACGGATTCCTGTCCGGGCATGACCTCCGGGCCCGGCTGGGCAACAGCCGGGGCAGCAACTGCACTCTCTATCTGGATCTGCTCAATCGCCAAAACGAATTCCGGCTCGATCTGGATATCGAGGCCGACCTGGCCGATCTGCCCCAGGTCCTTCTGGACGAGGTCAAACACCAAAAATTTCAGGATGAGGTAAACCTTTTCAGCAACTGCGAGGGTCGGGCCAAGGGTCATCTGAACATCGGCGAACACCTGCACGATCTGGCCGTACGGGTGAAAGTCGACAGCCTCGAGGCCAGGGGGCGATATAACCGCCTGCCCTGGCCTTTCAGCATCAGTCGGGGCAGCCTCTCGGTAGAGCCGACGGAGGTGGCCTGGAAGGGGGTCAAGGGCACGCTGGGGCCGAACCTGATCCATGACTCGACCGGCTCGGTTACCTGGGATAATCAGGTAAATCTGATCCTGAACAATCTCAGTGCTTCACTGGACCTGGATCCGGTACTCAAGGGACTGAGCGCCGCCAACGCCATGCCGGCCGAACTGAAGAAGGCGGTAACCATGGCGGAAGGCCCCCTGGAGTTGAAAAAGGCGGAATTTTCCGGAGTACTCTCAAAACCGGAAAGCTGGCTCTACAGTTTCTATGTCTCATCCAAAGGTTCACGCTGGACCAGCCCTCTGCTGCCTGAACCGTTCCTGGTTGAAAACGCCAGCGCCATCATCGGCCAGGACCGCATCGATCTGGTCGAGGGCAAACTCTGGTTCATCGAACAGCCCCTGCTGATCGAAGGAAGTTTTTTGCACAACCAGCTGCAAAACTGGCATGGCAAGGTGACCTTCAGCGGTACGATCAGGGACAAGCTGGCCGCCTGGGTCCGTGAAAAGGGCTGGGTCCCGGCCGAATATTTCCCGCGGATTCCCTGCACCCTGGACAAGCTCAGAATTGAATGGGACCGGCGGGCCACTTCCGTCAACGGCACGGTCAAAGCCGGCATGGGCGCCGCCGGAGCGCCGGAAATCAGGGTCGACCTGACCAACACCCCGGAGCGTTTCTCCATCCGGGAACTGGTGATCTCCACCCCCCGGGATCACGGCAAGTTGATCCTGGAACACTTAAAAGGGGAAGCACCCCATACCTCTTTGAGCTGGCAGGGTTTCGCCGATGGGGCCACGATAGAGAAGATGCTGCCGGACTACATCATGCACGCCCAAAGACTGGAAGGCGATTTCACCCTGCAGCTGCCGCTCAAGCCGGAGAGTAAAATTTTCCAGGGCTGGCTCAAAGTCAGAGGGCTGCAATGGGCGCTGGACGACAGCCCGCAGCACATTGTTCTGCGCGACCTCAACCTCCGCAGTAAGGAAGACGACAGCCTGGTGATCGAGCAGGCCGTGATCGACTCGGACGACAGCCGGGATCTGGAAGTGAACGGAACCATCACGCCGACCGGAAATCAATTTGATTTCTCCTTGAACCTGACCGCCAAGCAACTGACCGGAGCAACGGTCGAGGGGCTGACCAAGGGGCTGAAAAAATTCGCCGAGACCAAGTCGGGATCCGAAAAGAGTAAGGAATCGGGGGCGGCACTCGAGAACTGGGCTCGCAGCAACGGAACCCTGCAGTTCAAGATCGACCACTACCAGGCGGCCCATGGTGTTGCCCAACCCGAGCCCCTACTTAACAAAGAACCCGGCGGCAACTACGTGCTTTCACCGGCCAAGGGCTTCATCACTTTCCTGCCGACCGGCGGCTACACCCTGGACTTGCGATCTTCCAAGGTCTGCGGGATTGATATCTCGGGCACCATCTACGCCGACGGCGCCGAAGGGCAGGACGGGCTGAACTTTTTCACCGACAGCGCTTCGCCGCCGCTGCTGCAGGAGGTTTTGCCCTGCCTGAACTTCCAGAACACCATGATCGAAGGCCCTCTCAACCTGGACGGCAGCCTGCGGGGTAAGGGCAGGGTCTGGCAGTCCGGCAAAATCGCCATTTTCTCGAGCAATGGCTACATCCGGCGACTCGGCATTCTGGCCAAGGTCTTCAGCGTCGTCAACCTGACCGATCTCTTTTCCGAGCAAAAGCTGCCGCAGTTGAGCGGTGAAGGTTTCGCCTTCACCGCTCTGGACCTGGCCAGTCATATCGACAACAACAAGCTGGTTATCGACAGGGGGGTGGTCAAGGGACAGGGGCTCAATCTCTTCGGCCAGGGGAGCATTGACCTCAAGACCAACCAGGCTAACCTGATCATCATGGTCGCCCCCCTGAAAACCATCGACGCCATCATCACCAATCTGCCGATCATCGGCCAGGTGGCGGGCGGCAAGGATAAGGCGGTGATCTCCATCCCGGTGGGGATCAAGGGGGATCTGAAGGACCCCAGCGTCGAGCTGCTGCCTCCGGAGGCAATCGGCGAGGGTATTGTCAATCTGATCACCAACACCCTGAAAATGCCCCTGGCCGTATTCACCCCGCTGAGCCAGATCAGCCGCTAGCACTCCCACGGTGATCGGGAAGAAAACTTGCCAAGGGGTGTTCCGCCTATTATTATCGGACACTGATTTTAAGATACGGTCGGATTTATTTACTTCATTCTCCGGTTGCCACGGGAACGAGGTTTTTGTTCGAGGCAAGGCGCCAGGGCGGCGAAAAAACGGAGCGTACACAGGTACGTGAGTATTTTTCGGCAACCGAGCAACGCGGCCATCGGGCAAAAAGACCGTTCCCGGAAGGGAACCGGAGCAAGACGGAGCGATCATGTTGGTTAAGGATATACTGGCTTCGGAAAAGACTTCTTTCAGTTTTGAATTTTTCCCTCCCAAAACCGAAGAATCCTGGAACAGCCTGTTTTTCAACATCAAGGACCTGATTCCCCTCCACCCCTCGTACGTCAGTGTAACTTACGGCGCCGGCGGGTCCACCCGCGACCGCACCAACGATCTGGTGCTCCGTTTGCAGCGGGAAACCGATCTGACCGTGGTCTCGCATTTGACCTGTGTCGGCTCCACCCGCAGTGATATCAAGGAGATCCTCAGCAACTACCGGACTTCGGGGGTCCGCAATATCCTGGCCCTGCGCGGTGATCCGCCCAAGGGTGCGAGCGAATGGCGGCAACCGGAGGACGGCTTCCCCCATGCCGTCGACCTGGTGCGCTTCATCAAGGAACTTTTCCCCGAAATGTCCATTGGCGTGGCCGGCTTCCCCGAAGGGCACCCGGAGACTCCCAACCGGCTGCGCGAGATAGAATTTCTCAAGGCCAAGGTTGAGGCCGGGGCCGATTATATCGTTTCCCAGCTCTTCTTCGACAACCGGGATTTTTACGATTTCTGCGAACGCTGCCAGCTGGCCGGCATCAACGTGCCGATCGTGGCCGGCATCATGCCGATCACCACCAGAAACGGCATGATCAGAATGGCCGAACTGGCCGGCGGCGCCAGATTGCCGGCCCGGTTGCTGAAAAGCGTGGCACGGGCCCAGGATGACGAATACGTCGAAAGGGTCGGGGTCCACTGGGCCACGGAACAGGTCAGGGATCTCCTGGACCATAACGTCCGGGGGATCCATTTCTATACCCTTAATTCCTCCAAATCCACCTTGAAAATTTACGAATCCCTGGGCGTGACCTGTTCGACTCAGCTGGTGTCCTGAACCCGCACGGAAGGCCCGCGGACAACCGGTGGCGAGCGCCTCCTGGAGCAAATGAAATTGGCCGAAGCCTGGAAGAAAACCGTGGCCTTAGTCCATAAGATCCGAACATGATTGTCCTTTGCCCCCACTGCCATAAAGCGCATAGCCTGCCCGAGGGCGGACTGCCGGCCCCCAGGGCCGCGACCCGCTGCAAAGGTTGCGGGCAACGGTTTATTCTGAACCAGGGCGAAGATGGTGTGCAGGCCAGCCCGGAACAACCGGCGGCGATCGGGGGCGACCTGGCGCCCGGCGGCGGTGCCGACCGGCCCGCCACCACCGAACTTAATTCCGCCGGCGACGATCTTGCCAGCGGCGGCGATCAGCCCGGGGCCTGGGCCGGCCCCTCACCGGTACTGGACGGAGAGACGGGCGACGCGGAAGAAGATTCCCCGGCCGAAAAAATCCTCCGCACCTTCCCGCAACTCCGGATCCTGGCCAGGGACCGCTTTTCGCTCGAAAAACTTTTCAGCCCGACCCGCAGCGGCGAATACCGGACCAGGTTGAACCGGTTCAAGGCCGGGCTGCTGCTGGCCACCTCCAGTCTGCTAAACGACAAGGTTCTGCTGCCCGGCGAAAAGGTCGGCAAAATTGCCAGGGGCAGCGCTTTCTTTCTCTTCGAGATTCCCTACTTGAACGGCCTGCTGACCCTGCCGAGCAATTATTACGCCCTGGTCTGCACCACGCACCGCCTGCTCATGATCAATCTTGACTTTCGCCGCAGCCGCCCGGCGGGCTACATCTTCCAGATTTATTTCGACGAGATCTCCGTGATCTCCCGGGGGCACGTGGACGGTTCTCTGGCCATCAAGACCAGAACCGGCCGGAAATGGCGTTTCACCACGGTGAAAAAGACCCTGGCCCGGGATCTGGCCGACTGGATCAAGAGCCGCCTCAATCAAGGTCCCAGCGAGTATTACGACGGCGTCCCCCGGCGCCAGCTCTGCCCGGTCTGCCTGATTCCCCTGGCTGACGGACTCGACTCCTGCCCGGTCTGTCGGGCGGACTTCAAATCCGCCGGCGAGGCCATGAAAAGGTCCCTGTTGCTGCCGGGCATGGGTGAGATCTACCTGGGTAATTACTTCCCCGGATTCTCGATGCTGACCGGCTATCTGTTGACCTGGCTGGTCGCCGTGGTCCTGATTATCGTCGACCTGGCCGGAGGTCTCCGGGGGGCGGGGCTCCTGATCCTCTCCTACCATCTTTTTGCCGGGCTTTTGGCGCGCCGGCTCGCCCACAAGGGGTATCTCGCCGAGCCTCGCAATGAATTACCCCCGGACTGAGGGTTCCCGCTTTTCCCCGGCCTGCCAGGCCCGAGTCCCGGCCCCAGGGCCCAGTGCCCCACCCGGTCCTTGATCCGCCCTTGATTTGCCGCCTTTTATCTTCTATCTTGAGCACTTGCTGTTGATATCGGTGCAGGCGCCCATTCGAAGGGGTCCGCAATGATAACGAATTAGACCGGGGCTGAGGTTGCAGCCGAGCGGCCGACAGGGGGGAAAGCATCATGGGTACTGACAACGCGGTCTTTCTTGAAGCAATCGAGTGGTTCGACGAGACCGGGCAGGAGATTGCCCATCGCCTTCCCGAGCATGGTTCCGGCGAGATTAAATTCGGCGCCCAGCTGACCGTCCGCGAAAGCCAGGCCGCCATCCTCTTTTACAAAGGACGGGCCGGCGACGCCTTCGGTCCGGGTCGTCACACCCTGAAAACCGCCAACATCCCGATTATCACCAAGATCCTCTCGGTTCCCTGGGGAGCGGTCAGCCCGCTCCGGGCCGAGGTTTATTTCGTCAACCTCAAGGTCTTTGCCAACCTGAAGTGGGGCACCCGCGACCCGGTCGCCTTCAAGGACAAGGAACTGGGGCTGATCCGCCTTCGCGCCCACGGTGTTTTCAACATCCAGGTGCGGCAGCCGGTCCTCTTCATCAACACCATCGTCGGAACCATGGGCAGTTTTTCCAC
>Ga0055477_10000137_pt1 | contig 17363 bp, 15 predicted proteins | sample Muzzi_PWA_D2_FD_57683 | JGI IMG/M metagenome (GOLD analysis project Ga0055477, IMG submission 57683) | Wetland microbial communities from San Francisco Bay, California, USA, that impact long-term carbon sequestration - Muzzi_PWA_D2 | ecosystem: Environmental > Aquatic > Marine > Wetlands ... | reverse complement strand
CAGGGACCGGGCGAGATCAGCAGCCGATCCGGCTTGAGGGCGGCGATACCGGCCACGTCGATCCGGTCGTTGCGGAAGATTTCCATCTTCGCCCCCAACCCGCCCAGGGTCTGGACGATGTTGTAAGTGAAGGAGTCGTAATTGTCGATGATGACGATCATATTTTCAAAACGTCCCGAAGGAGTACCACCCTATTTGCCCTTTAATTCTGCATTTTGCATTGTTAATTCTTAATTGCCTTAACCTTCCCAGTTCTCGGCCAGTTCCAGGGCGCGGCGGAGGCCCATGGATTTGTTGATGGTCTCATCGTACTCGGCCTGGGGGTCGGAATCGGCGACGATACCGGCGCCGGCCTGCACCCAGAGATCCCGGCCGCGCATGATGAAAGTCCGGATAGTGATGCAAAAATCCATGTTGCCGGAAAAACCGAAATAGCCGACCGCCCCGGCATAGGGCCCGCGCCGCTCCGGCTCCAGTTCCTCGATGATCTCCATGGCCCGGATTTTAGGGGCGCCGCTCACCGTCCCGGCCGGGAAGCAGGCCCGGACCACATCGAACTGGTCCAGCCCCGGAGCCAGGCGGCCGTGCACTCCGGAGACAATATGCATCACGTGACTGTAACGCTCGATCACCATCAGGTCCCGGGTTTCGACCTGGCCATGGATCGCCACCCTCCCCACGTCGTTGCGGCCCAGATCGACCAGCATCAGATGCTCGGCCCGTTCCTTGGGATCGGCCAGCAGTTCCCGCTCCAGGGCCAGATCCTCTTCAGCCGTCCTGCCCCGGGGCCTGGTTCCGGCGATAGGCCGCAGCTCGATCTCGTCCTGCTCCAAGCGGACCAGGATCTCGGGCGAGGAGCCGATATGCACCAAGTCGCCCTGCTTGAGATAAAAGAGATAGGGACTGGGATTGATATGGCGCAAAGCCCGGTAGAGCTGAAAGGGTGCCAGATCGGTTTCGGTATGAAAGCGCTGGGAGAGGACCACCTGAATGATGTCGCCGGCCAGGATATACTCCTTGGCCCTGGCCACCATCTCGCGGAAAGCCTCCGGCTCCAGGTTGCTGGTGAACCGATGCTCCTTCATGTTCCTGGTCGGCCGGGGGGTCGGCAAAAAATGGTGGAGTCGCTCCACCACGGAGTCGATGCGGGCGGTGGCCGCCTCGTACTGTCCGGCCGGATCGACGCCGGGCTCCACCGCCACGCAGTTGACGATGGTCAAAAGCTGTTTCAGATTATCGTAGATCAATACCAGGCGGGGGATCATGAAGGAACTGTCGGGAAAATCCTCCAGCGGGGGGTTGCTCTCGGACAGCTGCTCCATGAAACGGACCATGTCGTAGCCGAGAAAACCCACCGCGCCGCCGAAAAAGCGGGGCAGATATTCGGACTGGCCGCTGACCCGGTAAGAGTCCAGAAGTTCCTTGAGCAGATCCAGGGGATTGCCCTCCGCCCTGGTCACCTCCGCTTCGCGGGTGATGGTAACCTGCCGTCCCCGGCTCTCGAAGACGGCCAGGGGATCGAAACCGACAAAGGAATAGCGGCCCCACTTCTCGCCGCCTTCCAGGCTTTCGAAGAGGAAGGCATGCTCCTGGTCCGCCGCCAGCTTACTGAATAGGGTCAGGGGGTTGTCGAGGTCGGCGACTATCTCCCGATAAACCGGGATCAGTCCGGCCTCGGCGGCCAGACCGGTAAAGACGCTCAGAGACGGCTGGTGCATGCCGCCTCCCTGCAGTTGCCGAGGAAGAAAGAAAGGCGATAAAAAAGCCATGGGATACCCGTTTGGGGTTCCATGGCTTCATTTTCGTGGCAAATTCGGTTCATGGCGAAAAATTACGTTGAACACCCCGCGCCGTTTCACAACGGCGCGGGCGTAACCGCCGAGCCGGCCGCTTTCATTTGCTGCTTACTGGGCGGCTGCCGCCAGGGCGTTTACCCGCCTGGTCAACCGTGAAATCTTCCGGGAAGCATTTTTCTTGTGGATGGTACCCTTGACGCCAGCCCGGCTCAACATGGAACTGGCCTCCTTCAGGGTAGCCCGCAAGGCTTCCGGGTCACTGTTCTGCTCGATGGCGACCTGGACGCTCTTGACGGCGTTTTTCACCCGGGTTTTCATGACCCGGTTGCGGGCCCGACGCTCAAGGCTCTGACGATGTCTCTTTACGGCTGACTTATGGTTGGCCAATTTCTTCTCCTGCTTTTTATCTAGTTATTTCGAAAGGTTAACTACAGCTTGACAACTTGGACAAGTTGTTGTCGCTGCAGGCTTTTCTCATTGCTCCGCTAAAAGAAGTCGAGATTAAATGATACCTCCTGAAATGTCAAGCAGCTAAAACGGAAGGAGAATTCTTTTCGCCGCTCGCATGACTGCGATCAACGGTTCGATTTCTTTCGCCAACGGCAATTTTTTTTTAAGAAATCAGCAGTTTATCCTTGCTCTTCAAACTTTTAATTGTTTATACAATAACTGATAAGCGCCACCTGCTGCAACTTCAGCGACAACGCCAGCACCTGGTTCCCATGCCTTGGTTTACCTGGCGACGCCTCCTTCCTCCGCCTAACACAAAGGCCATCGCCGGCGGGGAACAGGGTCCGGCGAGGGCAGGGGGTGCGACCCGGCCGGACCGCAGCCACCTTGGACTTCCGGCTTACCTGACAACCCGTTCCCCAATCGCTTGCACGCATGCTTGAGCTGATAAAATCCATCCGCTGGCAAGATATCCTCGATATCGCCATTGTCTGGTACATCGTCTACCGGGTCATGCTGATTATCCGGGGTACCCGGGCGGCCCAGATGCTGGCCGGCATCGCCATCATCATCTTCGCCTATTTCGCCGCCCGCCAGTTCGAGCTTTTGACCCTCTACTGGCTCCTGAACACCTTCCTCAGCTCCATTTTCCTGATCATCATCATCGTCTTTCAACGCGACATCCGCCGGGCTCTGACCCAAGTCGGCCGCACCCCCTTCACCAAGACCTACGAAGAGATGGTCCATTCCATCGACGAACTGGTCGGGGCGGCCAGCTACATGGCCCGCAAACGGATCGGCGCCCTGATCATCCTGGAACGGGAGACCGGCCTCAAGGACTACATCGAGTCCGGCCACGACATCGACGCCCACCTGAGCCGAGAACTGCTGGTCAGCCTGTTCCTGCATGAATCACCGCTGCACGACGGCGGGGTAATCGTCCGCAAGGATCGCATCCTCACCGCCGGCTGCGTCCTGCCCCTGACCAAGAACCCTTACATCAGCAAACACCTGGGCACCAGGCACCGGGCCGCCATCGGGCTGTCGGAGGAAACCGACGCCGTGATCATCGTGGTCTCGGAAGAGCGCGGCAAGATCTCCCTGGTTCAGCACGGCGCCATTACTTCAGATCTGGACGAAGCCGCGGTTCGCAGCCGCCTGGAAGCCATTTTCGTACCCCAGGAATATCAGGGCAACATATGGAAAAACTGGTTAGGGAAGCACTAAGAAAATATCGCTGGTTCAGCAGCCAGAGATGGGCGACGGACTGGGGATTCAAGGTCCTTTCCCTGATCTTCGCCCTGATGATGTGGTACTTCGTGGTCGGCGAGGACAAGGTGGATATGACCGTCTACGTGCCCATTGAGATCACCAACCTGCCCCAGAGCCTGATTATCTCCAACCAGTTCAAGAAACAGCTGGAGGTCACGATCAGCGGTCCCCGAGGCCTGGTGCGCAGCATCACCAACCAGCACATCACCCGTTCCATCGACCTGTCCAAGGCCCAGCCCGGCACCCAGGTTTTCCAGAACAAACCGGAGTCGATCAGCTTCCCCCGCGGCATCACCATTCAACGGGTCCAGCCCGCCAACATAACTTTGACCATCGACAAGCTGCTGGAGAAGGATTTGCCGATCAAACCCATGATCGTCGGCATTCCGGCCGAAGGCTTTGACATCGGCGCCGTCACGGCGAAACCGGCCACCCTGAGCCTCAAGGCCCCGGCCGAGGCCTTGAAGGACACCCTCTTTCTCACCACCCAGCCGATTGATGTCAGCGGCCTCAACTCCAGCTTGAACAACCGGCAGGTGGCTTTGGACGTCAGTCCGGAAATAGCCGAGCTGATCGGCGAGTCGCTGATCTCGGTCAATGTCGCTATCAGGGAAAGATATATCCCCCGGGAATTTTTCGATATTCCCGTCGAATTCACCCATGCCGCCGAACGTACGACCTACCGGCTGTCTCCGGGTACGGTGTCGATCAAGGCCGAACTGCCCTATCACCTGGCGCAGTCCCAGTCGGCACCGATCTCTTTCACCGCCACCGTCGAAGCCGGCGCCCGCCCTCCGGGCCGCTACAACCTGCCGGTAAGCGTGGAGCCGCAACCTGCCGACATCCACATCGTCGAAGTCATCCCGCCCCGGGTCAATATCCGGATCGGCCGGCCCGGGCCGGTGCTGAAGCGCCTCCTCTATCCCGACCGGCAGACCTCGGCCGAGGACCGGCCATGAGGAGGCTGTTCGGCACCGACGGAGTGCGCGGGGTGGCCAATATCTTTCCGATGACCACCGAGATCGCCATGCAGATCGGACGGGGCCTGGCCTTTCTGATCAAGGACATGAAGCACGACCACCGGATCGTCATCGGCAAGGACACCAGGCTATCCGGCTACATGATCGAGAACGCCCTGGCCGCCGGGATCTGCTCGATGGGGGTCGATGTGCTGCTGGTCGGGCCGGTGCCGACTCCCGGCATCGCCTTTATCACCAATTCCATGCGGGCCGATGCCGGGGTGGTGATTTCGGCCTCGCACAACCCCTTCCAGGACAACGGCATCAAGATTTTCGCCCGCGACGGCTACAAGCTGCCTGACCATATGGAACTGGAAATCGAAGACCTGATCTTCTCCCAGAAAATGGCGGCGCTGCGGCCGGTGGCCGAGGAGGTCGGCAAGGCCTTCCGGATTGACGACGCCAAGGGGCGCTATATCGTCTTCCTGAAGAATACCTTTCCCCGCGACTACGCCCTGGACGGTTTCCACGTCGTCCTTGACTGCGCCCACGGCGCTACCTACAAAGTCGCGCCGCACGTCTTCACCGAACTGGGCGCCCAGGTCACCGCCCTGGGGGTCGACCCGGACGGCCGCAACATCAACCACGAATGCGGCGCCCTCCACCCCCGGCTGATGGCCGACAAGGTCAAGGAACTGGGGGCCGACATCGGTATCGCCCTGGACGGCGACGGCGACCGGCTGATCGTCGCCGACGAGAAGGGCAATATCGTCGACGGCGACCACATCATGGCCATCTGCGCCTCGGAACTGCTGAGCCGCCGCCACCTGCGCAAGAAAACCCTGGTGGCCACGGTGATGAGCAACCTGGGGCTGGAAGTGGCGATGCGGGAGATGGGCGGCAAACTGGTCCGCACGGGGGTCGGCGACCGCTACGTGGTCGAGGAGATGCGGCGGGGCGGCTTCAACTTCGGCGGCGAGCAGTCGGGGCACCTGATCTTCCTCGACCACAACACCACCGGCGACGGCATCCTGGCCGCCTTGCAGCTCCTGGCCATCATGATCAAGCGTGACCGGCCGCTCTCGGAACTGGCCGGGATCATGGAAACCTACCCACAGGTCCTGAAAAACGTCCGCACCACCCGCAAGCTCCAGCCCGCCGAGATCGACGGCTTTCCCGCCAGGGTCGCCGCCCTGGAAAAGAAACTGGGGGCCAGCGGCCGCATCCTGGTCCGCCCCTCCGGTACCGAGCCGGTGATCCGGGTAATGGTCGAGGGTGTCGACCGGAAGAAGATCGAGGCCATGGCCGACGAACTCTGCGGACTGATCGCCAAGGCCGATTGCCATTGATCGGCTTTTCCCACCCGAAGCAAATGAAAAAAATCCGCCTGGACCGCTTGCTGTTGATCCGCAATCTGGTCCCCACCCGCCAGAAGGCCCAGGCCCTGATCGGGGCCGGCCGGGTTTACGTCGAAGACCGGCTGGCCGACAAGGCCGGCTCGCTCTTTCCAGAGGAATGCCGGATCGAGATCAAGGGTTCCGACTGCCCCTATGTGAGCCGGGGCGGCCTGAAACTGGCCGGCGGCCTGGACCACTTCGGCATCGACCCGACCGGCCTGGTCTGCGGGGACATCGGCGCCTCCACCGGCGGTTTCACCGACTGCCTGCTGCAGCGGGGCGCCGGCCGGGTCTACGCCATCGACGTGGGCTACGGCCAGCTGGCCTGGCAGCTCCGGTCGGACCCACGGGTGGTAGTTAGGGAGCGCACCAACGCCCGGTACCTGACTCCGGCCGACCTGCCGGAAGCTTTCGACCTGGCGGTGATCGACGCCTCCTTCATCTCCCTGGAAATCCTCCTCAAGCCGGTCATGGCCCTGGTCAGGCCGGGCGGTTCCATCCTGGCCCTGATCAAGCCCCAGTTCGAAGTCGGCAAGGGCCAGGTCGGCAAGGGCGGCGTGGTCCGCGATACCGCTCTGCACGAAGCGGCCATCGCCAGGATCGAGGACTTCGGCCGCAGCCTGGGGCTGACCAGCCACGGCCACTGCCCCTCCCCCCTCCTGGGTCCCAAAGGCAACCGGGAATTTCTGATCCACTTCACCCTCCCGAATAGCAGCCTGCCGAAACCAGACCAGGAAGCGTCTACGGCCGTCATTTGAACTGTCACGGCCGCAAAGAGGTAATATTCACCAAACATTCGGATTGACAGCCACCCCCGCCCCCTCCTAACATTTAACCACGATCACCCCCTGCCCATGGCGAGATCAAAGTTAAAGGAGGCCCTATGCATACGGACAAAGCTAAGCGGATCGGGAGTTGCGGAATAATTCTCGGTCTCATGTTCCTGACGGCGGTTATTTGCAATATTCCCACCCCGGCCCGGGCGGTTGGCATCGGCCCCTATGTCGATCTTTCCGGCGGCTCGGGTACTTTTGAATATGATAGCGACAACTACGAGTTCGACGTCGACACCGGGACCGGGGCGATCGGCCTGGCTCTGGACACCGACCCGACCGGCCGGTCGTACTTCAGTTACCGTTTGAACGTCGGGTATGAGCGCCAGGACCTGGAAGAAGACTACGACATCACCTGGAAAATGCGTGGTCTGGCGGTGGAAAACGTCTTTGCTTTCGCAGTGGCGCGCGGACCAAACATGCGGTGGTGGGTCGGCCCCCTGGTTCGCTTCGGCTTTTACAGCGGCGACACCGATGACTATTACTACTTTTACTCGGGAGACCGCTACAAGTCCGAGGCGGACTTGTTCGAATTCGGGATCGGAGTGGCCACCGGGGTCAATATCAGGGTCAGCCGAAATCTGGTGCTGGCGCCCTCGGCCGGTTTTCGCTTTATCGGTGCCTCCGGGGATAGTACCGAGATCGATCACAATACCGGTGAAAGATTTGAAGATGACCTGACCGGCAGCTTTTCCACCGCCTTCATCAACTTCGCTCTGCTCTTCGAGTAGGGAGGGGACACCACCACTGCATCTTCAAACTTTGAGGGTCGGCCTCCCACCGGGGCCGGCCCTTTTCCCTTTCGGCCTCCGGCTCCCTGACCGCACGGTTTTACAACCTCACGGTAGCGCCAGAGGAAAGAGCCCGTCCGTCAGCCATTCATAGCCGAAGATTCCAGCCAGGAAACCGGCCGGTCCAACCGTCTCCCCGGCTTCGCCCGTTTCCAGCAACCCCAGGAAGGCCTGCCGCTCGCCGGCCGGGATCTCCACCGGCCCCAGGGCCTGGTAGCGCTCGGCGTAGATTTTGCGCTTGCGGGTCAAAGCGATTTCCTGGTGGCTGCCCCGATAGGAAACCGAGCCCCGCAGCTGCGGGGTCAGATAGCTGACCTGCAGGACCGGTTGCTCCCAGGCAAGCCGGGCCAGGGAACCGGCGTTCAACAGCAAGCGCTCCGGCCCGTCGCGCTGCCAGCGCTTCTCGCCACCGGCGTCCTCGAGAACCGCCAGCAAACGATCGATCTCGCCGACCGGGGCGACCAGCCGCAGGCTCCTCAGGTAGCCGGCCGGAGTGATATCCTCATGGGGCCGAACCAGCCGCAGGGCCGCGCGCTGCCGGGCCGCCCGCCCCTGGTAGCGGCTCTTGTAGGCGTAGGAGCAGTAGTTGATGGCCGGGGCGGCCGGCATCTCCAGGGCGTCACGGATCAGGTGCAGGGCGGTGAGTTCCGAGCCCTGGACCAGGGCCTTGGGGGCGTGGACGAAGGTGTAGCCACGGTCCAGTAGCTTCGGGAGGTTATGGGGGGTGGCGCGCATCTGGTGCAGGTTGAGATGCTGGACCCCGGCCGCCGCCAGTTCCGGCAGGAGCTCGCGCAGCAACCGGTAATCCTCGGGGATGGCGGGGATCTCCACGGTCAGGGTGGGAATTCGGCCGGCGGCCAGCTTGACCTTCTCCAGGCTGTAGCCGTCGGCGCTGATATCGAAGCGCATCTCGTCCAGACCCGCCGCCTGCAGCCGGGCGATCTTTTCGGCATCGGCCAGGATGCCGTTGCTGTAGAGCCAGAGGTGGATGGCGGAGCCGAAGCGCTTCTTGATCCTGGTGACATAATCCAGGCTGCGGTCGAAGGTCAGGAGCGGTTCGCCGCCGCTGATGCTGGCCCCGCTGAAGCCGAAGGCGGCCAGGTAATCCAGGTAATCCTGGGGATTGGGAAAGGAAAGGTTGTTGGTGGCCGGCGAACTCTTGGACAACTGGCTGGTCGGGCAGTAGAAGCAGCGGCCGTTGCAGATATTGTTGATGAACAGGCAGGACCAGTTGCCCTCGACGCAGCGCCGGCAGCCCGGAGAAAGAGGGCCGCTGTGAATCTTACTGCCCCGGCAGGCGACCGTGACGCGCCCGGCCAGTTCCGCCAGCAGTCCGGCCCGTTCCGCCTCGGCGTCCCCGGCTTCGGCCGTGGCCAAAAAAGGCATGGCCTGGTAAGCATCGCCATATTCGGCCGTATTGACCTTCTCGTACTGTGTCGCTTCTATTTCCATATCCCTTGCTGCCTCGGCAGACCTCTGAAAATTCCCGGACATCCCGGCACCGCCGGTTCGTAAACCACCAATGGACCGGGAACGGCTCAGGAATCATCGGCGGCCGGACTGTGGGGAAGCCCGGGGATCGAGGGCATGGGCTGGCCCGCAAGGCAAGGGTCATCATCGCGTCCCGGCCAACTGCCTTTATTGCCGGGATCTGTAGCATTCACAACCTGCTAATACGCTGTCGGTTCGATTTAATCAATCTGATTTTTTCGGGAAAAGGAGGAAGACGGAAGAGTGCCCGGTAAGTTAAAGTGTTTTCTTTGAGATATTTCTCGCCTCATACGGCTGAATCAGGTTTTCCAGGGAACCCCGATTGTTGATGAAACCGTTTGCCCGACTTCATAAAGCCTTGCCCCGGGGCGTCTGGGTGCTGGGGCTGGTCAGCCTGCTGATGGATGTCTCCTCGGAGATGGTCCATGGCCTGCTGCCGGTTTTCCTGGTTTCGGTGCTGGGCGCCTCGGCCACCGCCATCGGCCTGATCGAAGGGGTCGGCGAAGGAATCGCCCTGGTCACCAGGATGTTTTCGGGAGTTATCAGCGACTGGCTCGGCCGCCGCAAGGCGCTGATCGTCGCCGGCTATCTGCTGGGCACCCTGACCAAGCCGCTCTTCGCCCTGGCCCAGGGTGTAGGACTGGTCTTCGGCGCCCGCTCCCTGGACCGCTTCGGCAAAGGTTTGCGGGGCGCCCCCCGGGATGCCCTGATCGCCGACCTGACCCCGGCCGACCGGTTGGGCGCCGCCTTCGGCCTGCGGCAGGCCCTGGATTCACTGGGCGCCGTCCTGGGGCCGCTGCTGGCCGTGATCCTGATGACCCTGACCGCAGACAACTTCCGCCTGATCTTCTGGCTGGCGGTCTTTCCCGGGCTGGCCGCGGTCACCCTGCTGATCACCCTGGTCCGGGACCCGGAGACAACCCGCCGGCCCGGCCGCGTCCGGCTGCGGCTCCGGGAACTGCGGCAGCTGGGCCGGGGTTACTGGCTGGCCCTGGGCCTCGGGGTGATCTTCACCCTGGCCCGGTTCAGCGAGGCCTTCCTGCTCCTGCGTGCCGAGGATCTAGGGTTGAGCGCCAACTTGATACCCCTGGTCCTGCTGCTGCTCAGCCTCTTCTACGCCCTGGGCGCCTACCCGGCCGGTTCCCTTTCCGACCGGCTGGGCAGGGAGCTGCTCCTCGGCCTCGGCCTGCTCTTCCTGCTCGGTGCCGACCTGGTGCTGGCCGCCGCCACCAACATTCCCCTGGTGATGCTGGGCGCCGGACTATGGGGGTTGCACCTGGCCTTTACCCAGGGGCTCTTCGCCGCCCTGGTCGCCGATACCTCCACCCCGCAGCTGCGCGGCACCGCCTTCGGCCTATACGGTTTCGCCACCGGCCTGGCCATCCTCCTGGCCAGCCTGCTGGCCGGGGAACTCTGGGACAGCTACGGAGCCCCGATCCCCTTTTACGTGGGGGCCGGTCTTGCCAGTCTGGCCCTCCTGGGCCTCTGGTTCAGAACCGGCTTGCCCATCCGTCCGAAAGGGCTGGATAAATAAAAGATCTAGAGAGGCTACATGATGAAATCCCTGACGTTCCACCCCCTGACACTTCTGCTGATGCTCTTGGTGACCACCGGGCTGCCGGCCTGTTCCCAAAGCGTAAACCCGGCTGAACGCCCGGCCACCTGGGCCCAACCCCTGGAACTGACCGGGGTGCCCAACCTCTACCGGGTCTCCCCGACCCTGTACCGCAGCGCCCAGCCCAGCGCCGAAGGCATGCGTAACCTGAAGAAGCTGGGAATCAAGACCATCGTCAACCTGCGCTCATTCCATTCCGACCAGGAAGAAATCGCCGGTCTGGGGCTGGGCTACGAACAAATCCACATGAAAACCTGGCACCCGGAGGAGGAGGACGTCGTCCGCTTCCTGAAGATTGTCACCGCCCAGTCTCGCGCTCCGTTCCTGGTCCACTGCCAGCATGGCTCCGATCGCACCGGCATCAATGTAGCCATTTATCGGATTCTGGTTCAGGGTTGGAGCGAAGAGGACGCACTCAAGGAGATGACCGAGGGCGGCTTCAATTTCCACGAAATCTGGGTAAACATCTTGCCCTGGATCAAAGGGCTCGATCTGGAGAAGATCCGCCGGGAGGCCGGTTTGAACTCGACTCCAACCCCGCCTTTGCGGTAGATTGACCGGAACCGGCGGCTGCCGGTTTCGTCTGAAACAAAAACTTGCTACCCGAATGTCTGAAAAACCCGTACCCAAAACCGGCCTGGCCCGGATCCTGGCCGCCGCCGGTTACTCCGCCGCCGGTCTCCAAGCGGCCTGGCGCCACGAGGCCGCCTTCCGCCAGGAATCGCTTCTGGCGGCCATCCTGCTCGCCCTGCTCTATTTCCTGCCCCTGCCTCTCACCGACAAGACGCTGCTCTGCGGCGCCACCATCCTGCCCCTGGTCGTCGAACTGCTCAACTCGGCCCTGGAAGCGCTGGTCGATCTGGCCTCTCCCGATTTTCACCCCCTGGCCAAAAGGGCCAAGGACCTGGGCAGCGCCGCCGTCCTGCTCAGCCTGCTGCTGGCCTTGGGCCTCTGGGCAATTGCATTCTGGCAGGTTTTGATAGGCTGATGGATTTCCCCAGAAAGCATCCCTCTAATCAGTGAGACTTTAATGTCCACTGAACCATGGGAATCCCAGCTTTTGAGTTTACTAGACTCGACTACAGACTCTGGGTTCTGGCGCTTCTGCGCGTTCTCGGCGGCTGAAGGCTTTAACGCAAAATGTGATATTGCAAGACCTGACCATCAACACCTTTCCCTTGCGAGAGGGCCGGCCGGAAAGGTCGGTAGGTCAATAAACCTACCAGCGTCACTTACTTCGCTCCAGGTTAAAACCGAGGGGAACGGTATCCGCGCAGGTAGCTGATGAGGTCGACGGTATCGAGCAGAAGGGACAAGGTGTTCATCGCAAACAAGGTATATATCCAACCGCGAAAAAGCGGCCCGTAAGGAACGTGATTCAGCCTGAATCCCAGCCAGATCAGCATGGGAATCCAGACAAAATGGCCTATCCCTATAAGTCGGACGTAACCCAGTTTTGCATGCAGGGCCGCCATGATCGTCGCGGCCAGAAGCCCGGTTCCCAATACCACCCAGACCTCCGTCCTGGGCAGAAAGAAACTGGACGAAAGGTTAATCAATGGCAGGTCCGCCATCCACAGCCACCACACCTTGGGCGTTTTGAAGATGTTTCCGAGGAAATCGACCTGGACTTACACGATCCGGTTCTGTAAGGGTTGATATCATTGCACATTAGACAAAACAACCAAGAGTTTTAGCGGCGCGCATCAGCGCGTTTGCCGGAACTCTTGGTTAGAAGCTTGTTTATTGTCCGGGCTATACAGCCTAGAAAGTTGCAGGAGATTGCGTGCCTCTTGCATGAAGTTGTCGTTTCTAAACATTTTATTGGGCACAACCATTGCCGAGTCGCTTCTAATTATAGTCGACATGCAGTCTATGAATGTCTTTTCCGTCCCCCACTTTACCATCTCTTGACTAATACATCTCAATCCATATCTTTCTGTTAAAGCCTCCACCTTCCTGGCGTCCACGCTCCAATCACGCCAGTGCAGGTTCCTGTCAAGTATGCCAACTGCAGCTAAGAGTCCTTTCATCTTTGGGATTCCAATAATTCTTTTTAATCTAGTGCGGTACTCACCAAGATTAGAATGGTGAATAAAAGCAACACCGTTTTCATTCAGTATTCTTGGTAATTGGGAAAGATATGCTTCAATAATTGACTCGTCTGCATGTACTAGCGAATCAAAGCTAAATACAAAATCTACAGAGCCGTCCGGAATCATATCCAGTGTTCTTCCGTCATTCACATGGTATTCGATATGCGAGAATTCCGAAAACCTCTGTTTGCAGTATTGAATGCATCCTTCGGAAAGATCGATAACAGTGAGATTCTTGCACAGATCCTTCAGGTACTGGGTCCAGCGGCCAAAGCCACAAGCGATCTCCAATATGCTGTTGGTCGGTACATGGGCTTTAATCCTTGGGAAGATAGTGCCATACCATTGCATAAATGGTCCTCCCCATGCAGCCGACCATTCATCGCCTCGATTTTGCCAATTGTATTTGCCATCCCATTCAGACTTATTGTCTTCGATCGTTGGCATAGAGAATTTCCTCGAGATTGTGTTGTTGTCTAACGAGTCCGTATAATAACCAACCAGCCGCAAACGCCTCTTCCTGGCTGCTTACCGGCTTCTCCAATTATGTCATTTCCAGTTTTTCTTGCCGGCTGTTCAACTGATTTTACTCAATCACCAGCTCGTAGAATGCTGAGGAGCGAACCGCATCAATCGCGTCACTCCCCACCGCGGATATTCACATTCGGTTCGCGCGACCAATCCTCGGGATACAACATCCAACCCCCTACACAGGCATGAAAACTTGAATATGGACAATCCTTAACCTGCTTCACCCAACCGTGTTTTACGGGGTTCCAATGGATATCCGGCATGGCCTTCAAAATCGCTGTCGTCCCCGTTCAGATGCTCCCAATAGCGCCGTTGCCTATTTTCCACGCTCTCCCCTGGCCCTCCGGTTCTTCGATCTTCTTTCAAGCGCCGGCAGGGCCCTGAGGAATCCGGGTTTTATCAAGGCCCAGCGGGTTTTGAAATCCGAGTCACCCGAGGGCAGGGTCAGGATGCAGTGAAGATGCTTGGGCAGCACTGCCATGGCCTCGACTGGAAATGGTCGAGGCCCTTTTACTTGTCTGAAGTCCTGTCGAAGAACTTCGATATTGTCGGCCAAAGTTCGAATTCCTCGACGTCCCGCACAATTGACCGTGAAAAGAAAGTGCCCCCGGCTATCTTCGGTCACCGATATTCAATCACTAACTTCTATTGCTGATTTGTTTTCTCGACCGATGCTACAGGCTTCTCAACCCTTGATCTTGCCGATCAGCCAGGCCATGTTGTCGCCCAGATCCTTCATGGTCTTGACCCCCTCCTCGTCGTTCAGCACCTCGCCGGGCTGGCGGCCGATGCCGATGTTCCAGTAGGAAGAGCCGGCCAGGACCATCTGGCCGATCAGGAAGAAGTAGTTGAGAGAGCTGAAGACATGGGAGGCGCCGGCTCTCCGCACTGCCACCACCGAGGCCCCGACCTTGCGCTTGAAGAGTTCGTCGTTGGCCCGGCTGACCATGCCGGTGCGCTCGATGAACGCCTTCATGTTGGCCGAGACATCGGCGAAATAGGTGGGCGAGCCCAGGATAATGCCGTCGGCCATCATCATCTTCTCGACAGCCTCGTTGACGACATCGTCGTCGATGGCGCAGCGGCAGTTTTTTTTCTCGTAGCATTGAAAGCAGGCCTTGCAGCCGGAGAGATTGATCCCGGCCAGCTCGACCAGTTCGGTCTCGCCGCCGGCCGCCCGGATCCGCTCCAGGACGATGTTCATCAATGCCGTGGTGTTGCCGTTTTTTCTGGCGCTGCCGCTGAAAGCCACTACCTTCATCTTTCGCCTCTTCAGTGATTTTTGGTTTTTCACATTCCCGGGAGATTGCTCGTCGGTCCCGGCGGGTTACGATTGGCTAACCCGCCCTACACTATTTGATGGCTTCCGGGTTTCGATTCTTATTGGTGGTTATCCTGCTTTACCTTTTCCGTCCTCGGCAGGAGTTGGAACCGGGATGCCCCAGATCTCCCGGGCATATTCGCGGATGGCCCGGTCGCTGGAGAACTTGCCCATCCGGGCCACGTTCAACAGCGCCCGCCGGTGCCAGTCGGCCTGGTCGCGGTAAGCCCGTTCGACCAGCTGCTGGCAGGCCAGGTAGCCCTTGAGATCCTTGAGCAGCAGGTAGGGATCGCCGGGGTCCAGGAGGCCGTCGAAAATGGGCCGGAACAGATCCGGCTCTTTCGGGCTGAAGGTCCCGTCCACCAGGCTGTCCACCGTCCGGCGGATTTCCGGCTCGGCCAGGTAGACCTGGCGCGGGGAACAGCTTGGACAGGATTTTTCCCGCTCCACCTCTTCGGCCGTCATCCCGAAGATGAAGATGTTCTCCCGCCCGACTTCCTCCATGATCTCGATATTGGCGCCGTCCAGGGTGCCGATGGTCAGGGCGCCGTTGATGGCGAACTTCATGTTGCCGGTGCCGGAAGCCTCGGTGCCGGCCGTGGAGATCTGCTCGGAGAGATCGGAGGCCGGGATGATCTTTTCGGCCACCGAGACCCCGTAATTGGGGATGAAGGCCACTTTCAACCGGTCACCCACCTGCTTGTCGGTGTTGACCACCTCGGCCACCGAGTTGATCAGTTTGATGATCAGTTTGGCCTTGAAGTAAGAGGGCGCCGCCTTGCCGGCGAAGATCACCGTCCGGGGCGGACTCTTCAGGGAAGGATCGGCCCGGAGCCGGTGGTAGAGGGTGATCACGTGCAGGAGGCTCAGGAGCTGGCGCTTGTACTCGTGGATCCGTTTGACCTGGACGTCGAACATGGAGTCGGGCGAGACCACGCCCCCGCAGGTCTGGAGGATGTATTCGGCCAGCCTCTCTTTGTTGGCCAGCTTGACCGCCGCCCACTCCCGCAGGAAATCCTCATCGTCCGTCAGGGGCTCCAATTTGCGGAGCTGATCCAGGTCGGTGATCCAGCCCTCGCCGATCCGGCCGCTGATCAGGGCGGCCAGGCCGGGGTTGCACTTCAGGAGCCAGCGGCGCTGGGTGATGCCGTTGGTCTTGCAGTTGAAGCGGCCCGGATAGAAGTTGTGGAAGTGATGAAAGATCCTGGTCTTCATCAGGTGGGTGTGCAGTTCGGCCACCCCGTTCACCGAATGGCTGCCGACAATGGCCAGATGGGCCATGCGCACTTTCTTGACCTCGCCCTCTTCGATGATCGACATGTTGCGCAGCATCTCCAGGTCGCCGGGGAAGCGTTCGGCGACCTCCTGGAGGAAACGGAAGTTGATCTCGTAGATGATCTCCAGGTGACGGGGCAATACCCTTCCCAGCATCTCCACCGACCAGGTCTCCAGGGCCTCGGGCATCAGGGTATGGTTGGTGTAGGCGAAGGTGGCGACGGAGATCTGCCAGGCCTCGTCCCAAAGCAGCCCCTCCTGGTCGATCAAGAGCCGCATCAATTCAGGAATGGCGATGGCCGGATGGGTGTCGTTCAACTGGACCGCGACCCGGTGGCTCAACAGGTCGAAGGTGTTGTTCTTCTTCTTGTAGCGCCGCATGATGTCCTGGAAGGTGGCGGCCACGAAGAAGTACTGCTGCTTAAGCCGCAGCTCCCTGCCCTTGCTCAGCTTATCGGAGGGGTAGAGCAGCTTGGAAACGGTTTCCGATTTGACCTTGTCCTGCACGGCGGCGATATAGTTGCCCCGGCTGAAGAAGGAAAAATCGAAATCGCGGGAGGCCCGGGCGGTCCAGAGCCGCATGTTGATCACCTGGTTATTGAGATACCCCGGTACCAGGAAATCGCAGGCCATGGCCATGATCAACTCGGTGTCCACCCACTCCTTGCGGAGCCTGCCCTGGTCGTCGACCGACGTCTGGACCCGGCCGTAAAAGTTGACCGGGTAGAGTTGCTCCGGGCGTTCGTATTCCCAGGGGCTGCCGTAGCGAAGCCAGTTGTCCGGGGCCTCCAGCTGGTAGCCGTCGATCAGCCGCTGGAAGAAGAGGCCGTACTCGTAACGGATGCCGTAACCGTAAGCCGGGATCCCCAGGGTAGCCATGGAATCGAGGAAACAGGCGGCCAACCGGCCCAGGCCGCCGTTGCCCAGGGCGGCATCCTCTTCCTCCTCGCGGATATCTTCCAGGTCGTACCCCAACTGCTCGACCATGTCGGCGATGGGACCCTGGAAGCCCAGGTTGATCATGCTGTTGCCCAGGGAGCGGCCGATCAGGAATTCTAGGGAGAGGTAATAGACCCGCTTGGCCCGGTGATCGTAGTAGCTCTTCTGGGTATTGATCCAGCGTTCGACCAGGTTGTCGCGCAGGACGTAGGAAAGGGCCTTGCAGAGGTCGCGGCTGTTGGCCCGGGACGGATCGCGGCCCAGGAAGCTCATGATGTGGTGGATGGTGGTCTTTTTCAGTTCCTCGGTCAGCTGCTCGCCTTCGGCGGTGCAGGAGCAGACCGGGCCGGAAATCTGGGTGGGGTCGATATCCATGGCTGGTGGTATCCTGGCAAAATGGGCCTGCCGTCAAACCGGCAGGCTTCCGGAAAATCGCCTCTAACTTTAACCAATGATTCCGCCCGAAACCAAGGAAAATCTGGCTCCGGCCGGCGCTTAACCTTTTTTCGGATGGGAACTAACTTGACCGGCGGGTGCTAAGGTATCGGGATACCCAGACCAGGGCTTCCTCCCGGTCGTTCACTTCCCCGGCCACCC
>Ga0055477_10000136_pt1 | contig 17368 bp, 12 predicted proteins | sample Muzzi_PWA_D2_FD_57683 | JGI IMG/M metagenome (GOLD analysis project Ga0055477, IMG submission 57683) | Wetland microbial communities from San Francisco Bay, California, USA, that impact long-term carbon sequestration - Muzzi_PWA_D2 | ecosystem: Environmental > Aquatic > Marine > Wetlands ... | reverse complement strand
TCAAGAGGGCACGGTGACCATCACCGGACCGGGGGCGGGGCACGACCACCATCATCACCATCCCCCACGGACCAGGACCATAAACCTGGAAACCAAAGTCCTGGCCAAAAATGATGCTACTGCCAACCGCAATCGCGAATATCTGCTCGGCCGAAGGATTCTGGCGCTGAACCTGGTCAGTTCGCCGGGCTCCGGCAAGACCACCATCCTGGAGCGGACCATCCGCGATCTCCTGGTAGAGACGCCCATGCAGGTCATCGAGGGCGACCAGCAGACTCGGCGTGATGCCGAGCGGATCAGCGCCACAGGGGCCGAAGTGGTGCAGGTCAACACCGGCGCGGGCTGCCACCTGGACAGCGATATGGTGGCCAGGGCCTTGGAACGACTCAACCCTAAACCTGAAACCCTGCTTTTCATTGAAAATGTCGGCAATCTCGTCTGTCCGGCCCTTTTCGACTTAGGCGAGGCGGCCAAGGTGGTGATCATCAGTGTCACCGAGGGTGAGGACAAGCCCCAGAAGTATCCCCATATGTTTCAGGCCGCCAGACTCTGCTTGATCAACAAGGTCGATCTTCTGCCCTACGTCAATTTCGACGTCGAAACCTGTTGCGGGTTGGCCTCCCAAGTCAATCCCGACTTGGAATTCATCGAGATCTCGGCTACCACCGGAGCCGGCTTGCCGGCCTGGTATGACTGGTTGCGGGAGCGCCGGGGAGAACTGCAAGGCTGATGCAACTTGGTTCGCCGGCCTGCCCGGCATCGGTCGCCCGACGTCGGCTGGAAATAGCCGGGGTTGTGCAAGGGGTTGGTTTTCGCCCCTTTGTTTTCAAGCTTGCCAAAGAATACGGGTTGGCGGGTTATGTCGTCAATACCTCCCGGGGAGTGGAGATCGAGGTCGAGGGACCAGTGGAACTGCTGGACGCCTTTGTCACGGCCCTGCCGGAACGGTCTCCCCCCCAGGCTGAAATTCTCACCCTGACCTCCGAGCCGCTCCCGCCCTTGGGGGATTCCACTTTTCGCATCGATCATTCCCGGGCTGTCGGCCGGGCGGCCACCCTGATCGCCCCCGATCTGGCTCTTTGCTCGGACTGTCTGCGAGAACTTTTCGAACCAGGTAACCGGCGTTATCTCTACCCCTTCATCAACTGCACCAACTGCGGACCGCGCTATTCGATTGTCACCGGTATCCCCTATGACCGGCCGTCCACGGCCATGAGCAAATTCGCCATGTGCGCCGAGTGCCGGCGAGAATACGATGATCCGGCCGACCGGCGCTTTCACGCCCAGCCCAACGCCTGCCCGGACTGCGGCCCAAGGGTCGTTCTGGTGGATCGGGCGGGCGGGAAAATTGCCGAATCGGCCCTGGCTATCGAGAAATCCGTCGACAGCTTGCGCAACGGAGAGATCATCGCTCTGAAAGGGTTGGGCGGATTTCACCTGGCGGTCAATGCCAAGGACCAGCAGGCGGTCGCGAGGTTGCGTCTGCGCAAAGGGCGGGAGGAGAAGCCACTGGCAGTAATGGTCAGAGATCTGGCGGCGGCCAGGCAACTGGTGGAGCTGGGGCCGGAGGTGGAAGATCTCCTGAACGGGCCGGCGGCGCCTATCCTTCTGGCGCCAGCTCGTGCCGGGCATGGCCTGGCCCGGACGGTGGCACCGGGGACCGACCGTCTCGGAGTGATGCTGGCCTATACCCCTTTGCATCATCTGCTGTTGCGGAAATTCGGCGGGGTGCTGGTGATGACCAGCGGCAACTTGAGCGAGGAGCCCATTTGCATCGATAACGACGAGGCCTTACGCCGCCTGGCCGGGATCGCCGACCTCTTCCTGCTTCATGATCGGGAGATTTATGTCCGTAGCGACGATTCGGTGCTGATGCGGATGGGTGGTGCACATCGGTTCCTGCGGCGTGGTCGGGGATTCGTGCCCCGGCCGTTGCTGCTTAAGGATGACGGGCCATCGGTACTGGCCCTGGGTGGCGAGTTGAAAAATACGGTCTGTCTGCTCAAGGGCGAACAGGCCATCGTCGGACAGCATCTGGGAGATTTAAAAAATCTGGCCTCCTATGACTTCTTCCGCGAGAATATTGGTCATTTGCTGAAAATCTTCGAATGCGAACCGGAGCTGGTAGTGCATGATATGCACCCGGACTATCTTTCCACGCAATGGGCCCGGGATGAGCAGGACCGACAGGTCCTGGCGGTGCAGCATCATCACGCCCACCTGGTTTCGGTCCTGGCCGAACACCGGCAAGGGGGGCCGGCCATCGGTTTGATCCTCGACGGCACCGGCTACGGCCCTGACCTCAATATCTGGGGTGGCGAGATTCTGGCCGGGGACTCCAGGGGCTTCAAACGGCTTGGCGCTTTCGAGTCTTTGCCGCTGCCGGGTGGGGATGCGGCGGTCAAGGCCCCCTGGCGAATCGCCCTGGGTTATCTTTATGCCGCTCATGGTGGAGAGGTCCCGGGTTTGCCAATATTACAAGGGCGACAGGTCGAGCCGGTGATCGAGATGTTGCGCCGCGATTTAAACTGTCCCCAAACCAGCAGCTGCGGGCGGCTTTTTGATGCGGTGGCGGCCATCTCAGGAGTCCGGAGCGAGATTGCCTACGAGGCCCAGGCTGCCATCGAGTTGATGGAGGCGGCCGGTGGGGGGCTGGAGCGGCCGTATAGCTGGGCAATCTCCGATGATGATGCTATATTCCGCTTACAACTCAGCCCCATGATTCGGGAGATCGCGTCCGAGGTACGAACCGGAGCAGGGCCAGGCCAGGTGAGCCGGCGTTTCCACGGGACTCTGGTGGCGATGCTGACTGGTGCGGCCGAAAGGGCTCGCCGGGATACCGGACTGAATCTGGTGGTCTTGAGCGGCGGGGTGTTCAATAACCGCCTGCTGCTGGAGGGACTGCTCGAGTCCTTGCCGGCCCAGGGTTTCAAGGTGCTAAGCCACGAAAAGGTTCCGCCAGGCGATGGCGGTATCTCCCTGGGCCAGGCGGTAATCGGCCGCCGATATCTGGCCGATCAAGGGCAAATCGATTAACCGGAGGGAAATGCCATGTGTCTGGCCATACCGGGAAAACTTGTGGAAATCATTGAAGAAGCTGGACTGAAGATGGGACGTCTCGACTACAATGGCACGGTCAATAAGGTTTGCCTGGAGTATGTCCCGGAAATCGAGTTGGGCCAGTATGCCTTGGTGCATGCCGGTTTCGCCATTTCGATCGTCGACGAGGAGGAGGCTATCCGCAGTTTCGAGGCCTGGCGGGAGTACAACGAGTTGATGACGCGGGAAGGGCCAGTAAATTTTGATCGACGACCCACCGAAAAGAAAGTGACCGGGAACCGCCTTGGTCGGAAAAACGCATGAAATATCTTTCCGAATACCGCGACCCGGAAAATGCCCGGAAGATGTTGGCGGCGATTGCGCGAGGGGTGACCCGTCCCTGGGTGATCATGGAAGTCTGCGGCGGTCAGACTCACGCCATTGTCAGAAGCGGTATCGACCGACTGTTGCCCAAGGAGATTACCTTGGTGCACGGACCGGGCTGCCCGGTCTGCGTCACCCCCCTGGAAACCATTGACCGGGCCATTGCCATTGCCGGCCGTCCCGAGGTGATATTCTGCAGTTTCGGTGACATGCTGAGGGTTCCCGGCAGTCGGATCGATCTGCAGACCGCCCGTTCGGCCGGCGGAGACGTGCGTATTGTCTACTCGCCTTTGGAGGCCCTGCAGCTGGCCCGTGAAAATCCTGCACGACAGGTGGTTTTCTTTGCCATCGGTTTCGAGACCACCGCGCCCGGTAATGCCATGGCCATCATCCAGGCCGAGAAGGAGGGTATCGGTAATTTCAGCGAACTGGCCTGCCATGTCCTGGTGCCGCCGGCCATCACCGCCCTGATGGGGTCGCCGGACAACCGGGTGCAGGGCTACCTGGCCGCCGGTCACGTCTGCACGGTTATGGGTTTGGGCGAATACGAAGAGATCGCCCTCCGCCATAAGGTGCCGATCGTGGCCACCGGCTTGGAGCCTAACGACATTCTGGAAGGAATTCTCCTGCTGGTCGAAATGTTGGAAAACGGTCGTTGCGAGGTCCGTAACCAGTATGCCCGGTCGATCCGCGCCGAAGGCAACCAGTTGGCCCGGGCAGCTGTGGACAGAGTCTTCGAGGTGACCGACCAGAAGTGGCGAGGTCTGGGGGAACTGCCGGGAAGCGGTTTGAAGATCCGCAAGGAGTACCGCCACTTCGACGCCAGCAGCCGTTTTGAGGTGGAGGAAATTCAGGTCAGCGAACCGGCCGAATGCATCAGCGGCCTGGTTCTACAAGGTTTGAAGCGTCCGGAAGAGTGCGAGGCTTTCGGAAAGCTCTGCACCCCGGCAAGACCGCTGGGGGCAACCATGGTATCCAGTGAGGGAGCCTGCGCCGCCTATTACCGTTACCAGCCGCTTGATTGATGATACAGCTTCAAGGTCTTTACCACGGGCTTATGCGCCAGAGTAACATCAAGAGTGGTCATGGCGTTTAGTGCCGCTGTAACGAAGCGGCTAAGTTGCATTTAACACTCCGTGCCCAAACTAGTTTATGAGAGCAGGCCATGCCTCGCCTTGCAGACGGTGCCGGCGATTCGAGGGTTTCCCCGTATAATCAACCGGGTTTGGACCATCCAACTATCCACTTCAATAAAAGCTACCTGTTAAGGTGTGCCAGAAGAGACTTCAAAATGAAAGATCACAACCGGAAGGAAAACTGGTCTTACGCATGTGGGCTCACATGCCCCGTGCCTTTGACCGACCATGATTCAGTACAATTGGCCCATGGCAGTGGCGGCAAGCTGTCGGCCGAATTGATCAGCAAGTTTTTCCAGCCCCGATTCAGCAATAACATTCTCGATCGGCTGGAAGATCAGGCGGTGTTGGAATTGCCACCGGGACGCCTGGCTTTCAGCACCGATACCTTTGTGGTTGATCCACTCTTCTTTCCGGGCGGTAGCATCGGTGACCTGGCAATCAACGGCACGGTGAACGATGTCTGCATGTGCGGCGCGACCCCGCTTTATCTCAGTGTCGGGTTTGTCCTGGAGGAGGGCTTGTCATTGGCAGTATTGCACAGGATCCTGCTTGACATGGAAAAGAGCGCCGGTCGGGCCGGGGTGCGGGTTGTGACCGGCGACACCAAGGTGGTGCATCGAGGCGGGGGCGATAAAGTGTTCATTAATACCGCCGGAATCGGGGGGCTGGGTGATGACCTGAGGCTTTCGGCAGCGTCTCTGCGGGTTGGTGATAAAATCATTCTTTCCGGCACCCTGGCTGATCATGGGATGGCGGTAATGGCTTGCCGGCAGGGGCTTTCGTTCCAGGCGTCCATCGCGAGCGATACCGTGCCCCTCAATGGGTTGGTGAACGAGATGTTGCGCGCAAGTCGTGGAATCAGGGCCATGCGCGATCCGACGCGTGGCGGGCTGGCCGCCACTCTCAACGAATTTGCCCGCTCAGCCAACCTGGGTCTGATGGTGGACAGGGAAGTGCTGCCGGTACGTCCGGAGGTGGCCGGTGCTTGTGAAGTTCTGGGCATTGATCCACTGCATGTGGCCAACGAAGGGAAACTTGTGGCTGTCGCACCTCCGGAGGAGGCGGATAAATTAGTGGCCGCCATGCATAAGCATGCGCTGGGTCGCGAGGCGGTGGTCATAGGTGAGGTGGTGGAGGCGCATCCCGGACTGGTAGCATTGAAGAACAATCTCGGAGTCCTGCAGGTTTTAGATTTGCCCATGGGTGAGCAATTGCCCCGCATCTGTTGAAACTTGCGATTTGAAAATGTACCAATCTTCTATTTTGTCCTGCCGCTGGTGGAGAACTCAGATCGAGAATATTTGCTCTTGATGATTATTGCATTAAACAATATGAGATGATATCAGAATGAAGAATTGCAAATTAATTTATAAAAATAATGATATTGGCTGTACAAAAATAAATAACTTATTAATATGGCATCATTAAGGGTGGTTGGGGGATTCTTTCAGCCCTTAAACGAATAACTTTTCCAATAGGTCGGGGATAACGAATCAAATATAGATGGACCGGCAGCGGCATGCCGATCGTGACGGAGCGGGGAGGGGTACACGCTGCCCCTGGCAGATTGGTTAGTGCCAGTATTCCATAACTACCACATCCCGCTGGACGCCAGATTCTAAAGGGTTGGCTGAAATGGAAAAACTGTAATACAAAAAGACCCGCCCTGTCAGGGAGCGGGTCTTTTTGTCATATGTCCGAGATGTTATATGTTTGATGGTGCAATGATGTCAATGAACTGATATAAAAAATGTAATCTGTGGGGGGTATGGCATGCGAAAGACAGGCAGGCCGGCGTATTGCCTTGCTTTAAGCGACAATCACCAAGGGGAGGAAGAACGCAAATGAATTTCAAGGAGAATAGGGCGAAGCTCTTATTACTACTGGCTTTGCTCGCCGCCTTTTTGATCGGCGGCTGTGTGAGCAAGTTGAAGGAAACCAAACCCATCGTTCCCGTCAAGGAATATGAAAAGCTCCTGTTCGGGAAGTTGACCGCCGATTATGTCGGCAACGAAAACTGTCTCAAGAGTTGCCATTCCCACGACAAGCTGGCCCTGGACTTCAAAGCGAGCACCATGGGCGACCAGCTGGCGCAGTCTTCTAACGGCATGATGATCGTTGACTGCGAATCCTGTCATGGCCCGGCCAGCGAGATGCTGGACGCCATCGCCGGCCTAGATCCCAAGAAAGACGGGCCGGAAATCCTGAAAGCCCACCGGGAGAACCTCCTCGATTACCGGACCTTACCGTCCGGCGCCAAGTCGTTGATTTGCCTGAAGTGTCATGCCGGCAACGCCACCTTTAACATCCATAACTGGAATGGCAGCATCCATGCCGCCAACGAGGTTACCTGTTCGAGTTGCCACCCGATCCATGCCGGTGCCGACCTGATTGCTGAGCCCCGGCAGGTAGCCAGCTTATGCCTGGGTTGCCACATCGACGTCAGCGCCCAGTTTTCCCTGCCCAGTCATCATCCTGTCAAGGAGGGCAGGATGTATTGCAGTGACTGCCACGATCCGCACGGCACGGAAAACCCTTCAAATTTGCGCGGCATGACGCAAAAAGAGACCTGTGGCCGCTGTCATACTGAGAAAGTAGGCCCTTTCCTCTACGAACATGGCGATATTACAGAGCAGTGCACCAACTGCCATAATCAGCACGGTTCGGTTAATAACAACCTCCTGAAACAGCGCGGGCCGTTCCTCTGCAAACAGTGTCATCCCGAGCATCCGAATAGCAACGACAGCCTTGGTTCCAAGGCCATGTTTTACACCAGATGCACCGATTGCCATTCAAATATTCACGGCAGCGATACGCCGGGTATTACAGGGGGGACTTTAACAAGATGAAAAAACTGATCATATCCCTAACTGCTTTTGCTATTTTGTGTCCGCTAGGGGCCACGATCTGCCGGGCAGATTATGCAGATTTGAAGGAAGATGCAGATAACGTAGCCAATTTCTGGATTGGCGGCTACTTCAATAATACCGATAACTCGGTAAATCCCGGCATTGCCGATAAGAAGAAGCCGGCTTTGCCTGAGGCGGCCGGGCGTCAGGGCACCTTGAAGGCCTCGGAGTTCTACTCGCCGGACGACTCAGCCAGCGGAGGAATTCTGTTTAAGGGGTCACCCCTGCCGAACCGCTATCACCTGGAGTTAGATTTCTACAACAGCAACGACTGGTTCGGAGATCTGCGCTATTCATTCAAGGATTATCTGCAGATGAGGCTGGTATCCAGGCGTCTATTCCACAACCTGGACAATGTTAAGATCTATGATTTCAATCCCGTCACTGGTAGCATCGGCAACGACGTGGAGATCCACGATGCCCTGATTGACGATTACGGCCTGCGGGTTGATATCGACGAGTATCGAGTGCGCTTGAAGACCCCCAACTTTCCCCTACACCTTTATACTGTCGGAGAGATCGTCAAAAGCAAAGGACATCGGCAGGCTCTCTTTCTTGGCGGCAGTGCCTTCTTCGTCGGTGGCGCCGGCCCGGTCCGGGTAGCGGAAGCCCGGGCGGTCGATCAGGAGAAACAGGAGATTGGAATCGGCACCAACGCCCACCTGGGACCGATTGAATTGGATATCTCCCATCAAAACCGGAAGTTCGATTCCGATGTGGCTGCTCCGACCTATGCTTACAATTTAGGCACCACCGTGCACAATGTGATACCGGAGCTGGAAGCCGATACCAATACGGTCAAGGTGCATACCTCGCACACCGGCCGCCTTTTTGCTTCGGCTACCTATTCGAAAATCGATAAAACCAACAAAACCAGCCGGGCCGAGGCGGAAAACACCCTGGGCTATGGGGAAGTTGACTGGCTTCCGGTCTCCTATCTGTTTTTCTCCGCCAAGTACAGGAGCCAGAAGAACGATGCGACTGCTCCGGCGACAGTCAGTCTCAGAAATGTGGTCTACCCGGTTCTTCCAGGGGTAGAGTCAAAGACCGATACTGCCAGCCTGCGCATGCGCTATAGCCTGATTCCCAAGACCAATGTCAGTTTTAAGTACACCAATCAGGTCAAGAAGGTCGAGGATCAGTCGGCTGAAAACTGGTCGCGACCGCCGAAGCAAACCAGGAATATCTATGAGGTTGGATTCAGCAACTGGGCAATTCCCAGGGTTCGAATTACCGGTAAGTACCGTAATACCAACCTCGATACTGATTTAGGCAACGAGGCGCTTATCGATCCGGTAAACAATGATCCGGACCACCGCAGCTATTACAATCTGGGTCTAACCTGGGTGATTACACCCCGGGTCATCGCTTTCCTGAGCGGCGATGCGACCAAGGACGACACCTCACATAACCGTATGTCCGGCGGCATATCGAACTCCGGAGACGGCAGTGCCCTTAACCAGCAATATCTGGCTAGTATGTCCTTTTCTTTGAGCGACAAGGTTACGATTACTCCCACTTATACATACATGAAGTGGGAACAGTGGCGCGACCTGGCGTGGGAAACCAGTACCGGTGCTGCGGTGGTTGATACGGCTTACTGGAATCGCCAGAGGGCTCAGAATTTCGCCTTGAACTTCATGGTAGTGCCGACCAAGAGACTCAGTTTCAACGTCTCTGCGGACTATACGGATAGCGATGGCCATTACCGCCCGAGTTCTCCGGAAAACGTCGGGAGTATAATATTCGATACCAAGCAAATCGCGAGGATTTCCGCCCTCAGTACGGAGGAATACAACGTGCGCCTGGACAGCGATTACACTCTGGGACGAGGCTGGGGGTTGGGGCTTGATTTGCGATACACCGACTGGCGCGATGATTCCTCCGATAATCCTTCCGACGGAACCTTTACCGGTGGTTTGATGAAGATAACTAAGCAGTTCATTTCACATTGAGCAAGAACCTTGGTGAGCCCATGAAGAAAATTATCCTGATTGGAACCGTTATCTTCTCGCTTCTGGCTCCGCCGGGAGCCAGTGCCGAGATGGTTGGGGCTCTGATGCCGGCCAAGAATGTTCCATACTTTATGTCCGTGCATGAGGCGTTGGTTAAAGAGTTGCAGGCATTAGGCACTGGGGCTGAGGTAGTTCTGCAGAAACCGGCGCCATCCGAGATGGCCTGGAAGAATGCCACCAGAAAACTGGTAGTTCTCGGCGCTAAAGTAATTGTGGCCTATGGTTCCGAAACCGCTCTGGCGATAGTCACCGAAAATGCCAACGTCCCGGTGGTCTACACTGCTGCCTACGACCCGACCGAGTGCGGGATTACCGGCAAGGTTACCGGCATGGAAGCCACTATCCCTATGGAGGGTTTATTAGATAACCTGAAGAAGATCTCCAATTTTTCCAAATTGGGCATCATGTATTCCAGTGACGAGATTGGTTCGGTCAAGCAGATGGAAGCGGCTGCGGCACTGGCTTTGAAGATGGGTTCTGATGTGATTAAGATCGATACCAGGGACCCCGGCGCGGCCAAGTTGTCGGATGCCGATGCCGTTCTTTTTACTTCGGCGGCTTCGGTGAATAATAAAAGCAGCCTCGAGAGTTTCTTGGATACTACCAGGGCAAAGAAAATCGCTACGGCCTCGGTGTTATGCGCCACCTGCCAGAACGGCGTATTGATCTCATTGTCGGCCAATCCCGAGCAACAAGGTAAGGGGGCAGCGCAGATGGTGGCGGAAATCCTCAAAGGGAAGAGCCCAAACGCTATTCCGCCAAACAAAAACCCGCAGGTGGAAACGACCGTAAATCTCAAGGAAGCTAAAGACCTTGGCTTCAGTATCCCCTTTGAATTACTGGGTACCGCCAAGGTGGTAAAATAAGATTTTTGACTATACCGGGAGGTGTTAAGGTGAAGCGAATATTACTGATTGTGGCCGCATTGTTGATCTGCTCTGTCACGGCAAGGGCCGGCGAACTGAAAGTCATGGTGCCGGTGGATGATTTTAAGCAGATGCAAGCCAAGTTAAAGGGTCTGGAAGAGGAAAACAGCCAGCTGAAGCAGGCTGTTAACTCGAGCGCGGCGGTTGGTGTCAACGGCCAGGAAACCGCCGCCCTGCAGTCCCGGCTCACCAGCATGGAGCAGGAAAATACCAGCTTAAGACAGCAACTCCAGTCTCAACAAGGCCAGGCAAGCGATGACCTGGCTTCCCGAATTTCCGCTCTGGAACAGGAGAACAGTCAGCTGCAGACGCAATTGGCCGAGAAACAGATCCCGGAGCAAATGGCTGGGGCCGACAATGCCGTCGAATCCCGCCTGGCCGAGGCGGAAAGTGAAAACAGCCAATTGAAACAAGAGGTCAGAATCTTGAAGGAAGGCGCCGTGACGGCGACGATATTGGGTGACAAGAGTACGGCTCGCCAATTTTACGCAAAGGCCCGTCACGTCAGCACTTTCCACAATTTCAAGTTCTGAAAGAGTTTTGGCGTAGCTACTTACCCTCTAAAGATTTGTCCAAAGCCCGCCCCGATCCATTGAGTTTCGGGCGGGCTTTGTATTGGGGTAGTCTGGTGGTTAAGAGAAAGGTAACGGGATGATGATCAGACAGCATTTAACTAGCTGTTCTTCTTGCCGGGAGCTGGGCCTTGTCCTGGTGGAAAGAGCTTTGATGTCACGACGGTGCTTTACAGTCGCGAATAATCATTAATTTTACATTGCTTTGTTAGCCTGGAGGGCGAAGTTGATTCCCTTACGACCGGCAAGAGTATAGTACTCCCTGGCTTTACGCTTGTCCGCGGTTACACCTGAGCCGGTTTCATAAATGTAGCCAAGAAAAAAGGCCGACATGGCTTGGCCGTTCCGGGCCGCGTCTTCCCAAAGCTTTCTGGCATCGGCAAAATTCTGTTTGGTTCCCAAACCCAGAAATTTCAGTAGTCCCAGGCGGTATTGGGCCTCGATCTGGCCTCCCTTTGCGGCCCGAGCGTATAATTTAAGGGCCTGGTCATAGTCTTTCTTTGCACCATCACCGTTTTCGTAGAGCAGACCCAAATGATATTGGGCTTCGATATCGCCTTGATCGGCCGCTTTCGAGTACCACTTGACAGCCTCTCCAGGATTATTGCGGACTCCCAAACCCTGGTCATATATCCGCGCCAAGTCGGAATAGACTCGGGTATCACCTTTTTGGCCTAATTGCAGCAACCATTTAAGGGCCTCGCCATAATCTTTTTTGATACCATCGCCAGCCAGTAGTGCCGTGGCTAATTTATATTGAGCTTCGGTGTGTCCTTGCGTTGCTGCCTGCTGGTACCATTTTATGGCATCCGGCAGGGACTTGCCGGTACCGCGGCCCTGGGCCAGGGCTTCGGCAACTTTGTACTGGGCCTCGGCGTTACCCTGGCTTGCGGCTTTGGTATACCAGGCAAAGGCCTTGCTGCTATCTTTTGCAACTTCTCCGCCTTCGTCATATTTTCGGGCTAATTCGAATTGCGCTTTGGCGTTCCCAGCCTCAGCAGTCTGTACCAGCAGAGCTTCCTTGGCCTGCGGATACCCCTGATCGGCCGCCATTTTCAATAAAGAAAGAGCCTTGGTCTGATTACGTTCAACCCCTTTACCGTCAGAGTACATTAAACCCAGCAAGTATTGGGCTCCGGGATTGTTCTTGGCCACTGCCTGGTTGATGAGTTTAACAGCTTCCGGCAGATTCTTTTCTACGCCGGTGCCGTTTAGATACATTTCACCCATCAGAAAAGTTGCTTCGGGATTTTCTTCCTTCAAGGCGGTGGCAAATTCGTACTGGGCATCAACGTCACCCTGGAGGGCCGCTTTATGATACCAATAAATTGCTTTGGCCTTGTCTTTGTCTGAGCCAGGGCCATTCGCGTACAGTTTGGCTAATTCGATCTGAGCTTTGACGTCGCCGCCCTCGGCTGATTTCAACAACGCCTTGATCCGGGTCGGGTCGGAAGAACCACCAGCTTTGGCGGTATTTCCTTTTGATGAGGACTTTTCAGGATTCGGCAGATCCTTGCGGCTGACTGGGACGCGAACGTTGAATTTCTGCAAAAGTGTTTCGCTGGCTGGAGCATATCCTTGGGCGGCGGCCATTCGTAACCATTTTTCGGCGGCGGCGTTATTTTTCTGTACTCCATCGCCCGACAGGTACATAAGTCCCAAGGTGTATTGGGCAACGGCTAAGTTTTTATCGGCAGCCTGTTCAATCCATTTGCGCGCTTCATCCTGGTTTTTAGTCATTCCTTTGCCGGTGCGATAAGCTTCGCCCATCAGAAATAGAGCATCGGGATCGCCATTGGTCAAAGCCGAGCCGAATTTATACTGGGCATCGACCTGGCCCTGTTGCGCCGCCAGGTGATACCATTTGAGAGCCTGGGACATGTTCTGTTCGACGCCGTTGCCGTTTTCATAACGCTGGGCCAGTTCATTCTGGGCGTTGGCGTCTCCGGCCTCGGCCGCCTTGCGGATGGTCTGTAAAGAATCGGCCGCCAGTGCCGGCCTGGCGAAACAGATGATAATTATTAATAAAATCTGCAGGAAGGCCGACCTGGACAAGAATCTGTTCTCTGAATTATCTCCGAACATCTCACCCTCATTGTCAATTTTTGCACATAAAGGAAGTAATAAGAGAAATTGTTGAAAATTAAAATAAATTATTCATAAGCAATGGTAATCATTAGTTTTGACATAGCTTTCTATCCCTTACAGCTTAACATAATTAACGGGTAAATCTTTGAAATTCTTAGTTGGTTATGAAAATCAAGTAATCGTGAGGCAGGGGAGCGAAGTTTTCAGGGCGGTGAGATGAACATGTCTTGTCTGTTTAGGATCATGGGGGATAGCTGAGGAAGAACAACCACCCCAGTTAATTCAATTTCATAGGAGTTGTCTGGTCGGAATTGCCACGAAATATTAAATTCAGACAATTCCCCTCCGGGGTCGTTGGGCATCACTGGAGAAGAGCGGACCTGGTTGGGAATTGGGATGCAAGGACGGTGGCAAGCGGGTATAATCGGCCGCTGAAATAATTACTAGCCGGGAGGTGACGGATCACTTGCCCCGGCAAGCTGGGCGCCGGAGTGATCCATTCTCCGGTCCTAGACCAGTTAAGGTGCCAAGCCATGATGATCAGGCGCAAAATAACCAGACAAATAAAGGTCGGCGAGATTTCGGTCGGCGGTGGGGCTCCGGTGGTCGTGCAATCAATGACCAACACCGACACCCGCGATGTTGGCGCCACAGTAGAGCAGATCGGCCGTCTGGCTGCTGCAGGCTGCGAGATTATCCGGGTAGCTGTCCTGGACTTGGAAGCGGCCCGGGCGATCGCGGCCATCCGGGAACGGATAACTATGCCTCTGATTGCCGATATCCATTTCGATTCCCGCCTGGCCGTGGCAGCCATGGAGCATGGCGCCCAGGGTATTCGCATCAATCCCGGCAATCTCGGTGGGCCGGATAAGTTGAAACGAGTGGTGGACGCCGCCAAAACCCACCGGATACCGATTCGTGTCGGGGTCAATTCCGGCTCGGTGGAAAAGGAGATTCTGGCCCGCTACGGCCATCCGGTACCGGAGGCGCTGGTGGAGAGCGCTCTGCGCAACATCCGGCTTCTGGAAGAGCTTGATTTCCGGGAGATCAAGGTTTCCCTTAAATCCTCTGATGTCCTGACCACCGTGGAAGCATACCGCTTATTGGCGGAGCAGTGCGAGTATCCCCTACACCTTGGAGTCACCGAGGCCGGCGGTTTGATCGCCGGAACGGTTAAATCCAGCGTGGCCCTTGGCATCCTCCTTTCCGAAGGAATCGGTGATACCCTGCGCATTTCCCTGACCCGCGATCCGGTGGAGGAGATCCGGGTGGCCTATGAACTATTGAGGTCTCTCAGAATCAGGGAACGGGGCCCCGAACTGATTTCCTGTCCTACCTGCGGCCGCTGCCAGGTCGATCTTTTCAGTCTGGCTGAGAAGGTCGAGCAGTATGTGCAGAATATCGACGTCCCTCTGAAAGTCGCGGTAATGGGCTGTGTGGTCAACGGTCCCGGCGAGGCCCGGGAAGCCGATCTGGGGTGGCCGGGGGCATGGGGTGGGGATTATATTCAAGAAGGGCAAGCTTCACAAGAAGGTGGCCGAGGAAGAGTTGTTGGCTGCTTTCCTGGCAGAGTTGGATCTGTTGGTAGAGGAAAAACGCCGGCAGATCGGCAGTCCGGTTTCGCAGATTGCAGACTGAAATCCGGTGTGTTCGGCAAAAGTCGTTCCGGCGGTTAAAGGTGAGTGCTTCCAGGTACCTCCCGAGCGATCGGATCGTCCTGCCATCCAAGAATGATTTAAATAACAAATCGACCGTGGGGAGCAAACGGAGCACTGGGCCAAACATCCGAGACAAAGAACATCTTTCTTTGTGTCCCGAGTCTTCTCTGTGGTAAATACTGACTTTTCCTACGTCATCAGCAATAAAAATTTGGGGAATTCCATGCGCTATTCACAGATGTTGTTGCCGACCCTGAAAGAGAACCCTTCCGAGGCCGAGGTGATCAGCCATCGCCTGTTGTTGCGGGGCGGTTTCATCCGCAAGCTGACTACCGGGGTTTACTCCTATTTGCCACTGGGGCTTTCCGTAATCCGCAAGATCGAGCGGATAGTTCGGGAGGAGATGAACCGGGCCGGGGCCCAGGAGGTACTTTTGCCCATCGTCCAACCGGCTGACCTCTGGATCGAATCGGGGCGGTGGGTCAAATACGGTCCAGAACTGCTGCGCTTCAAGGATCGCCATGACCGGGACAGCTGCCTGGGGCCGACTCACGAAGAAGTTATAACCGACCTGGTGCGGATGAATGTTCACTCTTACCGCAATCTGCCCCTGAATCTCTACCAGATCCAAACCAAGTTCCGCGACGAAATCCGGCCTCGTTTCGGGTTAATGCGGGGACGTGAGTTCATTATGAAGGACGGTTACAGCTTCGACCAGGACGAGGAGGGTGCCAACCTCACCTACCAGAAAATGTACGATGCCTATCAGCGGATCTTCGCCCGTTGCGGCCTGGCCTTCCGGGCGGTGGAGGCCGATACCGGCAGTATCGGCGGCAGCTTTTCCCACGAGTTCATGGTCCTGGCCGAAACCGGCGAGGATACGATCGTCATCTGCCGGGCCTCGAATTGTGGCTATGCCGCCAATCTTGAGAAGGCGGTGGGTCGTGCCCCGGAATCGGATCCGGCGGCCGGCGAGCAGTTGCCACTGGAGAAAGTCGAAACTCCTGGTCAGCGCAAGGCCGCCGCGGTCACTGAATTCCTGCGTATCTCGCTACGGAAATTGGTCAAGACCATGATCTATCTGGCCGATGGCCAACCGGTGGCGGTTCTGGTCCGGGGAGATCACGAGGTCCAGGAAGTCAAGCTCAAGAATCTGCTGGGTGCGGTTGAGGTGGTGCTGGCCGACGACAAGCAGATCTTCGATGCTACCGGGGTGCCCAGCGGTTATCTGGGGCCGGTCGGCCTGGCCATACCGGTGGTGGCCGACCGCGAAATAGAGATGATGCGCAACTTTGTCATCGGCGGCGGCGAAAAGAACTACCATTTTAAAAACGCCAACCTGGGCCGGGATTTTCAGGTGAGCAAAATCGGTGACCTGCGAGAGGTGACCTCCGCCGATCGCTGTCCCCACTGTGGCGGTGAATTGGAGTTCACCAAAGGGATAGAAGTCGGGCATATTTTCAAACTGGGCACCAGTTACAGCCAGGCCCTGAAAGCTACCTTCCTGGACCGCGACGGGCAGAAGAAATTTCATGTCATGGGTTGCTACGGCATTGGGGTCAGCCGCATTGTTGCCGCCGCCATCGAACAAAATCACGATAAGGACGGCATCCTTTTTCCACTGCCCCTGGCTCCATTTCAGGTTGTGGTCCTAAGCCTGGCACCCGGTGACGAACAGATCAGCGGGGCGGCCGAGGAGATCTATCTGGGGCTGCAGCGGTCCGGACTCGAGGTGCTGCTCGATGATCGAGACGAGCGGCCAGGCATCAAATTCAAGGATGCCGATCTGGTGGGCATTCCCTACCGGGTCACGGTCGGCAAGGGGCTGGCAGCCGACGGCACGGTGGAGATCAGAACGCGTCGGGACGGGGTTACCCAGTCTATCGCCAAGGATGAGGTGGTTACCAAGCTGACCCAGGCGATTGGTGGCGAGTTGGAAACACTTAACACTCCGCTGGCACGCTGAAGAATTACCGATGGCTTCCTGTGCTGGACTGATAAAGCAGGCCGGTGAATATTTGTCGCCGGAAGAGCTGGTTTCTCTGGAGCAGGCCTGCGCTTTTGCCGGGCAGATCTACACCGGCAAGCACCGGCTTTCCGGTCTGCCCTATATGAATCATGCCTTGGCCGTGGCGGAGATCCTGGCCAACTTGAAGCTCGATTCGTCCACGGTGGCAGCCGGGGTACTGCATGGCGCGCTCAAGGAACCTGTCTCGGTCCCGGAAAAGGAATTCGTTAAGAAATTCGGAGACGAGGTCGCCGGGATCGTCAAGGGCGCCACCAAGATCACCAGTGTCCATTTCGACAGCCGGCTGGCTTTCCAGGCAGAAAACATCCGGCGCATGTTTCTGGCCATGTCCGAGGACATCAGGGTACTGATCCTGAAGCTGGCCGATCGTCTCCATGACATGCAATCTCTGCAGTATGTCTCGCCCGGGAAACAGCAGGAGTTTGCCCGGGAAACCATGGATCTTTACGCCCCCCTGGCCAGCCGGCTGGGAATCGACTGGGTTAAACGTGAACTGGAAGATCTCTCGTTCCGTTATCTTTACCCCGAAGACTACCAAGACCTGGCCGGGCGGATCAGCACAACCCTGCTTGACCGGGAGCGTTACGTGGAGGAGGTCAAGGAAATCCT
>Ga0055477_10000134_pt1 | contig 17424 bp, 16 predicted proteins | sample Muzzi_PWA_D2_FD_57683 | JGI IMG/M metagenome (GOLD analysis project Ga0055477, IMG submission 57683) | Wetland microbial communities from San Francisco Bay, California, USA, that impact long-term carbon sequestration - Muzzi_PWA_D2 | ecosystem: Environmental > Aquatic > Marine > Wetlands ... | reverse complement strand
GGCGCGCCTTCGAGCGCCTGGAGCGCCGCGGAAAGAACGTCGTGCTCGGGCTCGTCGGCGGGGATGTGCTACTGGTCAACCTGGGCATGACGGGACGCCTCTTTCCATTGGCGCCCGGCGAGCCGCCACCCACCGCCGCGACCCACCCCGCGGTGCGATTCCGGTTCCGCGGGGGGGGTGCCCTCCTCTTCGACGACGTTCGGCGGTTCGGCCGGGTGGAGTGCCTCGGGGCGAGCGACTGGCGGCGGCGCTCCGGGGCCCTGGGCCCCGAGCCCCTCGGCCGTGGGTTCACGGCGGCCCGGTTCCACCTGGGCCTCTCTGGGTCGCGCTCACCCGTTCGCTCCTGGCTACTCGACCAGCGCCGGATCGCAGGAATCGGAAACATCTACGCCAACGAGGCGCTCCATCGGGCCCACATCCATCCGCGCCGGGTGGCCGGTTCCTTGAGCCACGAGGAGGCCCGGCGGCTCCACCGAGCGGTCCGCGCCGTGCTGCGTGAGGCCATCCGAGCCGGGGGGACCACGATCCGAGACTTCCGGGGTGCCGACGGCCTGCCTGGAGGATTCGTCCATCAGTTGGCCGTCTACGGAAGGGAGTCCCAACCGTGCCCCCGGTGCCATGGATCGATCCGCCGGATCGTCTTCGGGGGACGCTCGGCGTTCTTCTGTCCCGGGTGCCAAGATTGAGGGCGCCTCTCACGCTCGTCACCGTGCCGATCGTGATCCTGGCCCTCGGCTCATCGGTGACGGGGAGCGCGGCTCAGATCCGTGGGGATGATCTCCCTGTACACGAGGTGAGGCTCGAGAACGGTCTTCTCCTCCTCGTGCTTCCCCGGTCCGGCGCGCCCACCGTGTCGTTCGTGGTCCAATACAAGGTCGGGGGGGTAAACGAGCATCTGGGTACCACCGGTATCGCGCACCTCCTCGAGCACCTACTCTTCAAGGGCACGACCACGATCGGAACGCGTGACCACGACGCCGAACTCCCCCTCTTTCGGCAGATGGACGCGGCGCAGGACACCATCCTCGCGTTGCGGGGGGGAGCGTCTCCCGACACCCTCCGACTCGAGGCCCTCTCGGAGCGCGTCCGGACGCTGGAGGACAGCGCGCGGACCTTCGTGATCCCGAACGAATTCGCGGAGATCCTGAGCCGAAACGGGGGTCGAAGCCTGAACGCCAGCACGACGAACGAGTCGACGCTCTACTACGTCGAGCTGCCGTCGAATCGTATCGAGCTCTGGTTCGCGTTGGAGGCCGACCGGATGACGTCCCCGGTGTTCCGGGAGTTCCATACCGAGCGGGATGTGGTGATGGAGGAACGGCGGACCCGCGTCGACACCAACCCCGATGGCCTACTCTACGAGCAACACCTCGCTGCGGCATTCACCATGCATCCGTACGGCGTGCCGGTCACGGGGTACATGTCCGACCTGGAGAGCCTCACGCGCCCAGAGGTGGAGGAGTATTTCCGGCGATACTACGGGCCGAACAACGCCGTGGTCGCGATCGTGGGCGACGTGGACCCCGAGCGCGTCGAAGCGCTCGCCCGGACCTACCTGGAGGGGATCCCTTCTCGGGAAGAACCCCCACCCGTGCTCGCGGTGGAGCCACCCCAGCGGGGCGAGCGCAGGATCGAGGTCGAGTTCGACGCCCAGCCAAGCCTACGCATGGCGTGGCACACGGTCGACGCGTTCCACCCCGACATGCCGGCACTCGTCATGCTTGCCTCCGTCCTCACGGGCGGACGGTCAAGTCGGCTCTACCGACGTCTGGTCGTAGAGGACCGTATCGCGACGCAGGTGTTGTCGTCCCTCGGCCCGGGCGACCGTTACCCCCAGCTGTTCCAGATCTCGGCGGTCCCCCTCGCCTCGAGCTCCGTGGCGGACGTCGAGGCCGCCATCCAGGAGGAGATCGAACGGCTCCGGGAGGCTCCTCCGGACGACGACGAGTTGGAACGCGTGCGGACGCGGATCGAGGCGGGGAACGTGCACCGCCTGCAGTCCAATCTGGGACTGGCTTTCCAACTCGCGGGATCGGCGGCGTTACACGACGACTGGCGCACGACGTTTCGGCTCTCCACCCGGCTCCGGGACGTGACTCCCACCGACGTTCAGCGCGTGGTGGATCGGTACCTGGTGCGCTCCGGCCTTACCGTCGGCGTCCTCGTAAGGAGCGCCGGAGAGGACGACGAACCGTGACCACACGGACCACGGTTGCCCTGTCGGTGCTGGCCCTGGCGCTGGTCGCGGGGCGGTCCACCGGCCAGGAGGCGCCCCTCGGCCGGGAACGGATCGAAAACCTCGACTTCCCCCCGCTTCGCTTCGATCCACCGGTACCCACGGTCCACGAGCTCGCGGGCGGTGTCCCCGTTCTCCACCTGGAAGACCCGACTCTCCCGGTAGTGGATTTCATCATCCGGTTCCGTGGAGGATATGAGCGCTTCCCGCGCGAGTCCTACGCGGCCGCGACCGCGCTCCCTACCCTCGTCCGCACCGGTGGATCGAGGCGACTTCCACCTGATTCGGTCGAAGCCCTCTTCGAGATCTACGCTCTCCAGACGACGTTCGGCGGAGGTGGCGGCAACTCGTTCGCGACGCTCAGCGTTCTGACGGAACGGCTCGAGGTGGGGCTGGAGCTCTGGGGCGAGCTGATCCGCGAACCGGGGTTCGACCCCGATCAAGTGGAGATCTGGCGTGGGCGGGCGCTCGAGAACGCCCTCCGGCGCACCGACGACCCGGCCGTCCTGGCCTACTCGACCTTCAACCGGATCATGTACGGGGAACACCCGATCGGATGGGAGCTCGGACCCGACGACCTCGATCCCGAGGATTTGGGGCTGGAACGGCTCGAGGAGCTCCACCGAAGGCTCTACTGTCGAGGCAACATGGTGCTCGGGGTGACGGGCGACGTGAGCTGGGACGAGATCGATCCGCTCCTGACGGCCATGCTGGAGGACTGGCCCGAATGCTCCGAGCCTCTCCCACCCCCCCTCGTCCCCGAGATCCGCACCGAGGAGGGCGTCTTTCTGATTCCTCGAGACCTTAACCAAAGCACGGTGGTGATGGCGGAAGCCTCCGACGTCCATCAGGACGACGACGACTACTTCGCCTCGCGGATCGGCAACTCGATCCTCGGCGCGAGCGGCTTCGCGAGCCGCTTGATGGCTCGCGTAAGGACGGAAGAGGGCTATGCCTATACCGCGTCCTCCCTGTGGACGGCACCCCGGCGGGGCCCCGGCCTGGTCGGTGCCGTGACCCGGACGCGCAGCGAGAAGACGGTGTCGGCGACGAGACTCCTTCTGGACGTGATCGCGGAGATGAGCCAGTCCGAGCCCACCGACGACGAAGTGCTCCGGACCGTCGAGGACTTCGCGAACGGGTTCGTGTTCAACTTTCAGTCCCCCGCGCAGATCGTGTCGCGACAGACGCTGTATCGGTTGATCGACCTTCCCGAAGACTGGCTCGAACGGTATCTGGAGAAAATCCAGGACGTCTCGCCCTCGGACGTCCGGGAGGTCTTCCGGACGCATGTCCATCCCGAAGAGATGGTGATCCTGATCGTGGGTGACCCCGACGCCTTCGAGGAGCCCTTGGAGGCCCTGGGCCCCGTGACGGTTCTCGAGTAGCCGTGCGCCGGGTCCCCTACCGGGTCCCCCAGTGGATGGCCGCGATCCCGAAGCTCAGCAAACGAAACCCCGGCTCGCGGAAACCCACCTCCCGCATCATCCCGGCCAGATCCTCCGGTCCCGGGAACTCCTTCACCGATTCGGGCAGGTACGTGTAGGCCCACGGATGCCCCGAGACGACGCGACCGACAAGGGGCAGGATCCGGGTGAAGTACGCCATGTAGAACGCCCTCGTCAGCCGACGAGGGGGGATCGTGAACTCGAGGATCACGAGGCGACCACCGGGGGCCAGGACCCGGCGGAGCTCTCCCAGCCCCTCCATGAGGTTGGCCAGGTTGCGGACTCCGAAGCCTACCGTGGCTCCGTGGAAGGTCTCGTCCTCGAACGGCAAGCGGAGCGAATCCCCGCAAACGGGTTGGACCGAGGCCGCCTCCACTTTGGAGAGGCCCTGGACGAGCATGGGCTGGGCGAAGTCGGATGCCACGACCATGCCCTCGAAGCCATCGCGATGCGCGAGCTCGAGGCCTAGATCAAACGTGCCGGAGCACGCGTCCAGGTAGACCCCATCCGGCTCTCGCGGCCAATCCAGTCGGTCGACGGCCAGCCTTCGCCACCGTTTGTCGACGTTCAGGCTGAGGACGTGGTTCAGAAGATCGTACCGGGGCGCGATCTCGGAGAAAATCCGCCGAACCTGCCGTCCGCGGTCCACGCCTCGGGTGGGCACGGCTTGTGGGGTGATCGGCATGGGGGAGGACACGCTCCGGGAAGGTTGGGGCGGCTGGTACCCGGGCAGCGTCGGCGCGTTCGCCCATGGTGCCGTCAGGGGATCGGGCTATCCGGCGAACAGGTCCAGCGCTACCCTACGGGCGGGTCGCGAAACTTCCCCGCACCGCATCCCGTACGGCCGGATGAGATGAGCGTCTCTACCACGTACGCGGCGGATTCCCCGGGCTCCTGGTCGTCCGCAGATGACCAGACGGGCAACCGAACGCTGACTACGGAATACGCGGACGCCACGGACGGAAAGCTCGCTGCTCTCGCCGCGAAAGGGCGGGAGGGAGCCTATCGCGAGCTTCTGCTCCGGTACGAGCGTCCGGTCTTTTCTCTCGTCTATCGCATGGTCCGCGACCGGACCCTGGCCGAGGACCTGGCGCAGGAGGCCTTCATCCGCGCCTTCGACGCAATCGACTCCTACAAGCCCTCGTACAAGTTCAGCAACTGGATCTTCAAGATCGCCAACAACCACACGATCGACTATTTACGTCGGCGAAAGCTGGATACGGTGTCGATTCATGGTCCGCGGAACGCGGATTCCGCCGACCAGGGCCGCTCAGAGCTCGCCGTGGCCGCGCCGGGAGAGAGCCCCGAGCAGTTCGTCGAGAATATGGAGCTCCGAGGCCAGATCGAGGACGCGATCGCGCAACTCCGCCCGGAATACCGCACCGCGGTCCTGCTACGGCACGTCGAGGGTCACGCCTATGACGAGATCGCAGAGATCATGGAGGTCCCGCTCGGAACGGTGAAGACGTACCTCCACCGTGCCCGGATCGAGCTTCGGGAGCATCTGTCCAGCGGGTCGTCCTCGTGAAACCCGGCCATCACGGGTGTCGTAGGGTTCAACGAGACCTTTGGAGGACGGAGGACGCGTGACCGCGCAACGAAGCCCGACTCATCCCACTGCCGAGCGGATTCAGGAGTTCCTGGACGGAGCGCTCCTGGATTCGCAGGCAGAGGACGTGCGGAATCATGCGGCTTCCTGCGCTCGGTGTCGGGGCCAGATCGAGGCGTGGTCGACGCTCTTCGAAGAGCTCGGCGCCCTCGAGGAGCTCGCTCCGCAGCGGGACTTCGCTGAGCGCGTCATGGAAACCCTCCCGGTGGGGGCGCGCACTTCGCTGGCCGTGCGACTTCGGGGGTGGCTGGGGCTGTCCGGGACGAAGTCGATGCCCGAGGGCCACTTGGATGCGGGACGGATCCAGCGGCTCTTGGAGGGAGAGCTCGCACGTGCCGGCACGATGGCGACGGAGATGCATCTGCGGAGCTGTCGTGGATGCCGTGAGGATGTCGAGGCCTGGAGAACGGTCATGGCCCGGCTCGACGGCCTGAGACGGCTCGAACCGTCTCCCGCGTTCTCCGAGAGGGTCATGGCTCACGTCCGTGTGCACGGGGCCATGGCGGTCGCGACTCCCGGTCTGCGGGAGCGCTTCCGGAGCTGGGTGGCCATCCATCCGCGTAGGATCCAGCGCTTCGCCGCGCTCGCCGGTGCGGGCGTCACTCCGGTCGCCACCGTGGCCCTGATGACCTACTCGGTCCTGTCGCACCCACTCGTGAGTCCGGGCAGCCTGGCGTCCTTCCTTTGGCTGAAGACCCGCGGCGCGGTCGCGGGGATGGGCTCGGCCGCGGCCGACCAGGTTGGGACCCATGGCGTCACCCCCTGGCTCCTGCCCCTGCTCGAGGCTCTGACCAGCTCGACCCAGGCGACGGCCGTCGCCTGTCTGCTTTTCGTCGGTCTCGTCGCCTCCGCCTCGTGGGTGCTCTATCGAAACCTCTTCACCCGCCGTCTGGCCTGGAACCGAGATGAGCGACTCCCCTTCTGACCGCGTCGCGCGTCGCCCGCTGGACGGGCCGGCTTCCGTCGGTCCCCGGGTCCGGATCCGGCAAGTCGGACTCGTCGCCGTTCTCGCTGTTCTCACCGGGTCGGTGATGGCCGGGACGGTGCGCGCTCAGGTCGGTTCCGTCGTAGCGAAGGAGGTGGTCGTAGGGTCCTCCGAAGCCTCGCTCCGCCTCGAGCTCGTGGACAGGGACCTAGCGATTTCCCTTCATGGCGGAGTCGTGGACATCGATGGCAGGGAAGTCGGGCGCTTCGAGGCTGGGAGCACTCTCGATACCGCCTGGCGCCAGCTTCTCGCTTCCGCGGTTGCGATGGACGGAACCGCCCTGGTCCGCGCGTTGATCGACTGGACACCACCCGAAGACCTCGATGGCCCGGATCGGGAGCTGGGCGAGACGATCGACGGGGCTCTCGAGTCCACGTTGGCCTCGTCCACCTTGGGCGACCCTCCGCGACCGGTGGACATGGATGGCGAGCTCGTCCGTTCCCTCCTGTCACGGTCCGATCGATTGGGGGATCTCAGTGAAGTGCTCGCGGGAGCCGACCTGGACCACATGATTCTCCGCATCGACGAGGATGTGTACGTGGCCGGCGACGAGGAGCTGGGCACCACGCTGCTCGCCATCGACGCGGATGTCGACATCGAGGGAACCGTTCGGGGCGACCTCATCGTCTTGGGCGGGACGTTGGCCCTCGGTGAAGGGGGGCGGGTGACGGGGGATGTCTACTTGGCCGAGGCTCGACTGCTCTCCAACGAAGGGGTGATCGAAGGTTCGGTGTCCGAGCTCTCTTCGGACGAAGTCGAGGCGGCGGACGAGGAGCGCCGTGAGAGCCTCCGTGACGAGATCCGCGCCGAGGTGGCGGATCAGCCGTCGGAGCGAGGCGTCTCGTGGCGACTCCTCCGCCCCTTCCGCGCGATCGGGCGGGGCATCGGGGGCTTGCTGACCATCGGGGTCAACGTGGCGATCCTGGGTCTACTTGGTTGGCTCCTCGTGTACTTCGCGGGGGACCATCTCGCGGTGGTCGCGGAGACCGCACGGCGCTCTCCAGGTCGAGCCGCGATGGTGGGTGTGGCCGGAACCTTCCTCGTTCTCCCCGTCTGGCTACTCGGCACGCTGGCCTTGGTCCTCACAATCGTCGGGATCTTCGCCGTCCCCTTCTGGCTCGTCCTGTTCCCGATCGCAGTCGTCCTGGCGGCGTGTTTCGGGTTCTACGGGGCGGCCAGCGGGATCGGGGAGCACGTGGCGAGATGGCACCATCCGTGGGTCCAATGGGTGCGGTCCTCGAACCCCTACACCCTGGTATCGGCGGGATTGGTCGCCCTCGCAGCCCCGTTCCTGCTCGCCTCGATCGTGGAGATGGGGCTCTTTTTCGGGCTGATCGAGGGCCTTCTCCTCGTCGCGGGTTGGCTCGTGCTCGCGAGCGCCGGCCTCGTCGGCTTCGGCGCCGTCCTCCTTACGAGAGCTGGACGACGCCCTGCATTCCACTGGGGTGGACAACCCGACGACGACCCGGGTCCGTGGGACGACGGTTCCCCCTCTCCCTCCGGTCGCCACGACTGGTTCGGCGCCGAGGCCCCACGGGGACCCGGTGAAGAGCCGGGGCCGGAGACGAGCTGACCATGGGAGTGCCGGCTTCCCATCGCCGGATGGCCGCATGGCTGGGCCTGGCCACGCTTCCCCTTCTCTTCGTGGCGCGATCCGCGAGCGGACAGGAATGGCAGACCCTGGCGGTGTCCCGCCATCCGTCGGGGGAGACCGAGCTGGACGTTACCGTGCAATACGGGGCCGGGCGTCTCGAAATCGAGCGGGCGGATCAGGAGATGCTCTACAGCTTGCGCCTCCGCTACGATCCCGAGGCGGTTCAGTCAATCACGGAGTACGAGGAGGGTAGGCTCCGCGTCGGCGTCGAGTCGCTGAGGGGCCACCACGGGGTGCCCTGGAAGGGCAGTGGCGAGCTTTCTCTGGCCCTCGGTCCGGGCCGACCGATCGACCTCACGGTCGAGTTCGGGGCGGGCGACGCCGACCTGAACCTGGGCGGCCTGTCCATCTCCGGCCTCACCGTGAGAACGGGGGCCTCGGATGCCCGGCTCGATCTTTCGACAGCGAATCCAGTCCCGATGCGACTCGCATCGTTCGAGGTGGGTGCGGCCTCCTTCGAAGCCCACGGGCTGGGCAACCTGAACGCCGAGTCCATCGAAGTCAGCGCAGGTGTGGGCTCCGCCACGCTCGACTTCGCGGGTGAGTGGCAGCGCGACGCTCACGTCTCGCTTCACATGGGCATGGGCTCCCTGCAGCTCTTGTTTCCGGCAGGCCTTGGCGTGAGGCTGGAGCAGGGAGGCTTTCTCGCCTCGTTCGACGGCGAGGGATTCGACCAACGCGGCGATGTTCACTACTCCCCCGATTGGGATACGGCCGAACGTCGGATCACGGTCGATATCCAAGCTGCCTTCGGAAGCACGACGGCGGACTGGATCCGGTGACGCCGGTGAACCCTTTCGAGGTCCCTGTTCGTAGTAGACTGTAGAGGTCGGCGCAGGAGCTGGCCGGCCTCCGAGACCCATGGCCGGAAGGCGCCCCGACGGGCGCCGCTTTCAGGAGGAAACGATGATTGGCACGCTTCTCACGTTCTTCGCGGTGGGACTGATCACCATCGTGCTGGCCGGCGTGGCCCTCGCGGTATTGGGCACCGTGCTCTCGATCGGACTCGGACTCGCGTCCTTCCTCCTGTTCAAGATCGGCCCGATCCTCCTGGTCGGATGGATCGTAATGAAGCTTTTCGAGCGTCGTGGCAGGAAGAGGGGTTACCTCTCCGCGTCGGACCGGCGCTGGCTCGAAGAAGACTAGCGCATCACCCGTACGGAAGCCCCAGGAGCCACTCCCAGGGAATCGGCCGCCGAGCCGTCCCGTTCGGCCACCTCGAGGCGACCATCGGAGTTGACGAGGGCGAGCAGGGCTCCCGGAGCCACCAGCCCATAGGAGCTCCAGAAAGGAACGGCCTGTCCCGCGACCTCGACCACGTCTGAGTCCTCGATCCAGTCTCCGGGAATGTTCGTGACGAGATTCCCGAACCGATCCACCTGGATCACCCGCCCCACGATCCGCGTCGGTTCCAGAATCGGCTCCGGCCAATCCAAGCGGACCACGTCCACGAGCGGCCGCCCCATCGAATCCAACGATCGCCCCTGAGCGAGCCCCGCAGCCGCTGGCGCAAAGAGGTCACGACCGTCGAACGTCGCCGACACTCCCGAGCCCGGAACCCTCTCCGGAATGAGCTCGACCGCCCTCCACGAGAGGGCTTCTGAGATCACGCGGGTCACCACGCCATTATCCGGGGCCACGATGAATCGGTCGTCCGCCTCGACCGCGATGGCCTTCCGGGCCGTCCCGACACCGGGGTCGACCACCACACAATGGACGGTGTGTCGCGGGTAGAAGCGCCAGTACCGCTCGAGGGCCAGCGCCGCAGCAAGCGCGTCCCCTCTGGGTATCTCATGCGACGCGTCATCGACGACGACGCCTGGCGCGAGGGAGGCCGCCACACCCTTGACCGCGGCCACGTATCCGTCCGCGGTGCCGAAGTCGGTGAGCAACGTGATTCGGGCCGTCACCGTGGAGGCCGCCACGCCGAGCAGCGGACGAGCGCATCGGCGAGCTCCTCGGACCCCGGAAGCTCCGCGAGCCGTTTCCCGCCGACCCTCGCCATGTCGATTCCAAGCTTTCGGAAGGTCGACAGTGCCTCGGGGAAGTCCCTTGCGATCTCGTGGACGGCCCGGTCGAGGAGTTCCGTCGACGCGGGCGCCGGCTCGAGGAACGGACGGCGCCCTAGGAACTCACGTCTACGAGACGGCACCTACCGCTTCCGCGACCGCTCTGGCGACGGCTTCCAACGCCGAAGCCGCCGCAGACCCCTTCGCGGACAGGACGGTCGGCTGTCCTTCATCCCCTGCCGAAACCATAGCCGCATCGAGCGGAATCCTTCCGAGGAACGGGAGATCCAGCTCCTCGGCCAATCGCTCGCCACCTCCGTACCCGAACACCTGAGTCACCTCACCGCAGTGGGGACACGCGAATCCGGCCATGTTCTCCACGATCCCCAGAACGGGGGTGTCCACGCGTTCGAACATCCGGATTGCGCGCCTCACGTCTCCGGTGGACACGTCCTGAGGCGTGGTCACCAGCACAGCCCCGTCCACAGACACGGTCTGCGCGAGGGAAAGCTGAGCGTCCCCCGTTCCCGGCGGCATGTCCACGACCAGCACATCGAGCTTCCCCCACTGGACCTGCTCCAGGAACTGCTTGAGGATCCCCGAGATGAGGGGTCCCCTCATGATGGCCGGCTGCTCCTTGTCGAGGAGAAAGCCCAGGCTCATGAGTCGGACGCCGTGGGCCTCGAGCGGCTCGATGAGCTCACTCCCCTTCCCACCCGTCACCTTGGGGCGCCGCTCCTCACCGAACATGACGGGGATGTTGGGTCCGTAGATGTCGGCGTCGAGGAGCCCGACGGACATTCCGGCCCCGGCAAGCGCCGCGGCAAGGTTCGTGGCGACCATCGATTTTCCGACCCCGCCCTTCCCCGAGCTCACGGCGACCACATGGCCGACGTCCGGAAGGATACCGGGCTTCGGAGTGGGGGCGGGCACGGATCCCGGCTGGAGCTGCCGGCCCTGCGATGGTGGGCGGCCCGAGGGGCCGGCCGGGGCCGACTGAGGGAGCTGGACGTTCACCTTCACACTCTCCACTCCCTCGACACCCTCCGCGGCAGCCCGTGCCTCCTTGGCCAAGCTCCCGGGATCATCCGGCCGGACCTGATAGGTGAACCGGACCTCGCCATCTCCCGTCACTGCCAGATTCTGAACGTGGCCCGAGGTGACGACGTCCCTGCCGGTCGTCTGGTCGTAGACCCGCGCCAGGGCGGCCATGACGGACGCCCGCAGTGCTTCTTCACTCATGGTCGCCCCGTCTTTCCTCGTACTTCCCGGCCGCCAAAGCCTCTGACGGGCGAGCGAGACCGCCCGCGCGGCCTGCAACCCGACGAAGCCCCAGGGGTTCCTTCAGACCGCGACGACCTCCTGAACCTCCGCGACCTGGCCGGTCAACCGCCGCTCGATACCCTCCTTGAGGGTCATCATCGAGATGGGGCAGGACTCGCACGCACCGAGGAGACGCACCTCCACGACCCCGGAATCCTCATGGAACTCCAGCAACTCGACATCGCCTCCGTCAGCCTGGATGGCCGGCCGGATCGCGTCGAGCACCGCTTGGATCCGATCATGGGTCGAAGCCTCTCGAACCGACGATTCCACGGGCCCTCCAGCGGGACGGGACGGGCTGCAGCTCAGCCGCGCGACATCCGGAATGTACCCGTACGCGGATCCCCGATCAACCACGAAAACGCCCGCCGCTGGCCGCCTCGGCAGGTCGTTCGGGGTGCACCCGGAGAGCAAGTTGCGGCAGACATCCGGGGGGACCAGATTCGGGACCCTCTCCCCGGTCCCGCCCGCTCCTCGGTTCCCGCATGAACGGAAACATCCGCGTTCCCGATCCCGTCAACGAGCCGGTCCTTTCGTACGCGCCAGGTACCCCCGAGCGCGCTGCGCTGAGCGCCGAGCTTCGAGCCCAGACGAGCCAGACGGTCGAGATTCCCCTCCTCATCGGCGGGGAGGAGGTGAGGACGGGGCAGATCCTCGAAGTCGTCTCTCCGCACGATCACGGGCACGTGCTCGCTCATGCCCATCAGGCGGGTCCGAAGGAGATCCGGAGGGCCGTCGAGACCTCTGCCGAGGCTTGGCGCGCCTGGTCGGAGATGCCCTGGGCGGACCGTGCTGCGGTCTTCCTGCGTGCGGCTGAGTTGCTCGCCACGACGTGGAGGCAAAAGCTCAACGCGTCGACGATGCTGGGTCAAAGCAAGACCTGCCATCAGGCGGAGATCGACGCGGCCTGCGAGCTGATCGACTTCTTCCGGTTCAACGTCGCGTTCGCGGAGCGGTTGTATTCGGATCAGCCGATCTCCACACCGGGGGTCTGGAACCGCTCCGAGTACCGCTCTCTGGAAGGGTTCGTCTTCGCCATCAGTCCCTTCAACTTCACTTCCGTGGGAGGAAATCTCGCTAGCGCGCCGGCTCTCCTGGGAAACGCGACGATCTGGAAGCCGGCCGCGACGGCGCTGTTGTCGTCCTTCTACGTCGCGAAGCTGTTGGAGGCCGCCGGCCTTCCCGCGGGGGTCATCAATTTCGTCAGCGGGGATTCGAGGGCGGTCGCCGACGTGCTCCTCTCCCACCGTGACTTCGCAGGGGTCCACTTCACGGGATCCACGACGGTCTTCCGGAGCCTCTGGAGCACGATCGGCCAGAACATCGCACAGTACCGCAGCTATCCGCGGATCGTGGGCGAAACGGGAGGAAAAGACTTCATCCTCGCCCACAGGTCCGCCCACCCGGAGGCCCTCGTGACGGCCATCGTGCGGGGCGCGTTCGAATACCAGGGTCAGAAGTGCAGCGCCGCGTCGAGGGTGTACATCCCCGAGGGCCTCTGGGGCGAGATCCGGGATCCTCTACTGGAGACGACCGAGGGGATCACCGTGGGTGATCCCACGGAATTCGGGAACTTCATGGGTGCGGTGATCGACTCCGAGGCCTTCGCGAAGATCAAGGGATACGTGGAACGGGCGGAGGCGTCGTCCGACGCGGAGGTGATTGCCGGGGGAGAGTGCGACGACTCTACGGGCTGGTTCGTCCGGCCCACCATCATCCTGGCGAAGACCCCCGACTACGAGTCGATGTGCGACGAGATCTTCGGGCCGGTCGTGACGATCCACGTGTACGGGGACACCGAGTGGGAGGCCACACTCGATCGGGTGGACGCGACTTCCCCCTACGCGTTGACCGGCGCCGTATTCGCCAAGGATCGCGAGGCCATCGCGGAGGCCACATCCACGCTGCGGCATGCGGCGGGGAACTTCTACGTGAATGACAAGCCCACCGGCGCGGTAGTCGGGCAGCAGCCCTTCGGGGGTGGTAGAGCGAGTGGGACCAACGACAAGGCCGGGTCCGCCCTCAACCTCATCCGATGGGTCTCGGCTCGCAGCATCAAGGAGACCTTCGCGCCTCCGACCGCCTACCGCTATCCCTTCATGAGCCCAGAGGATCGCGGACCAGGCGGCTGAGGGCATGTACATCGCCCGTACGCGTACGGAAGACCAGGCGTCTGCCCACGAGGCTCTCCAGGGCTCCGCGCATGCGCCGCTCCAGAAGCGCGGCGAGTTGCGATTCCGGGACGCTCCCCTGCTCCTCCACGAGCCGCCACACCTCTCCCTCCTCGGGGCTCCGCGTCCCCATCAACTCGAACCCCTCACCCGGCCCCTGGGCCACCGCGGCCAGGCCCTGGCGCTCGAGCACGGCTTCGATGGGATCCCGGTGGAGGTCGGCCAGGCCGCGGAAGACGAAGTAGGCTTCCCGAGGCCGATCATCCTTCATGTAGCGCAGGAGGAGCTTCGCCACGACCTCGTCCGCGCAAGAAAAGTCGAGGACGGTGACCTCAGTGAGATCGATCACGCTGAAGGCGGTTTCCTCGACCTCTGCGAGCTGCGTTTCGATGGCGAGCCTCACGGCCCGCCCGGTCGGCCGAGTGACCAGGTGGGAGTATAGGGAGGCCACGCTTCGACGCACGATTCCCCCGACGTCGATCTGCACCGAGCGGCGCCGAATATCATCGCTCATCGCGATCACGCCCCGGCAGGATGATGCTGATCTGCGCGCCTGGAAACGGCTCCATCCCATCCATGAGTGGCAACGAGTCGTCCCATTCGGGGACGTCGGTGATCCGCGCGGTGCCACTCCGAATCGAGATCGCCCCACGCCACTTCCGTACCTGCTTTCGAATCTGCTGAATCCCTTGGCCACGCCCCGAATCCGGGAATCGGGTCAGGCCGTGGATGAAGGCGGCTTCGAGAGCGGTGGCATCCCCCCAGCGATCCCCGAATCGCGCCGAATGCTCGTCGGCCAGCGATCCCCGGAAGCCGCGGCCGAGATCCGCCACGGCGAGAACCAGCACATGGCGACCTAGCCGCTTTTGCCAGTTGTACGCCTGACCCGCGACCCAGCCGGGGCCCTCCGCGTGCTCGATGATATTCCCGCATACCTCCGCGAGGACCACGCTGAACTGGGCGGTCGCGGTGGGTGGATACTCGAGGGTCCTCGAGAGAATCGCGCCCGCCCTCGTCTGGACTCTGTCGACGATGGCGTGGACATCGCTGTTGGTGGCCACTGCCGTGATCTCCAGGAGCACGTCCGACGAGCCCTCCGCACGGCGAGGGGGAGGACGGTCGAACTCGAAGACATCCTCCGCAGCGCGGAAGAACCCCATCCGAGCCATGTAGCCGGGCACGTCCGGATGCTCCGGCAGTTGGAGTCTCGGTTGTCCTCCCTTGCCGGCGAGCGCCACCGATCCGGCCGCCAGCAACCCGACCATGCCGTTGGGATCCACCCAACGGACCCGCCGGGCGTCAAAGAGGACTTTGCGCTCCCCCGAGCGGCCAACCTCGTCGAACAGGTCGTCGAGGGCTCTCTGGTCGAGCGAGCCTGGAAGGTCGATGACGTTCATGAGGTCGGAACCGGGCAATGTTGAGGTCTCATCGGTCGGCGAGGCGCCCCTGGAGGTGCCGATGGAGCCCCGTGGCGCCGTGATGGCCCACGTTGCGAGCCGCTGCCGTGTTGGCCTGCCCCATCGCGGTCTCCAGGCCGTCTCCGGCCAGAAGCCGAACGAAAAAGGTGGCGCCCCAGACGTCTCCGCAACCCGTCGGATCGCCGTCCCGGATTCCTCCAGAGACCGGAAGGTGCCCGGAGCGCGAAGGCCCTGAAACGCCCACCCGGTGACGTGTGGGGGGCCACGACTGCGGTCGGCCATCGAACGCGGGTGCCGCGACATAGGCGGCGCCACGGTCTCCCAATGTCACGGCCACGAGCTTCAGCTCCGCACCCACGACCTCCGCGGCCAGCCTCCAGGGATCGCCCCAGGCTCGCCCCAGAAGGTCGAACTCCTCCTCGTTCGTCTGGACGGCGTCGAAGCAGCGGAGCCACTCACGCCACCGCGGGAGCTCCTGCGGAACGCGAAGGCCACGATTCCCCACACCCTGGAAGAGCGAATGCAGATCGGCATAGGTCGGCCCAGCGTACCCGTCCCTCAGCATACGCGCCGTGTCCAAGTCCAGCTCGAACCCACTGATGAAGTTGACGTAGAGCGCGTCGCACGTACGCACGATGGGAGTCAACTCCGGCCATCCCCACGAAGGGACGCCCCCGGTGAGGCGCTCGGTCCGGCGCCCACCGTCCACGTAGCGCAGCTCGACCCGGTTGTTCGCGTACGGGACCACCCTCACCCCAGTCTCGCAGTCGAGGCCTGGGATCTCCCGGAGGAAGCGAAAGGCGGCCTCACTCAGGTCCCGCCCGATCGGCACGATCGGGACGAGCACCCATCCGTCGGGAAGGGCGGCGGCGGCCGCTCCGATTCCGTAGGCGATCCCACCCCACTCCGCCACCGGTGCTTCGCGGCCGTGCCTCTCGTAGATGGTATCCCAGACGAGCGTCCCCAAAACCCCCACGCGATAGGGCCTTTCCACCTCAAACCGTCCCGTACACGACCTTCTTGAAGATGCCGGCGGCCCCTACCATGCCGGCCATCTCCGGAAGCTCCGCGGGAAGGATGCGACAGGCTCGCTCCGCGGAACGGAACGCCCGCCGGCGCACCTCGGCTCCGAGGGGAACGAAGAGGTGGGGTCCGGCTCGTGTCACACCTCCCGCAATCACGACGGCTTCCGGGTTGAGCACGTTGATGATGTTCGCGATGCCCGCCCCCAGGATCTTCGCCGTCTCGGTCATGACCTCGTTCGCGTAGGTGTCCCCCAGTACCACCGCCTCGTACACCGTGGCGGCCGTGATCTGGTCGAGGTCTCCATCGACGAGGTCGGCCAGGAGGCTTTCCGCCCCCGACTCGATCCCCTCCCGAGCTCTGGCCGCGATATTGGGACCCGAGCAATACGCTTCGAGACAGCCGTAGTTGCCGCATTTGCAGCGGCGACCCGTGAAGTCGATGGACATGTGACCAATCTCACCCGCGGCGTCCGACGCGCCGTGAACCAGCTCGCCGTCCAGGACGATGCCCCCGCCGATGCCGGTCCCGAGAGTGATTCCGACCACTGAGCTCAAACCCCGCCCGGCCCCCTGCCACCACTCCCCGAACGTCGCGCAGTTCGCATCGTTGTCGAGGGTCGCCTCGAGACCCACCGCGCTGGAAAGCAGGCCGCGCAATGGCACGTCGACCCAACCAAGATTCGGCGTGTTGAGGACCACGCCCGAGGCCCGATCCAAAGGACCCGGTGATCCGATCCCCATTCCGGCGACACTCTCCCTGGGAGCCCCCGTCTCCGACAGCGTGTCGTCGATGGCCTCCTGCACTGCCGCCGCCACCCGGTTCACGATGTCTTCCGGGCCGCGCTCGGCGAGCGTGAGGAGCTGCCGGACCGACCTCGGCTCACCTCCTTCGATCGGGACGAGCCCAACCACCACGTTGGTCCCTCCCAGATCGACACCGACGATCCAACGCGGCTCGCTCATCGGTCCTCCTTCCGACGGGTGCGGGACCTTCTCTCGCCGAGTGCCTTCATTCGCCGAGGGAAAGGACCGCGAGGAAGGCCTCCTGTGGGATTTCGACCGTTCCGACCTGCTTCATTCGCTTCTTTCCCTCCTTCTGCTTCTCGAGGAGCTTCCGTTTTCTCGTCACGTCACCCCCGTAGCACTTGGCGGTCACGTTCTTTCTCAAGGCCTTCACAGTCTCTCGTGCAATGACCTTCTGGCCGATCGCCGCTTGCAGCGCCACCTCGAACTGTTGACGAGGGATCAGCTCCTTGAGCCGCCGAACCAGATCCCTACCGTACTCGTAGGCCTCGTCGCGATGGATGATGACGCTGAAGGCATCCACCGGATCGCCGTTCAAGAGGACGTCCAACTTCACCAGATCGGCGGGACGGTATTCGAGGAACTCGTAGTCCATGGCGGCGAACCCACGAGTCCCGCCCTTCAACCGATCGTAGAAGTCGAGGACGATCTCGGCGAGCGGCAGTTGGAAGTCCAGCTCGACCCGCTCCGTGTCGAGGTACTCCATATGCGTGAATACTCCCCGCCGGTCGTGGCATAGGGT
>Ga0055477_10000131_pt1 | contig 17567 bp, 12 predicted proteins | sample Muzzi_PWA_D2_FD_57683 | JGI IMG/M metagenome (GOLD analysis project Ga0055477, IMG submission 57683) | Wetland microbial communities from San Francisco Bay, California, USA, that impact long-term carbon sequestration - Muzzi_PWA_D2 | ecosystem: Environmental > Aquatic > Marine > Wetlands ... | reverse complement strand
CAATGCACTTCAGCCGGGGCTTTCACATCGGGCGGGCCGGTGTAGCAAATCCGCCCTGCGGATGATTGGTGTCAGGGTCTGAGGAACTACTTCCCCCTTTGCTGGTCGTACCAGAGGAACTGGCGGCAGAAGCCGCGGATGATCTTGACTTCGCGGGACTGGAGGCCGATGCGGCCCAGGAATTTACGGATCGTGTTGAGCCAGTAGTCGTCCTGGAGGTGGTTGGTGTTTTTGAGAAATTCGATCTTGCGCAGCACCTCTTCCAGGTGGCCGTACATCCCCTCCAATTCAAAGGTGGTTGCCTGTTTCGGGGCGAAGGCGGTGGCCCCCGATTGGCTGTACAGCAATTGGTGATACAGTTCATAGCAGTGGATGCCCACCGCCTGGGCCAGGTTCAATGAGGCGAAGTCGGCGGTGGGGATGGTCGAAGTGAAACGGCAGAACTTCAAGTCGTCGTTGGTCAGGCCCCGGTGTTCCGGGCCGAACATCAGGGCGGTGCGATTTTCGGCCAGAAGCGGCACAACCTGGCCCATGGTCACCCGGGGGGTATTGGGAGGACGTCGTTGCCTCCCTTGACGGGCCGTGGTCCCTACCACCACCGCGAAGTCGGCCAGGGCGGTTTCCAGGTTTTCGTAACATTCCAGGCGGTCGATCAGGTCGGCCGCCTTATGGGTGGCCATCTTCAGCATCTTCTCCCGGTCCGGCTCTTCCTGCCGGACCACCAGCAACCGGGAGATCCCGCAGTTCATGGCCACCCGGGCGGCGGCCCCGATATTCTCCGGGTACTTGGGCTCGACCAGGACCACGGCCACGTTGGCTAGGGCCTTCTGCAATTCGTTTTCGGTGATCTGGTCCATCTGGCTGATCTTAAGCTCCACTGTTTGGTCCGATGTCAGACGACAAGTAAAAAAAATATTACCGGTGGGGCGGCTGGGCCGAAAGGTTTAATTTTTTGAACTAGCCGGGATTTTCCCAAAATCGAGCGTGTTTCTCAACTATTTGAAATAAATAAGTAAATTTATATCTACGCATTATTTTTCAGGATGGCATGGGATCTGCAGAATAAAAACAACAACTACCCTATCTCTTTTCTCCGTGAAACCGGTCAGACCTCCCCCTGGCCGGTTTCACTCTTTTCAGCCCCCGGTCGACCCGCAACCCCGGAACCCTCTTCTCGCCGCCCCAGGGGCATCAAGCCAGGGTGAAGTCGATGCGCCGTCGTTCCACGTTGACCGCCGCCACTCGCACCCGGATTTGATCGCCAAGGGAAATCTTGCGTCCACTCCGCCGCCCGTAAAGGCGGTGGTTCTTCTCGTCGATCTCGTAGTGATCGTCGGTGAGGTCGGCCACCGGCACGCCGCCGCTGATGAAGGAATCCAGAAGCTCCACGAAGAGGCCGAAGCCGGCCACCCCCGAGACGATGCCGTCGAATTCCTCGCCGATATGCTTGGCCATGTATCGTACCTGCAGCCGTTCGGTCACCTCGCGCTCGGCTGTCACCGCGACCCGTTCCCGGCCGGAGAGAAATAGGCCGGCCTCGTCGGCCGAACTATATACCGGCCGGGAACGGGCGGGTTTTTTCCGATTGACCAGCCGGGCCAGGGAACGATGAACCAGCAAGTCGGGGTAACGGCGGATCGGCGAGGTGAAATGACAGTAATCGCCGGCGGCCAGGCCGAAGTGGCCGACATTTTCCGGGGAATAACGGGCCTGTTGCATGGTGCGCAGCATCAGGTTGCTGATCACATATTCCTTGGGACTGTCGTGCACGGCCGCGATGATCCGGGCGAACCATTTCGGAGTGCCGGGATCGTTGCGGCCCAGGTGAACGCCGATAGTGCGGGCGAACTCGGTGAACCCCTCCACCTTCAGGGGATCGGGTTGCTCGTGAATCCGGTAAAGAAAATCCCGGCGGGCCTCCTTGCCGGCTTTGGTGAAGGTCGCCGCCACCGCCTCGTTGGCGGCCAGCATGAACTCCTCGATCAGCTTGTGGCCCTGAAGCCGTCGGCTGCGGGTAACCCCCGCGATGCCGCCGGTCTCGTCCAACTGGATATTGGCCTCGGGCAGCTCGAAGCCGATGCTGCCCCGCTTCATTCGCCGCTTTTCCAGGGCCGCGGCCAGTTTTGCCATGGTCTGCAGAGGTTGGACAAACTCCCGGTGATTGGTCCGGATCCGCGCTTTCGGTTCGGCGTCGAGGATCTCCTGTACCAATTTATAGGTAAAACGGAAGTGGCTGCGAATCACCGACTGGCTGAATTTTTTGTCCAACAGTTTGCCTTGGGGATCGAAGTCGAGGATGGCGGTAAAGGCCAGGCGGTCCTGGTCCGGCACCAGGCTGCAGAGATTGTTGGAAAGCCGCTCCGGCAGCATCGGCACCACCCGGCCCGGGAAGTAGATGCTGGTGCCGCGCTGGTATGCTTCCCGGTCCAGCTGCGTGCCGGGGGTGACGTAATGGCTGACGTCGGCGATGGATACATACAGCCGGTATCCTTTGGGCAGTTCTTCAATGGCTACGGCGTCATCGAAGTCTTTGGCGTCCTCCCCGTCGATGGTGACGTGGGGGATATCGCGCAGATCGGGGCGCTCCGGCCCGGGCTGGATGGCCGGGCTCAAGGCGGCGGTCTCGGCCAGGGCCGCCTCACTGAACTGGTGCGGCAGATCGTGGGAGTAGATGACAATCTCGGCCTGGATGGCCGGGTTGTCGGGATCGCCCAGGATCTGAACGATCCGGCCTTTGGGATGCAAGGGATCGCTGCTGAAGTCGGTGATCTCGGCCACGACCACCTGCCCCTCCGCTTCCTTTGGGGCTAGGGCCTGATCGATCCGCACCCGGTAGGTGAGTCTCTGATCCTCGGGGAAGACCCTCCCAACGCGATAGATGCCGACCACCCTGGTGGTTCCCCTGCTCAATACCCGCAGCACCCTCCCTTCGGGCCGTTCACGGCGTGGATCGTCGACCTTGATCAGTACCCGATCGCCGTGAGCCGCTGAGCCCAGATGCGGGGCGGGAATGAAAATATCGTGTTCCCGGCCGGTTCCAGCCGCCTCGATGGGAGTGGCGAACCCGAAACCCCGGGGATGGGTGCTGATGGTGGCCTCGATCAACCCTCGGCCGGTCCTGAGTAGGTAGCCGTCGTCCCGGCAATCCAGCACCCCGGAGCGGCAGAGATGGTCGAGAAGCTTGTCCAGCTGGCGCTGCTCAGCCCGTGAGGATGGTTTCATCCCCCGGACAATCTCCTTATGCCCGGCCCGCCCTCCCTGGTCGTGGAGCAGGATCAGCAGCAGGTCTTCCTTGCTTGGGGGTCTGAGTGAATCCGGCTGGGGGCCGTGGGCTCGGCGGCCTGGTCGGGATTTCCCGGCCGGTAAGCGACGGGAGCGGTTATGTCTGGCCATTGTTCTCCTTATTCGTGATCCGCGCACTTTCCAGGCGGATGCTGCAGATGGCTATAAAACCAGCGCCGGCGCTGCTTGATCGCATCCGGAAACCGGCGGCTTAAGGTTTCCGAATCCTTAACCTTTCAGTTGATCTCAGTAAACAAATTATTGCCCAAAGCAGCATAATGATGCAAACTCTGAAGTGCCGGTCTTCAGATCCTGAGGACCGGCGCGGACTTTCAGGTTAAAGGCGAAGTAACGGCGGACGGAAAAGTGGTCGGAAACGGTTTTGACATCGGCGAATTCTGCCGGGACATGGAAAAGGACCTGGGAGGCCAGGGAGGGGAAGCGAATCTCTTCTGGCGCGCCTTTTCATTCGCCGTCGACGCCCATCAGGACCAGAAACGCAAGTCCGGCGAAGCCTATGTCAGCCATCCTTGCGCGGTGACCCGAATCCTGGTCGAGGAGTTCGGGGTTCGCGACCCGGAAACCCTGGCAGCCGCTGTGCTGCATGATACCGTTGAAGACGTCCCTGAGGTGACCCTGGAGGTAATCGGCGGGATGTTCGGCAAGGGGGTTGAGGACATCGTCGACGGTCTCACCAAGATGGCCGGCTTCGAAGGCGACCGCCAGTCCTTTCTCAAGCAGGTCCATCGCAAGATCTTCCAGGGTTCGGCCTCCCGCCTGGAAGTCATGCTGATCAAGCTGGCCGACCGGCTCCACAATCTGCGGACCATGGCGGCCATGCCCAAGCACAAACGGCAGAAGATCGCCGAGGAAACCCTCGACGTCTATGCCCCGATGGCCGGGGTCATCGGGCTCTACAAGCTCAAGCGCGAACTCTACGATCTGGCCTTGGGCTATAAATTCCCCCGCCAGGCCCATAAGCTGGAAAATCGGCTCAGCCAGCTGGAACACGATGAGGAGATCAACCACATCCTCGAACATCTACGTGAGGAATTGCAAAGTTCCTGGATCACCGCCGTTGTCAAACTGCGGGTAAAAGGGCTCTGGGCCTATTTCGATCCGGCCCAGAAGCAGCTCCACAAGGAGATCGAGACCCCCCTGGAGATCCTGATCATGGTCGAGGATATCCAGACCTGTTATCGGGTTCTGGGCGTGGTTAACCAGATCTATCCGCCCATTCCACGGACGATCAGGGATTTCATCGCCAATCCCAAACCTACCGGATACCGGTGTCTGCATACCCGGGCCAACATCCGCGGCCGCAAATATCTGCTCAAGATCCGTACCCGCGAGATGCTTGAACGCGGCCGCTCCGGGATTCTCAAGGAGTGGAAGGCCAGAGGGAAGGTGCCGAGCGCCTTCGCCAAAGCGATCAAGGAGATGTTCGATATCCTGGGGACCGACGAGGAAATTTCCTACCGGGAAATGATCGCGGCCAGCGGCAAGAAGGAGATCTATACCTATACGCCCAAAGGCGATACGGTCGTGCTGCCGATCAACAGCGTCGTCCTGGATTTTGCCTTCAAGGTCCATACCGAGGTGGGAAGGCGCTGCGCCTATGCCATGGTCGGCAGCCGTCGTCTCGGTCCGGCGGAGATCCTCAAGGACGGCGACCCGGTGCAGATCATCACTCAGAAGGAGCCGGTGTTCTTCGAGCCGGCCATGCAGGAACTCTGTCAGACCCCGAGGGCCCGGGCCGAGCTGGGCAAGATGTTTCGGGCCCGGCGCCAGGCGGTGGCCCGGGGGATCGGGCATTCCCTGGTCGAACAGGAGATGAAGCGCTACGGCATCCCCCTGGAGCTGTTGGAAATGGAGGAGATGGAGCTGGTCTTCGAGGAATGCCGGGTTGAGACGGTCGAGGAATTTTTCCAGCAGATCGGCGAAGGCACCCTGTGTTTGAAGGAGGCGGTGCTTTCCGTGCGCGAGCACCTCTTCGGCGGGCGTGAGGTTCTGCAGCCTCCCACCGGGGCTTTGAACCGGATCTACCTGGAAACCCTGGACCCGGTGGTGGTCAAGTTTTCCCGCTGCTGCCATCCGGTGCCGGTGGATAAGGGGTTGATCGGCCTCCTCTCGGAACGGGGCATTTCGGTGCACAGCAAGGAGTGCGATAAAGTGGCCGAATTGCGGGTGCAGCGCGAAGATGTGGTGGAACTGCGCTGGAAGCTCAAGGAGACCCGGGTTGACAAACAGCAGACCTTGCTCTTTCTTCAGGCCCAGAGCCGCAATCGCTTATTGATGATGCTGGGTGTGGCGCCGGAGGACATGAAGATCACCGAGATTATCCTGCTCACCGCCGGGAAGGTTTCCAAATCTTCGGCCTGGGAGGTGAAATTCCAGGTCGATACCCTGCAGGGTCTAAAGAATATCCTCAGTCATTTCAAAAAATCCGGACTGGCCTTCGAGTTCGACCTGGAGCATTGATTGAAGACGGAAAGTAAAGGGGGGTCTGGTTGCTTCGTGGAGTTTATGCCCATTGGGAACCGTCAATGACGATTTTCATGTTTTTGGGACTTTACGCGAGGCCATCATCTTTGAGGATTTCAAAGATAGCTTTAGGCTGAAACACTCGCCGGCTCCCGTTTATCCAAGACCCTCCTGACCGCCAGGGCGAGCTTCTTTTTTTCAAGGGGCTTGAAGATGATCTCCCTGATCCCCACATTTTTGGCGGCCTCCTCCGATACTTTCGAACTGAAGCCGGTACAGAGGATGACCGGCAGGTCAGGCCGCAACTCCAGGAGTTTGCCCGCCAGTTCAAGCCCGGACATCCCGGGCATGCTCTGGTCGGTGATCACCAGGTCGAAATCTCCCGGGGCGGCGGTGAAGGTTTCCAGAGTTTCGCTGCTGCCGTTTTTATAGGTTACCCGATAGCCCAGGTTCCCCAGGATCCGGACCATCAGGGCGGCGATCATCTTCTCGTCGTCGACCACCAGAATACGTTCGTGGCCGGTGGGCAGTGATTCCACCGGGTCGGGTATTCCTTCCCTCTCGGCTTTCGCGGTCGGAAATAAGACATGAAAGACCGAACCTTGTCCGGGCTCCGTCTCCAATCTGATCAGCCCCCGATGGGAGCAGGCTATGCCATGCACCACGGACAACCCCATACCGGTCCCGCAGCTGATGTCCTTGGTGGTGAAAAAGGGGTCGAAAATGCGCTCGACAATTTCCGGGGCTATGCCGCAGCCGGTGTCTCCGACCGAGAGATCGACATAGGAGCCTGGCAACAGGTCCGGGTTCTGGCGCAGGTCTTCTTCACTGAGCATGGTTTTATTCAATCCGATGGAGAGCAGGCCCTTTTCGTCCATGGCGTGAATGGCATTGGTGGCCAGATTCAGCAGGACCTGGTGGAGCTGGGTGGGATCGGCCACGATGATCGGGCAGTCCTGGTCGATATTCTGCCTGATCTCGATGGTGGTTGGAATAGTCGAACGCAACAGCTTGACGGTTTCCTTGATGATGGTCTGGGGGGTGATGGGATGCAGTTCCTGTTCGCCCTTGCGGCTGAAGGAGAGGATCTGGCGAACCAGCTCCTTGGCGCGGTTGGCGGCCTGGAAGATATTGTCCAGGTCGGGCCTGACCGGGGAGTCGCCCGGCAAATCCTCCAGCGAGAGATCCAGGTAACCCAGGATGATGGTCAGGATATTGTTGAAGTCATGGGCGATGCCGCCGGCCAGGGTACCGATGGCCTCCATTTTCTGGGCCTGGCGCAGTTGAGACTCCAGCTGCAGCTTTTCCTCCTCCTCACGCTTGTGATCGCTGATATCGCGGAGAAACTTGACTGCCCCGGTCACCCGCCGATTTTCGTCATAAATCGGGGAGGCGAAGATCTCCAGGATGGCGACCTGGCCCGACTCTTTCCGGAATGTGACTTCCTGCCGGCAAGAGGTGCCGTCCAGCAAAGTATTGGTGATGGGGCAGTCGTCGCAATCGGTATTCAGCTGGTAATAGACCTCGAAGCACTTGCGGCCCTCCAGGGGCAGCTGGTCGGGAAACCACTCGCGCAGGGTACGGTTGGTCCGGACGATCCTGAGGTCGCGGTCCACCACGCTGATGCCGTCCTGGATGGAGTCCAGAACGAGCCCCAGGAAGTTCTCCTGTTCCTTCAGGGCAGTTTCGGCCTGCTTACGGATGGTGACATCCTGGATGGTGCCGAGTTTCTTGGCGATCCGGCCGTCCTCCCCGCGAATGTCTTGTCGCCGGCTTCTGATCCAGCGCATTTCGCCGGTGGGGTCGGAAAAGTAATGATCGGTTTCGATCGGTGTCGAAGATGGGTTGGCGACGAATATCTCCCGCCATATTTCCCGGCACGCCGGGGTGCTCAGGGCCAGGAAACTCTCCGGGGTAAGAGGGTGTTTATGGGGAGTGAGGCTGAAGATCCGGAAAAGTTCATCGGACAATTTAAGTTCGTTGCGCCGGAGATCCAACTCCCAATCACCGACATGAACTATCTCCTGAGCTTTAAGCAGGCGGTGCTTGCTGGCCTCCAGGTCTTTTTGGTCTTGCCGGCGGCGGCGCTCGGACTTTAAGGCCAGCAGGGTGGGACCAACCAGGGCGAGCATGGTCATGATCAGCGCGGTGATCACATACTCCCAGCGTTCCAAGTTTGATTCTGGCGGTGCGCCGGTCAGGGTGTCGACGATACCTTCGCCCCAGAACTCCCAGAGCAAGGAGATCACAAAAATGAAAGCCACCGGTAGGAGATATTGAATCAAAAGAAGTTTTTTCATTCCCGCCCGATTTCTTAATATCGCTATCGATCATCACCCGTTCAGGATGAATGGTGTACTAAGATAGGATTATACTGAAAGGAGTTAGGCTACTACAAGGGAAGTTTAAGGTAATGTAAGGTCTAGAGACTGAGCATGGCTGAAATGGAGAAGATCGGGAAGTCATTTGTTTTCGTGCTGCTGGCCGGGCTGGTGTTAGGTTGTTCGGCCTGCTCGCAACTCTGCCGCAACATTTATGAAGGAGTTCAGTTGCAGAAGCGGCAGGAACCCCCACTGAACATCGACGCCCGGGAACAGAGTGGGCGGTCCCCGGGTATGACGAATATCTGCGCCAGCGGCGCCTTGACTGAACCCCGTCCTTTTCGTCAACGCCGGATGCGGCGCCGGAAATACCCTGAAAAGTTCGGCGTTCGATTCTGAGATCAGCCTTGTTTTTGTTATTACATACCAGGCCGGTCGGCCGGATCAGGCGGGGCTATAACTTCTCTTCGCCCGAGGCCAGGGCTTCCAGGCCCTCCCGGTCGACGATCCTGATTCGGGAGCCCTGGACCTCGATAAAGCCGCCCTCGCTCAGTTTTTTGAAGATCCGCGACAGGGTCTCCGGAATGGTGCCGAGGATGCTGGCCAACTGGGCCTTGCCGATGTTGAGGGCAAATTCGTCGTCACCCTGCTGGCCGCCCAGGAGCAGGAGATGTGAGGCCAGTCGCCCGGGCACCTCCTTCAGGGAAAGGGCCTCGATCATGCCGGCGAACTTCTTGAGTCGCATGGAGAGCGCCCCCAGCATATTCATGGCCAGGGCCGGGTTTTCCCTGATCAGGGTCACGAAAGAGTCACGGGGGATGAAGAAGACCCGGCTGTCCTGCAGGGCGTCGGCGTAAGCCGGGTAGGATTTACCGGTGAAAACCGCCGCTTCGGCGAAGGGTTCTCCGGGTCCGAAGATGTGCAGGGTCTGTTCCTTGCCGTCCACCGACATCTTATATATCTTGACCTGACCCGAGACCAGGATGAAGAAGCCCACTCCCCGGTCGCCTTCGGCAAAGATGGTGGCGCCGCGTTTGTAATTTTGGTCGCTGACGATCAGGGCCAGATCGGCCAGCTGCTGGTCGGTGAGACCGTTGAAAAGGGGGATGGTCGCAAGGATTGCGCTTAGTTCCATATGGTCGATCCTTGATGGATAAGTTTAGTCTTCAGTTGATAACAGTTAGGGCGGCGGCGAAATCTTCATGCCACCAGGTGGCAACCGGATGATTTATTTTACTGGCGCCCGAGAGCGCCAGGGTGAAGAGCCAGGCGCCTTCGCCGAACCGATCCAGAGTTGTGAGCCGCATGGACAGGAAGCCGGTCAGGGGATGCCCCCCCAAGCCTTTGCGCAGTGCCTCCTTGGCGGTCCAGAGCATCGTCAGGGACTGCAGCGCCGATTCGGGATTTTTCCCCAAGCAGCTCAGCAATTCCAACTCGGATTCATGGCAGAACTTTTCCCGGACGCGCAGCACGGTATCGGTAACTCTCTGCAGATCAAGCCCGCAGGGATAGCCGGCCACAACCAGGGCTGCGGCCAGGCCGTGGCTGTGGGAAATGGAGAGCTCGAGTTCGGGCTTGCCCCACCGGGTCGGGCGGAAGAAGGGACGGCCGTCGGGCCCGGTCCCTACTTCCCAATCTTCCGGGCCTGTTTCGACCCGGAGCGTGGCGGCGGCATGCTTGGCCGCCCACCTTCCCCCCAACCATTCCAGCTGTCTCTTCTGGAAGCGATATCCACTGTATTGCTCCAGCTCCGCCGGGGTCAGCCGCTCGGCCGGCAAGAACCCGCCGCTTTCCAGGGCGGCCCGGAGATCGGCAAGGCGGACCAGAGTCAGGGACAGGTTTTCCCCGAGCCCCAGCTTTTGGGCTAAAAGCTGGGAAGGGAGGGGCATAGGAAACGGTTCGGCTGGACTCATGGTCGGCTTATCTTCGTCAATTGATAGTGAATTGGCCCAGATTCCCGGGGTAAAGCTTGAATTAAACCGGAAAAAGTTTAATTAATATCAGGTATGAGTTCCATGGATTTTGCAGTAATTTTAATAATTTCGCTTCTTACCGTTCGCGGTATTTGGACCGGTTTCGTGCGGCAGGCCGCTTTCATTGCCGCCTTGGTGCTGGCCTTTATGGTGGCCGGCAGCTTCTCCCGCCAGCTCGCCGTGCTTTTTAAACCCTTCGCGACCAGCCCCCAGCTCAGCTTCCTCCTCACCTACGGTCTGCTCTTCGTGGCGGTCTACCTGGCGGTGATGTTCACCGGGGTCGGCCTGAAGAAAGTTCTGAAGGTTTCCCTGCTGGGGGGCTTTGACCGGCTGCTGGGCGGTCTCTTCGGCCTCGGCAAGGGAGTATTTTTTGCTACCCTCCTGTTCATGACCCTGGCCGCCTCCCTGTCCAATTCTGCCCCCTTCCTGCGGCACTCCTTTCTCTACTCATTTCTGGACAACAGTTCCAGGGTGGTGACTTCGTTTATTGCCGACCGGGAACTGCGAAGCCATTTCAGGCCTAGGGAGCCGGCCATCTCCGCACTGTCCGATCAAGAAAACCGGCAAATTTCCATCGGAAACCGGGAACGGTCCATTTCCGCCGATCAGCGCCGGACCTTGGATGATCTACGATACCAGCTGGAAAGGGAATATGGCGAGCACCCCAGGAGATAGCCGATCACGATCGCCTGGTTGATCAAGGTGGTTCTGGTTATGCCCAAGGCGCGCCAGCGGCGGTCGGAAGTGATGGCCTCAAGTTCCAGCAAATCGATACGGCCCAGTTTTTTTAACCGCCGCGCCAGCTCGAAATCCTCCATGATCTCCTGCTCGGGAAATCCACCCAGTCGGGTGAAGGTTGCCCGGCGCAGAAAAAGGGCCTGATCCCCATAGGGCATCTGCAACCGTCGGGCACGCCAGTTGGCCAGGATCTCGATCAGGCGCAACCCCAGGCTGTTGCCGGCAATGTTCAGACGAAAGGCGCCGGCAACTACCCCCTGGCTGGAAATACACTGCCGTACCGGTCCACCGAAACCGTCCGGCAGGATGGTATCGGCGTGGAGAAAGAGCAGGATGTCGCCGCTGGCGGCATCCGCGCCGTGATTCTGTTGGCGGGCCCGTCCCGGTTTCGAGAAAACCACTTTGGCACCAAGGCTGGTGGCGATGGCGGTCGTGTTGTCGCTGCTGCCGCCGTCGGCCACGATGATCTCCAGGCCGGGTTCGGAGTGGAGAGGGGCCAGGGTTGGCGACAGACGGTCCGCCTCGTTCAAGGTCGGGATAATCACCGAAATGGTGGAGGTCCTCGGGTCGGTCGACATCGGCCAGTTCCTGCAAATGGTGGTAGGTCAGCCCCAGACTTGCTGTCGTCGCCAGGGTAGAAGCCAGCAGTTCAGGCCGGCCCCAGGCTGGTTTCGGAATAGTTCCGGGGCGGGACGGGAGAGCCCGACCAGCTAATAGCCTCTGTCGAGGGTTGGGCCCAAAACCGGGATCAACCTGATCTTGGCGATGCCAGCTTCCGGGTACCGGCTGAAGATGATGAGTTTTTCTGCCAATAATATTCAGGAAATGTTATTTGTTGTCGGACGGCCGGTCGCCGAAGATTCCCTTTAGACCATAACCCAGAAGCCTTGAGCGGAAAACGAAAAAAACTCCCGGCCGCCTATCACCGGCGCACTTATCGGCAGCTTGTCGATAGCGGCCGGCTGCTGGCCACCCAGGTCCAGGTGCGGGAAACCGATCTGCAGATCCTGGCCCCGGTCGAGGTTGGCAAGGCTGCCCTGAACCTGGTCATTCAGTATCGCAATCAACTGGAAAACTACCTGAGCCGCCACCCTGCCTTCCTCGAGGCCTTGGCGCCTTTGCCGGATGACCGGTTGGCGCCGCCTCTGGTGCGGGAGATGCTCAGGGCCGGCCTGGTGGCCGGGGTTGGCCCCATGGCGGCGGTGGCCGGGGTGATCGCCGAATATGTCGGCCGGGAACTCTTGAAAGTGCCGGGTTGCGACGAGGTGATGGTGGAAAACGGCGGCGACATCTTTCTGAGCCGGAAGCAGGAATGCCGGGTGGCAATTTTTGCCGGGTCTTCGCCCCTGAGCAACCGGGTAGGCTTATCGATCCCGGCCGGAACCATGCCCTGCGGCATCTGCACCTCTTCGGGCACGGTGGGACATTCACTAAGTCTGGGGCGGGCCGACGCGGTGACCGTGGTGGCCGCTTCCGCAGCCCTGGCCGATGCGGCCGCCACCCGTCTTGGCAATGAAGTGAAGGAGAAAAGGGATTTCGCCCGGGCCCTGGAGCTGGCTGCTTACATCCCCGGCCTGGAGGGGGCAGTGATCGTCATGGGCGATGAGCTTGGCGCCTGGGGCCGCATAGAACTGGTTGAAGTGAAGCAGAATGATTGACAGGCTTCGGGTTTTTCATCTAAACTGCCCCGAGCATCACAGGTGTTTTCAAAAAGGGGGGAAACGATGATCAGGGCGGGCCATAACTACTTGTCCAATCTCAGACTGTTAAAAGCCAAGGTATCGCGGCATGCCATCATCGGGGTGCTGATTTCAGGAGTGGCCCTGGTTGCGGCCGTGCTGCTTTCCAGTTACTTCCTTTTCGGGGAAGTGAGCCTGGAAGGGATCGTTCATGTCCAGAAGAACAATATGATGCTCTGGTTCATGGAGGGGATGCCCTTCCTTTTCGCGGTCTGGGGGCAGCTGGGCGGGACCATCGTCACCAGGGAAGCCGGGGCCATGATCATGGATCAGACCCAGAAGTTCATGGCCCATACCGAAATGCTGGAATCTCGGGCCGTGCACGCCGCCAGCCATGACGCCCTGACCGGACTAGCCAACCGGATTTTTTTCCGGGAAAAACTAGGGGAGGCGCTGGGCGAGGCCCGGGCCCAGGGACGCGGTCTGGCCCTGATGCTCATCGACTTGGACCACTTCAAGGATATCAACGATACCCTGGGTCATGACAATGGCGACCGGATTCTGAAGAGGGTGGCGACCCGCCTGTACCGGGAAATTGAAATGGAAGATACCCTGGCCCGAATGGGAGGCGACGAATTCGCTTTGCTGCTCCCGGAAATTGCCCGGAATGGGGATATCCGGAAATTGGCCGACCGGCTCCTGGAAGCCCTGGCCCGGCCCATGCAGTTCGCCGGCCTGAGCCTGGACCTGCGGATGAGCATAGGTGCCGCGGTTTTTCCCGAGCATGGTCTGGATGGAGACACCCTGTTGATGCGAGCCGATGTCGCCATGTATGCCGCCAAGGACGAAGGCGGCGGTTTCAAGGAATACTCTCCCGGGCTGGATCGCTATAGCCCCGAGCGGCTGGCCCTGATGGGCGAATTGCGGCAGGCGGCCGGCCGGGGCGAACTGTTTGTCCATTACCAGCCCAAGATCGACAGCCGGAACGGCCGGATTACCGATGCCGAGGCGCTGCTGCGCTGGGCTCACCCCAGCCAGGGTTTGCTGCAGCCGGACCTTTTCATCCCCATGGCCGAACGGACCGGGCTGATCAAGGAGTTGTCGCTTTGGGTGCTGGAAGCTGTTATCGCCCAGATTGCCGCCTGGCAAATAATGGGACAGGGAGCCGGGATTTCGGTCAACCTGTCGGCCCGGGACTTGCTCGACCACGACCTGCCCAAGAAACTGGGGGCCATGCTGCGCCGCCATGAGGTGGCTCCGGAGCGACTGACCCTGGAGATCACCGAAACCATGCTCATCATTAATCCCGAGCGGTCCCTGAGGATCCTGCATCGTTTTGCCGAGATGGGTATCGGCATCTCCATCGACGATTTCGGGACCGGCTATTCCTCCCTGTCCTACCTGCGCCAGATGCCGGCCGGCGAAATCAAGATTGACCGGTCGTTTGTCTTGGACATGCTGAACAACGGCAACGACGCCGTCATTGTTCAGGCCGCCATTACCCTGGCCCACAACCTGGGATTGAAGGTTGTGGCCGAGGGGGTGGAAAGCCTGGAGGTCGCCGAGCGTCTGCGGGAACTCGGTTGCGATCTCATGCAGGGTTTTCATTTCAGTAAACCGCTGCCCCCCGAGGATTTTTTCGCCTTGATCTGTTCCGATTTCAGTGCCACAATCCAGTAGCGGGGGTAGCCTGTCCTGGTCCGTCCGGCTTGCCCGTTTTTTCAGGAGTATATATGAAAGAAGGCGCGGGCAAGGGCTTCAGAGGATCCTACCGGGAGTTGACTCTTTCCGGAAAGCTGGTTTTATGGGCCGCTTTGCTCTTGAGCTGCTATGCGGCGCTGGGTTTTCTGGCGCTGCCGCTTGCGGCCAGGCTGGTGCTGGAGAAGAAGCTGCCGGAAATCCTGCACCGGCCGGTGACCATCGATAATATCAGCCTGAATCCCTTTCGTCTGACCCTGGTAGTGGAAGGCTTCCGCATCAGGCAGAAGGAAGGGGGAGGCTCATTTGGCGCCTTCGACCGGCTCTTCGTCAACCTGGAAGCGCTTTCGCTCCTCAAAAAAGCCCTGATCGTCAAGGAATTAACACTGGCTGGGCCGCGGCTCGAATTCTCGCGGCTGGCGCCGGGGACCTACAGTTTTTCCGATCTCCTTGCAGGTGGGGGAAAAACCGAAAGCGGTAAGACCGGCCCCTTCTATTTCGCGATCCAGAACATCATGATCGACGGCGGGCAGATCATCTTCCATGATCAACCCAAGGGCGGCGAGCATACGATCACCGACCTCAATCTGGCCATCCCGGCCTTGTCCAACCTGCCTTACCAGGTGGAGACCTACGTCCAGCCGGCCTTTTCGGCCATAGCAAACGGCACCCCCTTCAGCTTGAAAGGCGAGAGCAAGCCCTTTGCCAAGTCGCTGGAGACGGTGGTGTCGGTGAAGATCGACGGTCTGAACCTGCCTGAGTATCAGGAGTATATTCCCAACCGTTCCGGCCTGTTCCTGCAATCGGCCCGCCTCGATGTCAATGCCGGGTTGCATCTCCTGGCCCGGCCGGACAGCGCTTATCGTCTCGCCCTGCAGGGGCGGGTCGCCCTGCGTGATCTGGCGGTAACCGATCGTGAGGGGCAGGTCTACCTGCAGATGCCCGAACTGGCCGTGACTCTGGCCGACTCGGACCTGCTGGCCGGCGAGATCCGGTTGACCGAGGTCATTTTCGACCAGCCCAGCCTGAGAATAGAGCGTCTCGGGGATGGGCGCTTGCTGCCTGCGGCTCTGCTGGCCGAGGCTAAAGTAGAGGCTCCTCCCGTAGGGACCAGCCCAAGCCAGGCGACGGCGAAATTGCCGGAAAATACGGAGAAAGACGGGATGCCGGTCGATCTCAGGATTGACCGACTGCTCCTGGAAAAAGGGCATATCGAATTCCTGGATGAGGCTGTCGTAAAGCAAGAGGAGGGCCGGGAGCCGGTACGACTTAGGTTGGACAATCTTGTGCTGCTGGCCGAAAGCATCAGTACCGCGCAGGACCAGCAGGGCAGCCTGACCCTTTCCTGCGACCTCAACGAAGGCGGGAAGTTTCAGGCCCGGGGCAGCCTGGGCCTGCAGCCGTTCCAGCTCGCCCTGCATCTTGACCTGGCTTCGCTGGCCTTGCAGCCCTTCCAACCTTATATCTCGCAACAGGCCAGGATCGTGGTAGCCGGCGGCGCCTTGTCGGTGACTGGGGATCTGGCCCAGGCGCCGCTTGAGGCAGGCGGCCTCCAAAGCGGATTCCAGGGTCGGGCGGAGCTGGCCGGCTTGGCCACGGTCGATACGGTCCATGGCGAGGATCTGCTGAAATGGCAGAATCTGGGAATCAGCGAGATCAGCTACTCTTCCGATCCGGGCTCGCTGGCCATCGGCGCCATTAAGTTCGATCAACCATACACCAAGGTTTTGATCGGACCGGACGGGGTCGTCAACCTTTCCACCATCCGTCCCGGCCAACCTCCCGCGGTTCATGGTGAGACTGCACCATCGAGCGGGGACACCGGCGGGGCACCGGCTGCGGCACCCCGGGGCGAGCCGGTGAAAAAGCCGCCTTTTGCCACCAAGGTCGGCAGCCTGGCGGTCCGTGGAGGCCAGGTGGATTTTGTCGATCAACGGGTGACCCCGGCCTATGGCGCCAGCCTGGCCCAAATCAGTGGCGGTATCAGCGGGCTTTCGTCTAAAGAGGGCACCAGTGCCCCGGTGGATTTTTCCGCGCAACTCGACGGGCAGGCCCCCCTGCGGATTACCGGCCGGATCAATCCATTGAGCAAGGATCTCCTTGTCGACCTGAAGGTCGATTTCAGTGATATCAACCTGAGCCCCATGTCTCCATATACAGGCAAATACCTCGGCTACAAGACCGACAAGGGGAAACTCAACCTGGATCTCAAATACGATATAACCGGTAGCCGCCTGGTCAGCGACAACAAGGCCTTTCTCGACCAGTTCACCCTTGGGGAGACAGTGGACAGCCCGGATGCCGCCAAGTTGCCCATCAGTCTGGCCATCGCCCTGCTGAAAAACCGGCAGGGTGAAATTCATCTCGACGTACCGGTCCAAGGCGACCTGAATGACCCGGATTTCAGGCTGGGCGGGGTAATCATTCAGGTCCTGGTCAACCTGGTCGCCAAGGCGGCCACCTCGCCTTTTGCCCTACTGGGCGCCTTAATTCCGGAGGGTCAGGATCTGCAGTACATCTCCTTCGGTTCCGGATCGGCCGATTTTGACCAGGTCGCGTCTGATAAACTGGTCACCCTGGCCAAGGTGCTTTACGAACGTCCCGGACTGCGGATGGATATCATCGGCAAGGTGGACCCGGGGGCCGATGGAGCGGCTTTGGCCCAAGCCCACCTGGTCAACAGTGTCAAGCTGCAAAAGCTGCTGGCCTCGGGCCAGGGCCGGGCCGCTGCCGACAAAACCCTGCCGGAAGAGGGGTTGGGCCGGGAGGAATATCTCCGCTATCTGCCGGCCGCCTACGCAGCTGCGCGGAAGGCTTCACCTGGACGGCAACCGGCTGCTGGTCCGGCCACCCCGGAAAGCATGGAGAGCTATATACTGGCGGGAATCAGGGTGGGCGAAGAAGAGCTGCGTCTCCTGGCCCTGGAGCGTGCCAATCGGGTCCTGGCCAACCTGGTGGCCAGCGGTCAGGTCGAACCAGAACGGCTGTTCGTGGTTGCTCCCGTCCTAGGAGGGGAGGGTGAGGCGGGTGGAGCATCTCAGGTGGAGTTGGTGATAAAATAATTCCGCTTTGCGGTCAGGCCGGATGATATGCTGGTATCGACAACCGGCTGCCGACCTTTACCGGTCGTCGTGATCCTTGACAGGATTCTTGTCGATACTGCCGGCCCCGGCCGGCGGTATCAAGTTTGCTCCTCAGGTCCCGAAACCTGGAGATTCACATGTTCCGACGCATCCTGGCCTGTTTGAGCTTGGTCGCGGTAAGTCTGGCCCGGTCCGCTTTGGGAGTGGAGCTTGCCCCGTTCCCGGTTCGCAATCTCTCGCCTCTGGTCCAGGTCCGCAGTTTGGCCATAGCCGGCCCGGCCCGGCTGAACCGGCCGGGCCAAACCACGG